>JACCED011288574.1_pt1 | contig 10165 bp, 11 predicted proteins | sample 7455021 | NCBI WGS metagenome assembly JACCED01 (sample SAMN15323456, study PRJNA562643) | freshwater metagenome | isolation source: river surface water | place: USA:Blue River Watershed | collected 2017-08-19 | reverse complement strand
CTGGTGGCGGCACTCCTCATCATCGGCATTGCGCTACGCCTTGAACGCTCCCGTGTGGGTCGTGCCTGGGCGGCCATCCGCGAGGACGAAGTGGCTGCCAAGGCCTGCGGCATCAATACGCGCAACGTCAAACTCCTGGCCTTTGCCATGGGCGCCACCTTCGGCGGCGTTGCCGGTGGTCTGTTTGCCGGCTTCCAGCAGTTTGTCAGCCCGGAATCCTTTGGCCTTCTGGAATCGGTGATGGTGCTCTGCATGGTCGTCCTGGGCGGCATGGGGCACATCCCCGGCGTCATCTTCGGTGCCTTGCTCTTGACCGTTCTGCCGGAGTTCTTCCGGCAGATTGCCGGCCCTGTTCAACAAAGTTTGTTCGGCAGTGTGCTGGTCGATCCGGAAAGCCTGCGCATGCTGCTCTTCGGTCTGGCCCTGGTCCTCGTCATGCGCTACCGCCCGAGCGGTCTTTGGCCGTCGCCGATTCGCCGTCGCGAAATCGACGATATCAAACGCAGTGATGCACCGGCGGATGTGCCGGTCAGCCCGATGTGAGGCCGCCAATGACCCACGCACTGCTTCGTGCCGAACACATCAGCAAATCCTTTGGTGGCGTCCAGGCACTCAAGGATGTCTCTCTGACCCTGAACGCCGGCGAGATCTATGGCTTGATCGGCCCCAATGGCGCCGGTAAAACCACGCTGTTCAATTGCCTCACCGGCCTTTACATTCCCGACAGCGGCCAATTCACGTTCAACGATACGCCGCTACGCAGCAACGCACCGGACAAAACCGTGCGCCAGGGCATTGCCCGGACTTTCCAGAACATCCGGCTATTTGCCAACATGACAGCGCTGGAGAATGTCATGGTCGGCCGCCATGCCCGCCTGCGCAGCAACATCCTTAGTGACATTCTGCGCACGCCTTTCAATCGGCGCGAAGAACAGGCGACCGAAGACATGGCACTGCAACTACTGCATTATGTCGGTATTGCACACCGCGCCCAGGACCTGGCCAAGCACCTCTCGTATGGCGATCAACGCCGGCTGGAAATCGCTCGCGCCCTGGCCACCAAGCCGCGCTTACTGTGTCTGGATGAACCAGCGGCCGGCATGAACGCCAGCGAAACCGCCGGTCTCCGCCAACTGGTAGAGATGATCCGTACCGACGGCATCAGCATTCTGCTCATCGAGCATGACGTGCAACTGGTCATGGGCCTCTGCGACCGGGTCGCCGTACTGGATTACGGCGAACTGATCTGTGAAGACGTGCCCGCGGTTGTACAACAACACCCACGTGTGATCGAAGCGTATCTGGGGAGCGGCGCCTATGCTTGAAGTCCGTGATCTACGTTTGCAGTACGGCGGCATTCAGGCCGTCAAAGGCATCAGCTTCGATGTCGGCTGCGGAGAACTGGTCGCCCTCATCGGCGCGAATGGTGCCGGAAAAACCAGTACGCTCAAGGCGCTGGCCCGCATGCTGCCGCAGGCCACGGGTCAGGTGTACCTGACACCGGCCAACACCTGCGCCGTCAACCTCATGCATCTACCGGCACATGAACTCGTTGCCAATGGCGTCGCCCTCGTCCCCGAGGGGCGCGGCGTCTTTGCCCGTCAGACCGTCCTGGAAAACCTGCAGCTCGGCGCCTTCCGCGTCAAAGATCGCCTGCTCGTCGCACAACGCCTGGAAGATCTGCTGGAACGCCTGCCCCGCCTGAAAGAACGTGCCGACCAACTGGCCGGCACCCTCTCGGGTGGTGAACAACAGATGCTGGCGATTGCCCGGGCACTGATGTCCGGCCCACAACTGCTGTTGCTAGATGAACCGTCCATGGGTCTCGCCCCCATCATGGTAGATCGTATCTTCGAACTGATCATCAGTGCTCGCGACAGCGGCGTGAGCATCCTGCTCGTGGAACAGAACGCCCGCCTGGCACTCAAAGTCAGCAGCCGTGCCTACGTGCTCGAATCCGGAAAGATTACGCTCAGCGGTGACTCAGCTGAGCTCCTGCTGGATGACCGGGTCAGAGCCGCCTACCTGGGTGAAGCGGTTTCCTGACCTTTTACCCGGATACACCCGCCGAAAAGTTGCGCATCTCATTGATTCTATGTAATCTATGCAAATCTAAAGTTCAACTTTAAATCTGCATAATGTACTCACGCGATGCATCATCCACATTAGCTAGGCTCGCCAAGGGATTCCCCATTATTGCGATTGCCGGGCCACGCCAATCGGGCAAGACCACATTGGCTCGTATGCAATTCCCGGACAAGCCCTACGTTTCACTGGAAAATCCGGATGAACGAGATTTTGCGCTGTCCGACCCGCGGCGCTTTTTGGATCGTTTCCCCGATGGCGCTATCCTTGACGAGGTGCAACGCTGCCCAGAAATCTTTTCCTGGCTCCAAGGTTTGGTCGACGAGCGGCAACGCATGGGCGAATTTGTACTGACAGGTTCATCACAGTTCGATCTGATCGCCGGCATTACCCAATCGTTGGCAGGTCGGGTGGGTCGCATAGAGCTTTTGCCGCTGTCATTATCAGAAATAAAAAACGCAGGGTGCCTCCCGGCAACGCTGGATCAACTACTACTCCATGGCACCTATCCGGCTGTATACAGCCGATCACTCGCACCCGCTGATTGGTACGCCAACTATGTAGCGACTTATCTGGAAAGAGATGTACGCCAATTGCTGGAAGTGCGTGACCTCGCCTTGTTTCAACGCTTTATCAAATTATGCGCAGCGCGTTCTGGCCAGTTATTGAATCTAACAGCGCTCGGTGCGGATTGCGGTGTATCCAGCGTTACCGCCCGACAGTGGATGAGCGTACTCGAAGCGAGTTATCTGGTGACGTTGTTGCAGCCGTATCACCGCAACTTTGGCAAGCGGCTCGTTAAAACACCCAAGCTCTATTTTCTCGATACCGGTCTTGCTGCATGGCTGATGGGTATCCGTGACACAGAGACTTTGTCTCTGCATCCGCAACGTGGTGCACTGTTTGAAACCTGGGTTGTCGCCGAACAAATCAAACAGGCATTAAATCAGGGCGAGACGCCTGGCCTCAGCTTTTGGCGGGATAGCAATGGGCACGAGGTCGATCTGATTCAGGAAAATGCACTGACCATCGCGCCAACCGAAATCAAATCCGGCGCGACATTTGCTACAGACTGGCCAAAAGCGCTACTGAAATTCAAAACACTCGTTGGTAACGATGTAGCACAACCACGCATCGTTTATGGCGGGGACACCAGCTTTAGGCGAGAAGGCTACCAAGTGATCGGCTGGCGGGATGTTGAGTAAGGACTTCGAGTTCACCTACGCCTGCGGCAGCAAACCATCATGGTCATGCACGGGAAAACCGAAAAATAATATCAACCTTAAGTCTAAATAAGACAACGCCCATCTACAACCCAACCCGAAATAACGTCAGATCCATCGCCTGACGACGCACAGGCACCAGCGCCTGATACTCTGCACTCGCCGCCCACTGATCTGCATCCGTCGCTGAAGGGAACTGCAGCTCTACGAAGGCCGTGAAATCACCGCAAGGCAGTTCATTCCAATAGGTTTTGCCAGCAGCACCCCGGGCAACAACCGTACCCCGATATTTCTCGACGGTGGCACCGACCCGGCTGCGATATGTCTCAAAGGCAGCCGGGTCTTTCAAACGGATCAGGCCGATGATTTTGACGGTCATGCTTGCGCTCCTATGAATCGACACATCCAAACAACGAAGGCGCCCGCAGGCGCCTTCGTTACGTAAAGCAACGAACTGATTACTTCTTGGCCGGTGCCACGAAGCCCACAGCCATGTCCTGCACGTACTCGACCAGAACTTCATCACCCACCTTGAAGTTTTCCAGGCCCAGAACAGCCTTGTCCACCTTGACCTTCAGGGTCTTGCCGTCCGGTGTGGTCAGCTCGGCAGTGCGTGCCTTAGCATCAATGCTCTTGATCTTGGCGGTAGCGTAGATGGTGTCGACTTCTTCAGCAAACGGCTTTTTGTTGGCCTGATCCTGCACCTTGACGGTACGAGTAGCCGACACGCCCGGCTGGGTGCCCTTCGGGGCAGCAACCAGACCCACAGCCACGGCTTGAGCATATTCAACAACAAAGATGTCACCCTTCTTGATCTTGCCGAAGTTAGGTACATCCTTGCCCACCTTCATCGGAGCCAGCTGACCCTGATCGTTCTTCAGAACAACGGTACGGCTCTTGGCATCCACCGAGTCTACCGTGGCGGTCAGCACAGTCACTTCAGCAGCAACCGGCACAACCTGACCTGACTTAGCAGCAGCGGCAGGCTTCGCAGCCGGTGCAGCCGTTTGAGCCTGGGCGGTGATACCAGCGGTAGCCAGCAGAGCAGCGAGGAGGAGCGATTTTTTCATGGATAGTTCTCCAGAGGGTAAATTGAGTGCTTGAATGCAGAATCGAGATTCGCTAAGCGTTTTGTGATGATAGCAGGGCTTCGAGCAACTTGTTGTGAATTCCCTGGAAGCCGCCGTTGCTCATGACAAGAATATGATCACCGGCCTGCGCCTTGCTTACGATTGCTTTCAGCATGGCCTCAAAATCTTCATGCACTTCGGCCCGATCACCCATCGGCGCCAAGGCGCCGATGGCATCCCAACCGAGGTTGGCGCCATAACAATAAACGTGATCACAATCGGCCAGACTGCCCGGCAACTGGTCTTTCATCACACCGAGCTTCATGGTGTTGGAACGTGGTTCAATCACAGCAAAGATCCGGGCATCGCCGACCTTACGACGCAGACCGCCCACCGTGGTCGCAATGGCCGTCGGGTGGTGAGCAAAGTCATCGTAGACTGTGACACCGCGTTCGACACCACGGACTTCCATACGACGTTTGACGTTCTCGAATCGTGACAAGGCATCCAGGCCTTTATCCAGTGGCACGCCGGCATGACGTGCGGCCAGCATGGCGGCCAGCCCATTCATGCGGTTATGTTCGCCCGTGAGCGCCCAGGTGATCTCACCCACCACGGTATCGCCTTCACGAACGGTCATGCGACCGGAGGCATCATCACCCTCCACGTTAAACCCGCTGCCGGCACCAAAGCCGACCACCGGTGTCCAGCACCCGCGTTCCAGCACCCGCTCCAGTGCCGGCTCTGTGGCATTGGAGACAATCAGCCCATTCCCCGGCATCGTACGGACGAGATGATGGAACTGGGTTTCAATGGCAGCCAGATCACTGAAGATATCAGCGTGGTCGAATTCCAGATTATTGAGGACCACAGTGCGCGGCCGATAGTGCACAAACTTGGAACGCTTGTCGCAGAAAGCCGTGTCGTATTCGTCTGCTTCAATGACGAAGAATGGTGAATCCTTCAAGTCACCGTGCAGGCGCGCCGATACACCGAAGTTACGCGGCACACCGCCGATAAGAAACCCCGGCGCCAGGCCGGCATCTTCCAGAATCCAGGCGAGCAAAGAGGCGGTGGTGGTTTTGCCATGCGTACCGGCCACACCGAGCACCCAACGCCCTTGCAGAACATGTTCTGCTAACCATTGCGGGCCGGAGACATAGGGTAACCCGGCATCAAGAATGGCTTCGAGTAGCGGGTTGCCGCGCGAGATGGCGTTACCAATCACATAGACATCGGCATGCATCGACAGCTGCGCAGGATCGTAGCCCTCGATCAGTTCGATACCGGCAGCGCGTAGCTGGTCACTCATCGGCGGATAGACACCGGCATCACAGCCGGTAACCTTGTGGCCCGCGGCCCGTGCCAGTTGTGCCAGGCCGCCCATGAAGGTGCCGCAGACACCGAGAATATGCACATGCATGCTGTTTTCCGTCTTTCGTCTTTGCGTCGTCATGCCGGCGCAATGTCCGACAGGTAGGTTTAGAATGGAAAACATTGTACCTGCCCCGGAGACCTGATATGCGCCACCGACGACGCCCCACCGGCATGCAGAACAACGGCACCGCCCACATTGCCGCTGTGGCCGCCCGCCTGATGGCGGAAGACGGCCTCGACGATGTCGAGCTAGCTAAGCGCAAAGCCGCGCATCAATTGAATCTGCCGGAGTGGATTGGGCTACCCAGTTCTCAGGCAGTGTATGACGCGCTACGCACGCATCAGGCCATTTTTCAGGATAGCGAACAGCGCGAGCGTATTGCCGGTATGCGCCAGGAGGCACTGTACTGGATGGAATTACTGGCGGATTTTCACCCCTACCTGACTGGCTCCGTGCTGGATGGCACGGCAGGGCGCTACTCGATGATTGATATTCTGCTCTACCCGGACAGCGACAAGGATGTCGAAATTTTTCTGCTGAATCGAGGAGTTGCCTATGAACATATGCGTCCGCGCAACGACCGTACCGCGGCCGTGCTACAGGTTGCCCGAGATACCTGGGTTACGAATCTGGTGATTTATCCTTCGCATGATGAACGGGTGGTCTTCAGGCACCACGATGGCACCGTGCGGGAAAGGGCCCGCATCGAGGCCGTTCAGGAGCGCCTCAAAATTGACGCGCTCCTCGCATAAGATTCGAAGACGGCGACATTTTGTCGGTAAAATGTTGGAAAATTCTGCGAAAACACCCGCGTCTCCCAAAGCCATCCACGCTACTGCTCACCCTGTTCAAGGAAACTCCCATGCGTTTTAGCCGCCTGCTGCGTCAGCACCTCACCAGCACCCTCCTGGTGGTCTGTTTAGCAACCACGACACTGCTGACCGGTTGCTCGAAGTTCGAAAACAGCCAGTCCAAAGCGAACGGCCCGCAAGTGGCGGCGAAATTTTTTGAAGCACCGTTCAAGGATATGAGCGGGAAGCCGGTGGACCTAAGCAAGCTGCGCGGCAAAACTGTCGTGGTGAATTTCTGGTCCACCTGGTGTCCGCCCTGCGTGGAAGAAATGCCGATGTTCGACGCCGTGCAAGCCGCCTACAAAGACAAAGACGTCGTTTTTGTCGGCATCGCCGCCGATCAGGTTGACAACGTCAAGGCTTTTCTGAAAAAGACACCAGTCAATTACGCCATTGTCGTCGGCGGCCAACCGGGCTTTGAACTGTCGCAACAGCTGGGCAACCGCCATGATGCCGTGCCCTTCACGCTCATTATCAACCCGAAAGAAAACATCAGCAGCCGCCACTTTGGCGTTTATACCCGCAAGGATCTGGAGTCGGATCTGGCAAAAGCACTCAAGTAATTCAATCACGTCGACATCTGGCAGACATCTGGTGGCGAATAGGCACTGATTAAGCCAGGAACTGGCAATTTGTCACCAATTGGGAGACAATGATAATTATGGACAACCGCATGCAATCCTCCACCGACGAAACGCTGGGCAAGGTTCTGGTGCTCAATGGCCCGAACCTGAATTTACTCGGCCAACGCGAACCGCATCTGTACGGCGCCACCACGCTGGCGGATATTGATCGCGCGCTGGCCGAACGCGCCGAACGTGCCGGCATCGTGCTGGAAACCTTTCAAAGCAACCATGAAGGTGCGCTGATCGAACGGCTGCACGCGGCTCGTGGCGAAGACTTTGATTTTCTGATCATCAACCCGGCCGCATTCACGCACACCAGCATTGCGCTGCGCGATGCCGTGCTGGCCTCGGATATCTCGTTTATTGAAGTGCACCTGTCGAACGTGCACGCCCGCGAGCCGTTCCGTCACCAATCGTATTTCTCCGACAAGGCTGTCGGCACGATCACCGGGCTTGGCGCCCAGGGGTATCTGCTGGCATTCGATTACATCGTTGCCGCCCTGTCGGACAACCTGGATCCGGGTCAGTCCTAACTGACCCGCCCGCTCTACACTTCAATCATTCACAGACAAGACTTCAGGAGACCCACATGGATCTGCGTAAACTCAAAAAACTGATCGACCTGGTACAGGAATCCGGCATTTCCGAGCTGGAAGTCACCGAAGGTGAAGAAAAAGTCCGCATCGCCAAACAGCTGACGGCAGCGCCGATCGCCCACCAGGTTTACGCAGCAGCGCCAATGGCGGCCAGCGCACCGGCCGCAGCACCTGCTGCTCCGGTGGCTGCAGAACCCGCAGCCCCGGCAGGCCACCAAGTGAAGAGCCCGATGGTCGGCACCTTCTACCGCGCCTCGTCACCGGATGCCAAAGCCTTCGTCGAAGTCGGCGACACCGTCAAGGAAGGTCAGACACTGTGCATCGTTGAAGCCATGAAGCTGCTCAACGAAATCGAATCGGATGCCAGCGGCGTCGTGAAGGCCATCCTGATCGAAAACGGCCAACCGGTCGAATTTGGCGAACCACTGTTCATCATCGGCTAATCGCCATGTTCGAAAAGATTCTGATTGCCAACCGGGGGGAGATTGCCCTCCGCATCCAGCGCGCCTGCCGCCTGCTGGGTGTCAAAACCGTGGTCGTACACTCTGAAGCCGACCGTGATGCCAAATACGTGAAGCTGGCCGATGAGTCGGTCTGTATCGGACCGGCCGCTTCCAAAGACAGCTACCTGAACGTGCCGGCCATTATCTCGGCGGCCGAAGTGACGGATGCCGAAGCAATCCACCCGGGGTACGGTTTCCTCTCGGAAAACGCCGACTTCTCGGAACGCGTCGAGCAATGCGGTTTTGTGTTCATCGGCCCACAAGCCGACACGATCCGTCTGATGGGCGACAAGGTCTCGGCCAAAGATGCCATGAAGGCCGCCGGTGTGCCCTGTGTCCCCGGTTCGGATGGCGCGCTGCCGATTGAAGACCACAAGGAAATCGTCCGCATCGCCCGTCAGGTGGGTTACCCGGTCATCATCAAAGCCGCCGGTGGTGGCGGTGGCCGAGGCATGCGCGTGGTGCATACCGAAGCCGCGCTGATCAATGCCGTGCAGATGACGCGCCAGGAAGCCCAAACCGCGTTCGGCAACCCGACCGTGTACATGGAAAAATTCCTGGAAAACCCACGCCATGTGGAAATCCAGGTCCTGGCCGATACGCACGGCAATGCCGTCTATCTGGGCGAGCGCGATTGCTCGATGCAGCGTCGTCACCAGAAGGTGATTGAAGAAGCCCCGGCACCGGGCATCCCGGAAAAACTGATTGCCAAGATTGGTGAACGTTGTGCCGAAGCCTGTCGCAAGATTGGCTATCGCGGCGCCGGCACCTTCGAGTTCCTCTATGAAAACGGCGAGTTCTACTTCATCGAAATGAACACTCGCGTTCAGGTCGAACACCCGGTCACCGAAATGATTACCGGCATCGATATCGTGCAGGAACAGATCCGCATTGCGGCCGGCGAAAAGCTGCGCTTCCGCCAGAAAGACATCGAGTTCCGCGGTCACGCCATCGAGTGTCGTATCAATGCCGAAGACCCGTATACCTTCGTCCCGTCGCCGGGCACGATCAATGCCTGGCATACCCCAGGCGGCCCGGGCATTCGCGTGGATTCGCACGTCTATGCCGGCTACAAGGTTCCGCCGCATTACGATTCAATGATCGGCAAGCTGATCGCCTACGGCGAAACGCGCGACCAGGCCATTCGCAAGATGCGTATCGCACTGTCGGAAATGCTGGTTGAAGGCATCAAGACCAACATCCCGCTGCACCACGAACTGATGCGTGACAAAGGTTTCGTGGACGGCGGCGCCAGCATCCACTATCTGGAACACATGCTGGCCGAAAAGAAAGAAGTCGAGCGCAAGTAAGTGACCACACAACCTACTTGGGTCAACGCCCGCATTATTGCGGATGCCCAGCAAGCCGAGGCGCTCGGCGATGCCCTGATGGAAGCCGGCGCTCTGTCGGTGACCGTCGAGGACGCCGACGCCGGCACACCGGCCGAGACGCCCCAATATGGCGAACCCGGCATGGAAACGCACAGCGTCTGGACACGCTCTGTACTGTCGGCACTATTCGACGCAACAGACCCGGTGCACGACATCGTGGCCCAGTGCGCAGCCACCCTCGGCGTTAACGCCGAGACGCTCTCGCTGGAAGACGTTCCGGAAACCGATTGGGTGCGCGCCACGCAGGCCCAGTTTGATCCGATTCTGATCGGAGGGCCGCTCTGGATCGTGCCGACCTGGCACACCCCCCCCGAACCGGATGCGATTAATCTCGTGCTCGACCCCGGCCTGGCCTTCGGTACGGGCAGTCACCCGACCACCCGCATGTGTCTGCAATGGCTGGTACCAGCACGCCCTGTCGGCACCGTGCTGGATTACGGCT
>JACCED010769465.1_pt1 | contig 10167 bp, 5 predicted proteins | sample 7455021 | NCBI WGS metagenome assembly JACCED01 (sample SAMN15323456, study PRJNA562643) | freshwater metagenome | isolation source: river surface water | place: USA:Blue River Watershed | collected 2017-08-19 | reverse complement strand
GGCGTGGCCCGCCTTGATCGCGCGCGCGCCGAAGCCCTTTTTCGCGATCCGCGCCGCGCACAGGGACTGGTGCTGTTTCTCGACGCCCGCGGCGACGCCGCCTTTGCCGCCGGCCGGATTCCCGGCGCCCGGCAGTTCGACCGCTATCACCTCGACCGCCACGTGGCCGAAGTTCTCGGTGCCGCGGCGCTCGCCCAGGAGATCGTGCTCTACTGCAACGGCGGCGATTGCGAGGACAGCGAGCTCGCCGCGGCCGATCTCATCCAGCTCGGCGTGCCCGCGGAGAAACTCGCGATCTATGCCGGAGGTTTGGCGGAGTGGCGGCAGCACAACCTTCCGGTCGCGACCGGCGCGCCATGAACGTGCGCGCCGTTTTGAGCCGCGGCCATGCCTCGCTCGCCGCTCGCCTCCTGCTCGGCACGCTTTTCGTGTGGCTCGGCGCCGCCAAGGCCCTCGATCCCGCGGGCTTCCTGAAACTCGTCCGGCAGTTCGACCTGCTGGCCGCTCCGCTCGCGCTGAATCTCGTCGGCGCCGTGTTGCCGTGGAGCGAGATCGTCCTCGGCCTCCTGCTGCTCGCGGGCCGGCTGGCCCGCGGCGCCGCCCTTGCCGGCCTCGGCCTGCTCGTCGTGTTCACCGGCGCGATCCTGGCCCGCGCGCTGGCGCTGCACGGCGCCGGCGCGGTGGCGTTCTGCAGCCTGCGCTTCGACTGCGGTTGCGGCACCGGGGAGGTCTACGTCTGCGCCAAGCTGCTCGAAAACACCGCGCTCGGCGGGCTCGCGCTGCTCGTCCTGCTCGCGCCCGCCCACCCTTTTCCGTTTCGTCCGCGGCGCTGAGCCGGAGCAGCCTCAGGGGCGCGGAGCGGCCGGCGCCGGCACCACGGTTTCACGGGCGATCTGCGCGCCCACCGCGCGCCACGCCGGGTTGGCCGTCGTGCTGAGCCACGTATCGACGGCACCGGGACGCGCCGCGGCGAGCCCGCCCGTCACGGCGCGAAAGATCCCCTCGTTCATCACGGCGGCGCCCGCGCCGTTTACCCACTGGGCCGCGGCGGCCGGTGCGACCTCGGCCCACTTGCGCAGCGTCGTCTGCAGCGCCGTCGCGCGGGACCCTTCGTCGCGCAAGCCCGCCGCCCACTGCGTGGCGCCCTGCGCCTCCTGGTTCGACCACGACCGCGCGATCGCCACCTCGCCGCCGCTGCGCAGCGCCGCATCGTCCACGCGCGCGGCCCAGTCCGCCGCGCCTTTCAAATCGTCCGCCGCCCACTGGAAAACCGCGTAGCCGAGCGCCTCGTCGCGCGCGGCTCCGGGCGGAAATTGCAGCGCCCACGCCACCGCCTGCCGCGGATCCCGCACCGCCATGAGCTTGGCCATTTTCACCAGCAGCGGTTCGCGCAACGCCGCGTCGTCCAAAGCGACCGCCCACGCGTAGGCGGCGGTCGCGTCCGTCTGCGTCCACGCCCAGGTCACCCCTTCGAGCGCACCGAGCCGCGCCGCGGGATCGGCCAAGCCCGCGGCCCAGGTGCGCGCGGCCGCGACATCCCGCTCCGCCCACTTCATGCCGGCCACCTGATACGCGCTCTCGCGGAGCGCCGCTTCCCGCAGATCGCCGAGCCAGCCGGTCGCCCGTTCGGGATTCGCGCCCATCGCGGCCTCCACGATCGCCCGCACGAAGCCGTGCCGATCGCGAAATTCGCCGAGCTGCGCGAGCAGATCGTGCACCCACCCGAGGTCGCCCTGCGCCAGCCGCGCGCCGGCCTCGGCCAGAAACAGCGCCCGCTCGCCCGCCGCCAGCGTCCGCGCGGCCTGGGCGAGCAACGCGCGCAGCTCCGCCTGATCGGCCGGCGTGCGAAAGGCATTGCGCGCGAGGCTCCGTCGAAAATCCGCCAAGGTCGCCCACAGGCCGCCGCTCTCGGACACGCCGCGCGGGCCCGGTTCGGCTGACTCCGCCGCGGTCCGGTCCGAGGGCGCGGCTTTGGCGGCGGCGGAGCGCTCCGTCGCCGTCTCCCGCGACGCCGTCGAAGCCGCCGGGGCCGGACGGCTCCGGGTCACCAACCAGGCGAAGCCGGCGCCGGCGGAACCGGCGGCCAAGAGCATCGCGTAAAGGGGCAAGCGCATGAAAAGCGAAGACGGAAAATGGCAGCGGACAGAACGACGGTCACCTCGAATCACACCCGAAGCCGCCGGTGCCCGCCGGGATCACCCGCGGGCCGTTCCCGGTCCGGCCGCGCCGGGCCGCGGTGCACGGCGGGATCGCGGGACCGACGCCGAGGCACCGCTGCGTGGGGGCGCGCGACACCCGCGAGCGGGCCGCACCGGAGCGCGTGCGTCTCATTTTGGGTCAAGCAAACGGCCGGCCCTCGCGGGCCGGCCGGAATTCAAACGGGCGACTGTGCGGGTCGCTTACCGCGTCTGCGTGGGGTTGACCACGTTGACGATGTAGGTCGCGGTGCCCGTGTTGCCGCACTCGTCGGTGGCCGAGCCGTAGATCGTCCAGATCGTGCCGACGCCGCCGGAGGTCGTGATGGTGACCTTGTTGCCCGAAACGGAGTGTTTGTAGGGCTCGGTCAGCGGGATGATCTTGCCCGCGCCGTTCACGCGATGCGCGGTGACATTGGTGATCGTCGGCGTGCTCGCGCCGCCCACATCGGAGCTGGTGATGGTGAACGTCACCGGCGGCTGGTTCGGCGAGATGTTGCGCACATCCGCGGCGAGCACCGGCTTGGTGGTGTCGACGATCGTGAAGGTCGCGACCGAGGTGGAGACGTTGCCGCTCTCGTCGGTGGCGACGAAGGTCACCGTCGCGGTGCCGGTGGCGCCGCAGCCGTCGGACAAGGCGGTGAAGTTGTGCGACCAGCGGACGTTGCCGCAGATGTCCGTCGCGGTGGCTCCGCCGTTCGTGGCCAGCCACGTCGCGAGGGCGGCGGTGTTGCCCGCGCCGTCGGTCTCGACGACCTTGTTGCCGGCGGCGTTGACGATCGTCGGCGGAGTCGTGTCGACGATGCTGAACGTCGCGGTCGTCGAGGCGGTGTTGCCGCACGCGTCGGTCGCGGTGAAGGTCACCGCGGCGGAACCGGTCGCGCCGGGGCCGTCGGAGAGCGCGGTGAAGTTGTGGCTCCACGTCACGGGACCGCCGGCATCGGTGGCCGTGGCGCCGCCGTTGGCGGCGAGCCAGGCGTTGAGCGCGGCGACATTGCCGGCGCCGTCGCACTGCACGGTGCGGTTGGCCGCGGCGACCACCGTCGGAGGCGTGGTGTCGACGATCGTGAAGGTGGCGGTCGCCGTGCTGGCGTTGCCGCACGCATCGGTCGCGGTGAACGTCACCGTGGCGGAGCCGGTGGCGCCGCAGAGGTCGGACAGCGCGCCGAAGTTGTTGCTCCAGGTCACGGCGCCGCAGGCGTCGGTGGCGGTGGCGCCGCCGTTCGCGGCGAGCCACGCGGAGAGCGCGGCGACATTGCCGGCGCCGTCGCTTTGCACGGTCTGGCTGGTCGCCGCGGTGACCGCCGGGGCGACGGTGTCGCGCACGGTCACGGTCGCCGCCGTCGAGGAGGCGTTGCCGGATTCGTCGACCGCGACAAACGTCACCGTGACGCTGCCGCTGCCGTTGCAGCCGCCGGTCGGCGCCGCGTAGTTGTGACTCCACGACACGCTGCCGCAGGCGTCGGAGGCGACCGCGCCGCCGTTGCTCGCCAGCCAGGCCGAGATCGCCGCGGAGGCACCCGGGCCGCATTCGACGGTCAGGGCCGCCGCCGGCGTGTGGATGGACGGCGCCTTGTTGTCGATGACGCTGAAGGTCGCGGTCGTGCTGGCGACATTGCCGCCGGCGTCGGTGACGGTGAAGGTCACGGTGGCGGAGCCGGTGTTGCCGGGACCGTCGGAGAGCGCGGAGAAGTTGTTGGTCCAGACCAGCGTCGCGGCGCCGCAGTTGTCGGTCGCGACCGCGCCGCCGCGGTTCGCGAGCCAGGTGTTGAGCGCAGCCAGGGGATTGTTGCCGCAGAAGACGGACGCATTGGCGGCGGCGGTCGCGATGACCGGCGCCTGCACGTCACGGACCGTGACGCGGAAGGTGCGGCTGGCGGTGAGGCCGGCCGCATCGGTCGCGGTCGCGGTCACGATGGTTTCGCCGAGGCCGAAAACGGAACCGGGCGCGTGGGAGTAGCTGACGACCACGCCGGCGCAATTGTCGGAGGCGGTCGCGGTGTAGTTGGCGATCGCGGTGCACACGCCGGGAGCGGCGTTCAGCACGAGGTCGGCGGGGACCGAGATCGTCGGCGCCTGGGTGTCGACCACCGTGACGGTGAAGGACCGGGTGGCCTGGTTGCCCGAGCCGTCGGTCGCCGTGAGCGTCACGGTCGTGGTGCCGACCGGGAAGAGCGAACCCGACGCGCGGGTGCTCGAGATCGTCGCCGTGGAGCAGTTGTCGGTCGCAGCGGCGGAATAGGTGACAGTCGCGCCGCACTGGCCGGCGGCCGCGTTGACGGTGATCGCATTCGGGACGGAGGTGAAGGTCGGCGGCGTGGTGTCGTTGACGAAGACCGTGACGTTGAAGGTCTTGGTGGAAACCTTGCCGGTGTCGTCCGTGGCGGTGACCGTGACCGGGGTGGTGCCGATCGGGAAGAACGAGCCCGACGCACGGCTGAAGGTCACCGTGGGCGTGGTGTCGCAGTCGTCCGTGACATTAACATTGAAAGTGACATTCGTGCCGTTGCACCCGCCGGCGACCGTCATGTTGGGGGCGGTGATGACGGGCGCGCCCCGGTCGGTGAATGTCTGCGCCTGGATCGTGACCGGGAAGATATTCGCCGCCTCCTCATCGAAGTAGAACGAGTTGCCCTGCTGGATCGTGATGGAGATCGGCTGATTGCACGATCCAGGAGCAAAGTCCCAGTAGGCCCAGTCATCATAGGAAGTCGCGGACGGGCCCGTGCTCAGAACCGTCAGCGGTCCGGTCAATCCCGGCAGATTCGCGATGGTGGTGTTGTTGACCGTGCCGGCCGGATTGACGTTGAACGTGTTGGATCCCGACGCCGACGTAACCGTCACCTTGATGCTGTCCACAGCACCCGTGAGTTGAGAGGGCGAAAGCGCACCATGCCAGTGCTTCAGATAAACCCGCACGAATCCGGACGGGGTGGTTCCGTAACCGGCTTGGACCGTGTGAGCCGACATCTTTTGGGCCGCTCCCAATAAACACAGCGCGCCCGCAACAAGCACGCGGTTACCGACAATTCGTGATAGGATCTTCATGGGGTGTGGTTCTCTTTCCGTTAGGTAGTTTTATGCTACCCAATCGTGGGGGTTCTTACGGATCCCGCGTTCCAATTCGTCAACCGCAAATCTCTATCATGCAACAGGCTTGCACAATAAATCCATCCCGACCCATTCAGGACCACACCCATTAAGGCCCTAAGGCACACCCTTAGGGGCTATCTTGTGGCCGCGCGCGCCCGCGTCCCCTCACCGCGTTGGCCGACGACTCAAGCCGTCCAATACACCACCCGCCCGCACTGGTCGCAGGTCGGGAGACTCGCCGAAAGGTCGATGCCTTTGCCCCGCGCGGCGGACTCGACCTCGCTGGAAACTTTCAGGTGGCAGCCCCCGCACTTGCCGCCGTGGAGCGCCACCACGACGGGCATGTTGCGCGCCGCGATGCGGTCGTAGATCCGCAGCTTCAGCGGCTCGACCTTGGCTCGTTCCACCGCGACCTGGCCCTGGGCTTCGGTCAACTCCGCGGTGAGGCTGGCCTCGCGCTCGCGCAGCGTGCGGATCCGGCCTTCGTGGCCGGCGATGTTGGCCTTCAGCTCCGCCTCGGCCGCCGCAAACTTCTTCTTCGCCTCGTCGATCGCATACATGATCTCGAGTTCCTGCCCCTCGAATTCCCCGATCTGGGCGACGGTCGTCTCGATCTCGTGGCCGAGCGCCTGATACTCGTCGTTCTTCTTCACCATCGACTGCTGCGTTTTGTATTTGGCGAGCTTCGCCTCCGCCGAACCGATCTCGGTCTCCAGCAGCTTTTTCTTGGTCTCCAGCTCGCGCAGTTCCGTCCGCGCCGTCTCGATCGCCGACTTTTCCGCCGCGATCTTCTGTTCCACCCGGGCGATGTCGGCGGGCACGGCCTTCATCTGCGCCTCCAGATTCAACCGCTTCACGTCGCGATCCTGAAGAATGAGGAGAGCTTCCAGCGCCGGATGAGCCATGAGTCCGGCACTGTGGCGGCGGCGCGAAGCCCGTCAAACGAATGCGCCGCGCGCGCCGCTCCCGCGCATCATCCGCTCGCCGCCCGCGGCCGCGCTCACGTCGAGGATCGCAATTCCGGTTGGTCCGGCCGTTTCACGCCGACACCGCACCGGTCGAGCGCCGCCAGCAACGCCTCCACCCGGATCGGCTTCGTCACGTAATCGCTCATTCCGGCGGCCCGGCATCGTTCCTGGTCTTCCGGCCGGGCGTAGGCCGTGAGCGCGATCACCGGCAGGTCCGGATTCGCGCCGCCCGGCAAGCCCGCCCGGATCCGCCGGGTCGCCGAGTAGCCGTCGAGCACCGGCATCTGGCAATCCATCAGCACCACGTCGAAACGGTCGATCGCCAGGACCCGGAGCGCCTGTTCGCCGTCGGCGACGACCGTCACCGCATAGCCCAGTTTCTCGAGCAGCAGCTTGGCGACCCGCTGGTTCGCGGGGTTGTCCTCCGCGACCAGCACCCGCAGGGCCTCCGCGGCGGGTGCGTCCGGCCCGCGCGCCGCCGGCCGCGACGGCACGGCCGGTTCGCTGCCGCGCAACACCCGCGACAGGCACTGGACCAACTGGTCCCCCCGCACCGGTTTGGTCAGAAAGGTCGCGAAGCCCCCCGCCACCGCATCCGCGACGTCGGCCACGCCGCCCGCCGGGGAGAGCAATACCAGCGGGATGTGCCCGAACTCCTGCAACGCACGGATCTTCGCCGCCAACTCGAGCCCGTCGGTCCCCGGCAGGTTCCGGTCGATCAAAATCAGATCGAACGCCCCGAGCTGCGCGCTCGCCTGCAGGCGGCGCAAGGCCGGCTCCGCGCCCTCCGCTTCCTCCGCCGCGACTCCCGCCCGCTCGAGCTCGGCCCGGACGATGCGCCGGCCGGCGGCGTGGGCGATCACCGCGAGCACACGCCGCCCCGGCGGCATCGCCGGCCCGGACAGCGGCCGGGTGAGCGCGCCCGCGCAGGGCAACGTCACCTCGAACCAGAAGGTCGAGCCTTCCCCCGCGCGGCTCTCGAATCCGATCCGGCCGCCCATCAGCTCGGCGAGCTGCCGCGAGATGGCCAGGCCCAGCCCCGTGCCGCCGAATCGGCGCGTCACCGACCCGTCCGCCTGCGTGAACGGCTGGAACAGGCCCGCCTGCGCCGACTCCGCGATCCCGATACCCGTATCCGTCACCGTCACCCGCACGCGACGCTCGGCCGCCTGCGCCGCGGGACGCACGCTCACCGCCACGGCCACTTCGCCCGCATCGGTGAACTTGATCGCGTTCCCGACGAGATTCATCAGCACCTGCCGGATCCGCCCCGCATCGCCCCAGAAACGTGTCGCCGGCGCGGGGTCGAATTCGCAGACCAGTTCGAGCTGTTTGCCGTGGGCCCGCACCGCCAGCAGCGTCACCACGTCCTCGACCACCCGGCGCAGGTCCAGCTCGGCCCGATCCAGCCGCATCTGCCCGGCCTCGATGCGGGAGAAGTCGAGCACGTCGTTGATCACCGCGAGCAGGCCCTCCGCGCCGCCGACCACCGCGTCGACCATGCCGCGTTGGTCCGGCGTCAGGGGCGTATCCGCGAGCAGGCCCGCCATGCCCACGACCGCGTTCATCGGCGTGCGGATTTCGTGGCTCATCGTCGCGAGAAACTCCGATTTCAACCGCGAGACCTCCAGGGCCTGGTCGCGCGCGCGCTCCATCGCCTCGGTCAGCCGTCTCCGTTCGGTGATGTCCATCACGGTGCCGAGGTAGCCGTCCGGCCGGCCGTCGGCGTCCTTCGTGGCCACGGCCTGCCCCGCCACCCAGACTTCCGACCGGTCCGGCCGGCGGAACCGGAACTCGCACTCGAACGGCTTGCGCCCCGCCACGAAGTCCGTCCACGCCGCCGCGACCATCGCCCGGTCCTCCGGATGCAGCGTCGTCACCCAGCCGTGGCCGCGCGCCCGCTCCGCGTCCAGTCCGCTCAACGCCGACCAGCGCTCGTTCACGTAGGTGCAGCCGCCCTGGACATCCGTCCGATAGATCCCGACCGGTGCGCTCGCCGCGAGGATCCGAAAGCGCGCCTCGCTCGCCGCGAGCACCAGTTCGGCCTGTTTCCGTTCCGTGATGTCCAGGAAGAAGCCGTGCCACAGCACGCTGCCGTCGGCCTCCCGCTCCGGGTTCGAGCCGCCCTGCAGCCAGCGCACGGTCCCGTCCGCAAATCGCGTCCGAAACTGGCACGACCACGCCGTCAGCGTCCGCGCGGAGTCCCCGATCGATTCCCGGACCCGGGCCACATCGTCCGGGTGCAGCACCGCAAACGCCTTGGCCGAATTCTCCCGCACCTCCTCGGGCGTGACCCGGCAGATTTCCCGGATCCCGTCGCTCGCATAGGGGAAACAGCTGCTGCCGTCCGGCCGCAGCCGGAACTGGTAGATCATGCCGGGCACGAGCCGGCCGAGCTGGGTGAGCCGATCCGCCATTTCCTGGAGCACGCGCGCCGCCGCCGCGCTCTCGCTCACGTCGATGTTCGTTCCCAGCATGACCGTCGGCTGCCCGGCGCGGTCGACCAGCACGCGTTCGACCGCGACGACGGTGCGCACGGCCCCGTCCGAAAGCCGGCGGATGCGGAACTCCCGGCGGCCCGTTCCGCGCCGCGCAACCGTTTCCCGCAAGTGAGCCTCTTCGCCGGCGATGTCGTCGGGATGCAGCGCCGATCGCCACACGCGGTAGTCCACCATCCCGTCCGGGGTCGGCCCGACCCCGTAGATCCGGAACATCTCGTCGCTCCAGTGGACGGTGTTGGTCCGGAGATTCCACTCCCAGAGGCCCACCTTGCCGGCCTCGGCCGCCAGGCGCGTGCGTTCCGCGTTCTCCGCCAGCACCGCCTCCGCGCGCTTCCGGGCCGTGATATCCGTGCGGATCGCGATGAAACTGGTCGGCCGTCCCGAGTCGTCGAAAAACGGCACGATCGTCGTATCGACCCAGTAGAATTTTCCCGTCTTGGTGCGGTTGCGGACCTCTCCGTGCCACACGCGGCCGGCCCGGATCGTCGTGTAAAGATCGCGGAAGAACTCCTTCGGGTGGAGCCCGGAGTTCACGAGGCGGTGATTCTGCCCGACGAGTTCCGCCGGCGAGTAGCCGCTGATCACGGCAAACCGGTCGTTCACGGAGGTGATCGTGCCGTCGGCATCGGTGACCGCGACGATCGCGTGCTGGTCGAACGCGAATTTCAGCCGCTCCAGCTGCGCCAGCGCCGCCCGTTGCTTCCCGCTCACCTGCTCGAGCTCCCCGTAGGCGCGGTCGAGCTCCGCCGTGCGCTCGACCGCCAGCGCCTGCGCCCGCTGCCCGAAGATCCGCAGCCCGTGCACCAGCGCCGCCAGCAGCCACGCGATCACCAGCACGGCCGCGGCCCCCCAACGCGGCCCGGAATCATCCTGGACGGAAAAATCCGGCCCGGGATTCCAGCCCAGCGTGAAGGTGACGCCGGCCAACACGAGGTGCTGCACATACGCGAAAGACGCGGGCACCGCGCCGGCGCCTTCGGAAGCGACCAGGTGGGCCTGCGCGTCGGTCCCGACACCTTCGAAGACGTGCAGCAGCGCCCGTTTCGCCATGCCGCCCAGAGCTTCCCTGACCAGCGGTTCGGTGACGACCGGCGCATAGATCCAGCCGCGATGCACGGCCCGTCTGGCCTCGACGCTCGGCAACTGCGCCACGGGACGCTCGTAGAACGGCACATACAGCAGGAAGCCCGGCCGCGTCTGCCCGTCCTGCACGAGTTGGATGCGCCGGGTCATGACCGGCTCGCCGGTATCGCGCGACCGCTCGGCCGCCTGGCGCCGGTTCTGCTCCGACGCCACGTCCAGTCACACCGCGGCACTATTGTCCTCCACCGGTTCGATGAAGGTGATGACGTAGGCCGTGCCGTCGCCCGGCGGGGGCGTCACGCCGGGCACCGTCCGGATTGTGAAGGC
>JACCED010500556.1_pt1 | contig 10168 bp, 9 predicted proteins | sample 7455021 | NCBI WGS metagenome assembly JACCED01 (sample SAMN15323456, study PRJNA562643) | freshwater metagenome | isolation source: river surface water | place: USA:Blue River Watershed | collected 2017-08-19 | reverse complement strand
GCTGTTGCTCCAAAATAGATAATCACCAAAATTGCGCCTATGGCTCCAAATGTCCAGCCAACTAAACCAACAAAAGAATTTTTGCTTCGCGCATACTTTGCAAGTCCACCTAGGGATAGGAGAAGTAATATAAAAAGTAGAGAGACTGCAATCGTCAATCCAGATTTTACAGGCGCAAGATTCGGTGAATTGCCAGAGTCGTCGAGAGTAATCGGTTCAATGGCGCTGATATCGACATCATCAACGTTGAAAGTTGGATCCACTGAAGCCATTGATTTCAAGATTGGACCAACGAGAGCATTAACGTCGATAGAGGCACTTTCGCTCTCTCCCGTGTAGAAACTGTAGACCTGGTTAATAATTCTCTTGGTTTCAGAACTTATTTCAGGGCTTGCCAGCGCGTCAGAGACTACGGCCACCAATTGCTCTCGTTGTGTAGCGAGCAAAGCTTTCACTTCATCATCTGCATCACTTGTAAATTGATCGATTAGTTTCTCTGCAACTCCCGTGCGAACTTCAGTATTAGTAATCAACGTAGTCGCCACACCTTCAGCGCCAGAGCTTCGTCCAACTGCCCACCAACTCCCAAAAGTTAGGGTGAAGAGAAAGAGAAAAATTATGGTTGTCACTGTGAAGAGGCGACTTAGACCAATACGGCCGCTGTAAAAAGTTGTCATGGTGGCAAGAGTAGGAGGGTGGGAGCGTCAGGGATAGCCATGAACCAGCTCGAATGTGTACTCGAGTCCGAGCCCTCGTCCATTAGGCTGTACCCATGTCCAAAGTGCTCGCCTCGCTCCCTGTGGGAGAGCGAGTTGGAATCGCCTTTTCAGGTGGCTTAGATACCTCCGTCGCCGTGGCATGGATGCGAGCAAAGGGCGCTGTTCCATGTACCTACACCGCGGAGCTCGGCCAATATGACGAGCCAAATATTGAAACGGTGCCGGGGCGTGCGCGTGAGTATGGCGCCGAAATTGCGCGACTGGTCGACTGCAAGAGCTCGCTTGTCGAAGAGGGGCTCGCTGCGATTGCCTGTGGAGCGTTCCATATTCGATCTGGCGGCAAACAGTATTTCAACACCACGCCACTTGGCCGCGCAGTGACCGGAACCCTGCTCGTACGCGCGATGCTCGATGACAAGGTTTCCATTTGGGGCGACGGTTCGACCTATAAAGGTAACGACATCGAAAGATTTTATCGTTATGGCTTACTAGCAAATCCACAACTGCAGATTTATAAACCATGGCTCGACCAGGATTTTGTTACAGAACTTGGTGGTCGCAAAGAAATGTCTGAGTGGTTGCTTGCTCACAAGTTGCCATATCGAGATAGCGTGGAGAAAGCGTATTCCACGGATGCCAACATTCTCGGTGCAACCCATGAAGCTAAGCAGTTAGAGAATTTGGATACCTCTGTCGAAATCGTGCAACCAATCATGGGAGTTCGATTTTGGGATTCTTCTGTAAAAATTGAGAGCGAAGATGTGCGCGTCGATTTCTATCAGGGACGACCTGTTGCAATCAACGGAAAGAAATTTGATTCTTCAGTTGATCTAATGCGTGAGGCGAATGCTATTGGTGGGCGACATGGGTTAGGCATGAGCGATCAAATTGAAAATAGAATTATTGAGGCAAAGAGTCGCGGGATTTACGAAGCCCCAGGAATGGCGCTCTTCTTTATCGTGTACGAACGCCTACTTTCAGCAATTCACAACGAAGACACCATTGCTAATTACCATGCCGAAGGTCGTCGCCTAGGTCGTTTGCTCTACGAAGGTCGTTGGTTGGATCCACAAGCGCTAATGCTCCGTGAATCGTTGCAACGTTGGGTTGCCAGCGCTGTTACCGGTTCTGTGACTCTTCGTCTGCGTAGAGGAGATGACTTCTCAATCATCGACACTAGCGGTCCACATTTCAGTTATCACCCAGAGAAACTTTCCATGGAGCGAACCGAGAGCGCAGCTTTTGGTCCTCAAGATCGAATCGGTCAATTGACGATGCGCAACTTAGATATTGCCGATACTCGGGCGAAACTTGAAATTTATGCAGATCAAGGGCAATTGGGATCCGGCGACTTTAAATTAGTTTCCGAGATCGAGAGGCCAAAAGAGTGAGTGAGTCTGTAGCGCGTAAAGAGCACACCCATAAAGAGATCATGATAATTCTCGGCGGGTTAATGACAGGACTCTTGCTGGCCGCTCTAGATCAGACCATCGTTTCGACTGCGCTGAAGAATATTGTTGAAGATTTTAATGGACTTAATCACTACACCTGGGTGGTAACTTCTTACCTACTCACCTCAACTGCATCGACACCTCTGTACGGAAAAATTTCAGATTTATATGGAAGACGAATTGTTTTCCAATTCGCTATCGTCACTTTCTTAATCGGTTCATTTCTTGCTGGCGCTTCAGCTTCGATGACTCAGCTCATTCTTTTCCGAGGCCTACAAGGTCTAGGAGCTGGTGGTTTGATGGCGTTAACTTTTGTCATCATCGGCGACATCGTGCCGCCCCGCGAACGTGGGCGTTACCAAGGTTATTTTGGCGCTGTATGGGGTCTCTCATCTGTTGCTGGTCCGTTGCTGGGTGGCTTCTTCTCTGACCACGCGACAATTCTTGGTATCACTGGTTGGCGATGGATTTTCTACATCAACCTCCCATTTGGTATTGCTTCGCTCATCATCACCTCTGCTGTGCTACACATTCCTAGAGTTAAGCGTGAACATTCCATCGATTACGTTGGTGCAATTTTGATGGTCGCTGGTGTTACCTCACTACTTTTCGCGGTTTCAGTCTTTGGTCCAGAAGATGGATGGAAGGATGGACACACCATTCTTGCTGCTGGCGCTGGAATTCTGCTCTCTATAGTCTTTTTATTTTGGGAGAAAAAAGCAAAAGAGCCAATTCTTCCGCTCTCGTTATTTAAAAACCACACCTTCTCTCTCACTTCAGGGCTTGGTGCGGTAATTGGCGCAGGGATGTTTGGAGCAATCGTAATGATCCCGCTCTACATGCAAGTCGTTAAAGGCTATGGCGCTACCGAGGCAGGTTTAAAACTTATTCCTTTAATGTTAGGAATCGTCTCTACTTCCATTTTTAGCGGTAAAGCAATCAGTAAGAGCGGTAAGTACAAACGATTCCCGATAGCAGGAACGGCGATTATGTCGCTAGGAATTCTTGCGATGGCGACCTTGAAGGCTGATACGCCTTATTGGCAAGTTGCCATCTTTGCCGTTACCGTCGGAGTTGGTCTTGGCCTTTCTATGCAAACAATTGTTATTGCGCTTCAGAATTCGGTTGATTTCAAAGATATGGGAATTGCAACCAGCTCCAACACATTCTTTAGATCGCTGGGCAGCGTCTTTGGTACGGCATTTTTTGGCGCAGTGCTCACCAATCGCCTCAATCACTATGTTGAGGCAGGTTTTACTGATCTTGCTGCGAAGAACCCGGAAGCTCTTGCGAGTTTTGATACCGGAAAACTTGCCGAGCTCACTTCGAACACCACTGGAATCGAGAATTTGCCCCCTCAGGTGCAATCAACAATCATTGATGCATTTGTTAATTCATTTCATGTAGTTTTTCTCGTGGCAGCGCCAGTCACGTTGCTAGGGTTCTTCCTTGCGCTATTCCTTCGGGAAACGCCGCTGCGGACAAATGAAGATTACCGAACAGCTCGTGAGGATAGCGCTGGCGAAGCTTTGGCATAAGATTCGTAAAAACAGTAACCAAGGAGAGAGATGTCGCTTTTCGGAGATCAATTAGAGCAAGTTAAATCACGCGAAGGATTTATAGCTGCCCTTGATCAAAGTGGTGGAAGTACACCTAAGGCGCTCAAGTTATATGGAATTGAAGAGGGCCAATACAGCGGCGAACAAGAGATGTTCGACCTTGTTCATGCGATGCGGACTCGAATAATCAAAAGCCCAGTTTTCACAAGCGAGCGAATACTTGGAGTCATCCTTTTTGAAATGACAATGGATCGCCAAATTGATGGCATGGGGAGCGCTGAGTTCCTCTGGCAGAAGAAGGGCATCGTTCCTTTTCTTAAAGTGGATAATGGACTTGCTGAAGAGGTAGATGGCGTCCAAATAATGAAGCCAATCCCACAACTGGCTGCCCGAATTGCAAGCGCTGTATCTCATGGAGTTTTCGGCACAAAGATGCGCTCTGTCATTAAGTTGGCAAATCCCAAAGGTATCGATGCGGTTGTCGCTCAGCAGTTTGAGATTGGGAGAGAAATTCTTGCTGGCGGTTTGATGCCGATTATTGAACCTGAGGTAGATATCAAGAGCGCTGAAAAGGCAAAATGTGAAGAGTTACTTCGAGCATCCATAATTCGCGAGCTCGATAAATTAAGTGGGAATCAACAAGTAATGTTAAAGCTCACACTTCCAAGCGAGGCAAATTTCTATAAATCATTAGTTGACCATCCGCGGGTGCTTCGAGTTGTCGCACTATCGGGTGGCTATTCACGAGATGACGCAAATGCGATGCTTTCAAAGAATGATGGTGTGATTGCGAGTTTCTCACGTGCACTTACCGAAGGGCTCAGCGCTCAACAAAGCGATGTTGAGTTCGACAAAGTGCTCGACAGCGCAATCGAAAGTATTTACCAAGCATCTAAATAATAACTATTTGGTTGGTAGGACTTTCTTAATCTGCTCAATCACTACGTCTTCTTCTCCGGCCTGAAGTGAATCAGGGCTAATCCAGACCATGTTGCGCGAATTGTGGACTACTTCCACAATTGGATCTAGTTTCTGCAACTTGGCGACAACTTCAAGTGCTGAATCGCTTGGAAGTTTGATAGCTACCCGTGGAACAGGTTGTCCAGCCTCATTTATATCGTCGCGATAAATATGGCAGGTTCTAATGTCGCTAAGAGCTGAAACCCATTGATTTACCGTTTTGCTCCACTTCTGCCAGAAAGCTTCATGATCTCTATTTACGTAGATTTCAATAGCGGTTAGCAAGCCTGCAATCTCCTCTTTACTTGCCTTGAATCCGCGCCCTAGCCCTTGATTTGGCGCACCATTTACTCGCACCGCTTCAATAAATTCCTTCTTGCCCACAATCAGGCCACTTGATTGAGGGCCGCGCAAAGCTTTGCCACCACTGAAGATTGCAAGATCTGCCCCCGAATCTGATGTGAAACGCCACAGATTCGATAGTGGTGGTAATTGTGCTGCAGCATCGACAATCACCGGCACTGAATATTTCTTGGCAATTTTAATAGTCTTATCAAGGGATAGAACGGCTGATTTGAGATGTTCGCCAGCACAATAAAAGATTGCAGAAGTTTTTTCGTTAATTCCTGCCTCTAGTTGATATTCAAAAGATTGAATGGCATCACCAACAGTCACTAGATTTGAACCCGCCACTCGGATTGCAGCGTCATAGGGGATGCGATGCCCTGTGAACATCAAAACTTCTGATTCGGGCGCCGTCCCATTAATAATCTTTTGTACTTCTACCAAACTGCCGCGCGTGCGGCAGGCTAAAACTGAGAGAACTATTCCCGCCGCGGCGCCAGTCGTAATGAAAGCGCCCTCATTCTTCGTGAGCTTGGCGATTTTTTCGCCAGCCTTTTGTTGTAATTCGTGGAGAGAAATAAAAGATTTAGCGGCATCGTTCATCGCAGCAATCACTTCAGTTGGCATGATTGAACCACCAAGAGCGGTGTAGCAGGCGGCAGCATTTATTCTCTTAGTGACGCCAAGTGATTGATAAAAATCCATGATAGCCTCTCGCTTGAACCCTAATTATCTCAGTTATTTAAGAATAAGGGAATATTTGTATGGATTCTAATCAGAACGTGGTGTTAGAGAAGTGGGATGGCGGAACGCCTCACCAAGGAAAAGTATTTGCTGCCGTCTTTGCGCACTCGGATGATTTAGCTATTTTGGCTGGCGGCCTCACCATGAAGCTGATTGCCGAGGGTTACACGGGGTATTTTATAAAGACCACAAATGACGAGATGGATTCTTACGATTTGTCTATGGCCGAAACTGTCTATCGACTTTATAAGGAAACTGAAGATGTGACGCAGTATCTTGGATTGAAAAAACTTTATTCACTCGATTACAAGAATCATTATTTGGAACATGGCCAAATTTCAGAGATACGACATCGACTAATTACTCTTTTTCGCTTCCTTAAAGTGGATACGGTAATTTCTTTTGATCCCTGGGGACATTATGAAGAGAACCCAGATCACTACATCACAGGCCATGCCGTGGAGCAAGCGTGTTGGACTTCTGGGCGCCAATTAGATTTACCAGAGTTAACCGATATGGGCCTTAGACCAAAATTTGTTACCACTAAATATCTAGTGGCGCGAGGGCCACAATTAATAAATCGTGCGGTGGACATCACGCCCGTGATTGATAAGAAATTTGAAGCAATAAAGTTTCATAAAACGCCGCTGGATAATATGGTCCGAACCCATAAGGATCTTCATCCCGAGGACGGCATGGATGAAGATACTTTTATTAGGAAAGAATTTTTCAAAGAGGCTGATTCAAAATATGGCGTGAAATACGTCGAGGAATATCACTACATCACGGGATGAAATAAACCGTATCTCCATAGAGTTCAACTTTTTCTTTTGGCAAGGGATCCGATGCTGGTCCATTGATAACCGCTCCAGTACGCTGATTAAATCGCGAGAAGTGCCATACGCACACAAGTGAACCGCCACTTAATTCGACGGGACCACCGGCGTGTGTGCAGAGTGGTTTTAGTGCGACGAAAGTTTTCTCATCAACTCGGGTAACAAGTACCGAGGTGGTTACGCCATTCTTAGGAAAAGTCGCCGCTGTGGTGGAACCAATAGAAAGATTTGCTGTAGTGAGATTTTTGCCAGCGACGGTAAGCGCCTTCGCTTCAGTCGGGGGAGCAGAAATCGTTGCTGACGGCGAAGGCGATGCTGAAGGCGTGGGCGTGGCAGTTGGAGTGGCACTTGCAGAGGGAGTCGCAGAGGGAGTTGGCGTTGATTTTGCAACAGGCTTTGCGGGAGCCTTTTTCACCGGAGCTTTCTTGACCGGTTTCTTTACGACTTTTTTAGCGGGTGGCTTTTTTGAAGCGAGTGCGCGATCTCCGATGATAAATGTAGAGAGCACGCCAGCAACTATCGTAAGGAATTTTCTGCGCCCAGAGAGATGTGGTTGCTCTGAAAAATTGTCCATAATTACCCAATCAATTCTTTTCGGTTGCTCCGCACGGAGGTATGGGAACAGCGTAAGTTCTCGCCTGCCTCACCGCAGGCAGTGCACAAGAGAATTAACTCATTGCAAGCAGATTCCGCACAGTTATAGAAATCTTTGGTTGGGGTTTGGCACTTTTCACATTCACCTATCACTTTGGTGGTTTTACTAAAATCAATTGTCATTCGATTGTCGAATGTGTAAAGCGAGCCCTCCCAGAATCCGTCATCCTTGAACTTATCCCCATAGCGAACGATTCCACCCTCAATTTGGTAGACCTCTTGAAAACCACGATTCTTCATCACTGCGGAGAGAATTTCACAGCGAATGCCACCAGTGCAGTAGGTGACGATAGGTTTCTCTTTTAAGTGGTCATACTTACCACTTTCAATCTCTTTCACGAAGTCGTGTGAGGTGACGGTGTCGGGAATTACTGCATTTTTAAATTTTCCGATTTTTGCTTCAAATGCATTGCGGCCATCGAAAAAGACAACTTCGTCACCGCGTTCCTCTACGAGTTTATGAACTTCTTTAGGTTTGAGATGAACTCCGCCATTTACTACGCCGTTGATGTCAACTTTGATTTCATCTGGATGCCCAAAGGAGACGAGCTCCTTTTTCACTTTGACTTGAAGTCTTGGGAAATCATTTCCGGTTCCATCTGACCACTTAAAATCTATTTTCTTAAAGCCTGGGTATTGTCGAGTTGCTTTCACATATTTCTTGAGCGCCTGCATCTCGCCACCGACAGTTCCGTTGATGCCATGTGGTGAAATCAGGATTCGACCTTTAAGCCCCAGTGATTCACAGAGGGTTTGCTGCCAAAATTTCACAGCAAGGGGATCGGTGACAGGGGCAAACCCGTAATAGAGGATGACCTTTTGGAGTTCCACAGCGCTATCGTAACAAATCAGGTTACGTAGTTATTTGCCCTCGTGTAGCACCAGATATTCCCTGATTTTGCTCCACTGGAACATAAGGAAGACAGGAATAGCAATATCAGTGAGAATGAAAACTGGATAGATAATGAGGTAACCCAGGTAACTTTCACCTGTCTCTGAGTAGACCACGACTTGTGAAATAAGAACTGATATCGGCCACCACAAAGCTGTGATCGGAATGTATCTAAGCGCCTTTGTGTATCCGGCAGAAACGGCAAAAAGCACAAAGGGCGAAAATATTGCCGCTACTAGCCATCCAATCAAACTCAGCCATAAAGTTATTTGTCTTACAAACTCCTCGCTCTCCCAGGGTTGGAACCAAAAGAAATCTGTGTAGGTAAAAATCACTGACCAATAAGTAATAAAAACCATAACGGCAATTCCTCGAAGATGAAATTTGTGTGCTGCTCTAATTTCATTTACTTCTTCGTCACGTTGAAGCATCTCACTACTCACTCACACTCTCTTAGTTTGCAATACATTGAAAGTATTCGGAATGTACTATCTCGAGATGCGCAGGTGGCTCACGAATGTCTCGCTCTTTATCGGAACATCACTTTCACTCTTATTGATTGCATTAATTTTTTTATCTGCAACACATAACACGCATTGGGTTCCTGAATTTCTTCGGTCACCTCTTCATTTGGGGGAAGTAAAAATTATTTCTGGTCCCGCTGGTCGCAATGGCTTACCTGGACCTACTGGACCTGCTGGACCTGTTGGCCCTACAGGATCTCCTGGTGAAAAAGGCGAGCAAGGCGAAAAGGGCGCGCAAGGTGTGCGCGGTATCGCAGGCGCACGAGGGAAAGTGGGACCTGTTGGACCAGTCGGCAAAACCGGAAAATCTGGAAGTGCGGGTAAAGATGGAGTTGCAGGTGCACGAGGAGAGAGAGGCGAGCAAGGCGAAAAAGGTGATGCTGGCCTAACAGGTTCACCCGGTTTACAAGGAGCACAGGGAGCACAAGGTCCTCAAGGAGCACAGGGAGCACAAGGTTTACAGGGAGCACAAGGTCCACAAGGTTTGCCTGGCTTACTGCAGGGAATTTATGGCTCATATTTGGATACAACTACGCAAACTAATCTCACTCCAGGCGTGCCGATTCCAATGAAATTAAATACAGTTATTTCGCAAAGGCAAATAACAGTGATTGACGGCTCAAAAATCAAAGTTACAACTGCGGGTACTTATAACGTGCAATTCTCAGCTCAGATGTTTCATTCAGCCAATGATGCAACGACAGCAGAAATTTGGCTTAGAGTGAACGGCAATGATTTGGCCGCAAGCAATACTGTTTTCACCTTTGCGCGAAAAGATGACAAATATGTAGCTGCATGGAATTTCATGATTGATTTAGCAGCCAATGATTTTTTTCAACTGATGTGGTATTCGATTGATAGCACCGTTGCTATCGTCAATGTGCCAGAATCACTCGCTCCAGCTCGACCTTCTGTGCCTTCATTAATCTTGACTGTGAACCAGGTTGGTTAGGAAAATTAAATGATAAATCGCTCGCCATTCCTGGGAATAATCGTTTTCCATCCAAGAATTGATTGAATCTTTTGCTTAAAGATTTTGGTCGCTTGCTCTTCGCCGTGCACAACAAAAATTTCTTCAGGGCGTTGGCATCTACCAAGCCATTCCAATAGTTCTGAACTGTCTGCATGAACCGAAAAGCTTTCAATTGCGGCGATGTGGGCTTTCACTTCAATCCAGTCGCCATGAATTTTTATCCTAGAAGTTCCATCTTGCAGCGCTCTACCTCGACTTCCAATCGCTTGGTAGCCAACTAATAAGACAGTGCTTCGATCATCTGGCAGTACGCGCTTGAGATGATGGACAACTCTTCCTCCGGTAGCCATTCCACTCGCGGAGATAATTATGTGCGGCTCTTTAATATCATTTAGTGATTTTGAGTGCTCTGTTGTGGTCACGTTAGTAAGTGTTCCTGGATCAAATGGATCTTGATTGGACCAAGTGCGGGAGACTCCTTCACGAATACCAACATCTCCTTCACGAACAG
>JACCED012233270.1_pt1 | contig 10170 bp, 8 predicted proteins | sample 7455021 | NCBI WGS metagenome assembly JACCED01 (sample SAMN15323456, study PRJNA562643) | freshwater metagenome | isolation source: river surface water | place: USA:Blue River Watershed | collected 2017-08-19 | reverse complement strand
CGGTGCGCTTCTGCAAGCTCTGGGCCGCGATCTGGATGGGCGCGGGCAAGCATGGCTGTGCGCTCTGCAATGCCCAGAAGCCCCAAGAAATCCCCTTGCGGAACCGGGCCATGGACTGCCGCCCCGCTCAATTCGGCCATGCCCGCCAGCGTGGCAAAGTCGACATGCGCTGTCAGATCATGCGCGCCCGGCGCGTCGAACGGGTTGGCAAAGCCATGGCGCTTCACCGCTTGCAGCGTTTCCCCCACGGCCGGGCCGTCATAGCCATAATCGACAATCAGCGCGGCCCCGCCTTGGGCTGCCAGCCGCTTTGCCAGCGCCCGAACAATAGCGACCGAGGCGGGGGAGCTTTCGATGATGCTGCCGGGTGCGGCGTCGCGCAACGCTGCGGGCACAATCTCGTCTGGCACTGGCTTGCCCGCAATGGGCAGGAACATCGTATCCTGACAGGCTACCAGCCGCTCATGCCACGCCGCGCCGCGCCGGACGAGCTGGTAGACCGGCAGCGCGTCGAAAAATTCATTCGCAACGATCAGGAGCGGCAGGTCCGTCGGCAGCGTGGTCACATCCTCATGCCATTGGGCATCGGGCACCGCAGCTTCTTGCGCTGCGCGCAAGGCGGGGCTGGTTTCGACGAAATGAACCGGCGGCGTCAGCCCCGCTTTGGCCATCGCCCGCAACGCATCCGTCGCAAGCGTCCCCCGGCCGGGGCCAAGCTCGACATAACAAAGCTCGGGCCGGCCCGCCCGATCCCAAAGATCCGCGAGCCACAGGCCGATCAGTTCCCCAAATATCTGGCTGATTTCGGGGGCGGTAACAAAATCCCCCGCAGCGCCCAAGGGATCGCGGCTGCCATAATAATGGGCGTTGGCGGCGGCCATGAATTGCGCGACGGGGATTGGCCCACCCAGCGTGATGGCGCGGGCCAGCCGTTCCGGCAGCAGCGGTTCAAGAGAGGCAGCGTCCTTGGTCACGCAGGGGTTGCTTGCGCCCCTTCCCGTCGCCCTTGGGCCGAAAGAATGAGGTAGAGGCCGAGCAGCACCATCGGGATGCACAGCGTCTGCCCCATGGTCATCCCCCAAAGGCCATAAACCCCGGCATCGGGTTCCCGCACTGTTTCAAGCCCAAAGCGGAAAACGCCCATCCAAAGGACGAAATGGCCGGCCAAGGCCCCGGGCTTCAGCCGGGCGTCGGTCTTCCAGAAGAGCAGCGAAAGGAGAAGGCCAAGCGCCAGCCCTTCCAGCCCGGCCTGATAGAGCTGGCTTGGGTGGCGGACCACATCCCCGCCGCCGGGGAAGATCATGCCCCAGCTGACGCTGGTTTCCCGCCCCCAAAGTTCCCCATTCACAAAATTGGCAAGGCGGCCAAAGAAATGGCCGATGGGGTAAACGACCGCCACATAATCCAAGGTCCGCAGCCAGCTGACATGGTTGGCGCGGGCGAACCACGCGACCGCCAGAATGACCCCGATCACCCCGCCATGGAACGACATGCCGCCTTCCCAAAGCTTTAAGATGCTGAGCGGCTGGGCCAACATTTCGGGGCGGTAGAAAAGGATATAGCCAATCCGGCCGCCCAGAATGATGCCCAAAGTGGCATAAAACACAAAATCATCGACATGGCGTTTCGCCATGGGAGACCCGGGCCGGGCACACATTTTACCCAGATACCACCAGCCGATCAGGATGCCGCAAATATAGGCTAAACTATACCAGCGGATCTTAAAAAAGCCGAGATCGATCGCCACCGGATCAAGACCAAGGCTTTCCCAGCGTATGGCGGACGTAACGTCAACAAGGCTCGCAAGGATCAAGGCTTTTCCCCTCAAGATTTCTCCCTACATAGAGGGAGACGAAAAGAAGACAAAGGGAGAGATTCGCATGCCGTCTGAACTGGACCTGCGTATTGCGAAGGCCACAGAAATGTTAACCGCCCCTGGCGGAATGATGGCGCTGACCAGTTTTAAGGCACATGGCGTTGATTTGCCGATGGTTGCGGTCGCCCCCCCGGCGCTGTCGCATTATTTTACCTATTTCTGCGCCCAGCACGGCGATGCAGAGTTCATCGTGGACGGCGACCAGCGGTTGTCCTTTAAAGAAACCTATGCCGCTGCCGATCAGGTCGCGCGTGCGCTCGTTGCGCATCATGGCGTGAAAAAAGGGGATCGGATTGGCATTGCGATGCGCAATGCACCCTCGTGGATCGTCCTTTACATGGGCATCTTGATGGCGGGGGGCTGTGCCACCCTGCTCAATGGCTGGTGGCAGGGGAATGAACTGGCCGATGGCATTGAGGATGTGGGCGGGAGCCTTGTCTTTGCCGATGGCCCACGCGCGCAGCGGCTGGCCGAAGCGGGCTATGCCGGCGCGGCAAAGATCGTAACCCTCGACATCGCCGCGCCCCTTACGACGGCGCTTGCCCCGGTCCTTGGCACTTCAGACCTGTCGGGCGTCGCGCTGCCTGAGGTGACGGGGGATGATTTGGCGACCATCCTTTTCACGTCCGGTTCAACGGGCCGGTCCAAGGGGGCGTTTTCCACCCATCGCGCCGTGGTGCAGGGGACGTTCAACTATATCGTTCAAGCGCTGATGATGCTGCAGCTGGCAACCGAAGACGGCACTGTCTCCGAAAATCGCCCGCAGCACGCGACGCTCCTCACGGTGCCGCTGTTCCACGTCACGGGCGAAGTGCCAGTGATGCTCGTCAGCTTTGCGATTGGCCGCAAGATCGTGATGATGCCCAAATGGAACGTCGTCGACGCGATGAAGCTGATCGAAAAAGAAAAGATTACCAACTTCACCGGCGTGCCGTTGATGAGCTTTGAGCTGATGACGCACCCTGATCGCCACAAATATGATCTTTCAACGCTGCAGGGCTTGGCCGGCGGCGGCGCCCCCCGCCCGGTGGAGCATGTAAAGCGCATCGCCGATGAATTCCCAACGGCACCGCCGGCGCTTGGCTATGGCCTGACCGAAACCAACGGCATTGGCGCGGGCAATTTTTCGACCAATTATCTGGAAAAGCCCAATTCAACGGGGCTGCCGTCCAAGCCGCTTGTCGACATGGCAATCCTCGATGATGCCGGAAAGCCGGTGCCGCAGGGCCAGCGCGGGGAGGTTTCCATCCGCTCGGTCGCGCTCTTTTCAGGCTATTGGAACCGGCCCGATGCAACCGCCGAATGCATGACGTCAGACGGCTATTTCCGCACCGGGGATATCGGCTATTTCGATGAGGACGGCTATCTCTTCATCGTTGACCGCAAGAAGGACATCATCATTCGCGGCGGTGAAAATATCAGCTGCCAAGAAGTAGAAGCCGCGATCTACGAACATCCAGCGATTGCCGAAGTCTGTGTTTTCGGCTTGCCTGAGGAACGCTTAGGCGAAGTCCCGGGGGCCGTTGCCTATTGCCATCCGGGCATGAGCGTCGATGAAGCCGCGCTGACCGAATTCCTGAAGGAACGCATGGCAGCTTTCAAGATCCCGGCCAAAATCTGGTTTGAAAAAGATAGCCTGCCACGGCTCGGCACGGAGAAGATCGACAAGGTGTCGCTGCGCACCAAATATCGCGCGATTTGGCAGCAGGCAGTTGCCGCATGAGCCTGGCTGAACCGCTCCGCCTGCCTTGTGGCGCGACCCTTCCCAACCGTCTTGCCAAAGGGGCGATGACCGAAGGGTTGGCGACCCCCGAAGGTGTCCCGACCAAGGCGCTGGAGACGCTCTATCGCTGTTGGTCAGAAGGCGGCGCGGGGATGCACCTGACGGGCAATGTCATCATCGACCGCGACCATCTGGAGCGGCCAGGCAATGTCGTGCTGGATCGTCCCCCTTCGGCAGCGATGAAAGCCGCGCTTGCGGCTTGGGCCAAGGCAGGCACCATCGCGGGCAACCATTTGTGGATGCAGATCAGCCATGCCGGGCGGCAAACCCAGACGCTCGTCAACAAGACGCCCAAAGCCCCCTCGGCGGTCCAACTCGGTCTGCCGGGCGGGCAGTTCGGGGTGCCAGTGCCGCTTTCGGGCGATGAAATCCGCGACTTGATCGGTCGGTTTGCCACTGCTGCGGCCGCTGCCAAAGAAGCGGGCTTTACCGGCGTCCAGATCCACGCGGCGCACGGTTATTTGATTTCGCAGTTCCTCAGCCCACGCGCCAACCAGCGGACCGATGAATGGGGGGGCAGCCTTGAAACCCGCGCGCGCTTCCTGATGGAAGCGGTCAAGGCCGTCCGCGCGGCGGTGGGCAAGAAGTTCCCGGTTTCCGTAAAGCTCAATTCGGCTGACTTCCAAAAGGGTGGCTTCGACTTTGAAGACAGCCTGCAGGTTGCCCGCTGGCTGGAAGAGGCAGGCGTCGATCTGCTCGAAATCTCTGGCGGCTCGTATGAGCAACCGCTCATGATGGATTTGGATGGCATGGAAGCGGTGGAGGACCAAAAAGTGGCCCCCTCCACGGCCGCGCGCGAAGCCTATTTTGTCGACTTTGCCAAGGCGATGAAAGCCGAGCTCAAGAAAATGCCGCTGATGGTGACGGGCGGCTTTCGCACCCGTGCGGCGATGGAGCATGCCTTATCGACGGGCGCGGCGGACCTGATCGGCCTTGGCCGGCCCTTGTGCGGCGCGCCTGATGCGTGCCGCGATCTGCTTGAAGGGGCAGCCGAAATCCCGCGCTTTGAAAAGCAACTGCGCCTCCTGCCCGGCTGGCTGCGCTGGCTGGAGAATATCAACGCGATCCGCGCACTGGCGGGCTTTGGCGTTCAGTTCTGGTATTATGCGCAAATCTGGGCGCTGGGGCACACCGGCAAGGTGGACCTTGGCAAATCCGTTTTTGCCGCGATGCGCGAAGTCGACGCGCGCAACCGCCAGATCATGGCCGCGCGCCAGCGCTAAGCTTCTTTCGGGCCATATTCTTTCAGGCCGTATTCTTTCAGGGAGGTGGCAGTCACCCCGCCTCCCCGCTAAGAGCGTCGGCATGACGATGTCCTTGCCCGCCGACCATCCCCCGATTGCCCCGCGCCGGATTGGCGTGTTGCTGATGAACCTCGGCACGCCCGACGCGCCCGAAACGGGGGCCGTGCGCCGCTATTTGAAGCAGTTTTTGTCTGACCGGCGGGTTGTGGAAATCCCCGCTTTTGTCTGGCAGCCGATCCTCCGGCTGTTCGTGTTTACGACCCGCCCCGCCAAATCGGCGCATGCTTATGCGCAGGTCTGGACGGAAAAAGGATCTCCGCTGTCGGTTGTCACGCGCGATCAGGCAGAAGCCGTGCAAGCGGCCTTTGGGGAGACGGTGCGCGTCGATTGGGCGATGCGCTATGGCAACCCGTCCATCGAAAGCCGGTTAGACGCGATGAAGGCTGCGGGGTGTGACCGCATCCTGATCGCGCCGCTCTACCCGCAATATAGTGGGGCGACGACGGGAACGGGGTTTGACGAGGTCGCCCGCGTGCTGGGCAAGATGCGTTGGCAGCCGGCGCTCCGCACGCTCCCAGCCTATCATGATGACCCAGCCTATATCGCCGCACTCAAGGCCTCGGTCGAAGACGGGCTGAAGGCGCTGGATTTTGTTCCCGATGCGCTGCTCGCCAGCTTCCATTCCATGCCAGAACGCACGCTCCATCTGGGTGATCCCTATCATTGCCATTGCCGCAAGACGGCGCGTCTCTTGTCCGAAGCCTTGGGGCGCGAGGTGGTTGTTTCCTTTCAGTCCAAGCTCGGCCGCGCCAAATGGCTGGAACCCGCTACCGATGCAACGCTTGCCGCGCTGCCCGGCAAGGGTATCAAAAAGCTGGCCGTCATCGCGCCGGGCTTCTCCGCGGATAATCTGGAAACGCTGGAAGAAGTCGCGCTGCGCGGGCGGGAGACGTTTGAAGAAGCGGGCGGCACCAACTTTGCCTATCTTCCTTGCCTCAACGCGAGCGCACCGGGCATACAAATGTTAGCGACCTTACTTTCACGTGAACTTGCGGGCTGGCTTCCCGCACAATAGCTCTAGTCCCAAGACCAATCCTGAAAGGATCTGCGATGGGACGAGTGGCGATTGTAACGGGCGGAACACGCGGCATCGGCGCGGCAATTAGCTGCCGCCTCAAAGACATGGGCATGACAGTCGTTGCCAATTACGCCGGCAATGCCGAAAAAGCCCGTGCGTTCGAATCCGAAACGGGCATCCGCACCTACGCCTGGGATGTGGGGGATTTTGACGCCTGCCAAAAAGGCTGTGCGCAGGTGGAAGCAGAGATCGGCCCCATCGATGTGCTCGTCAACAATGCCGGGATCACCCGCGACGCCACCCTTCTCAAAATGACCTATGAGATGTGGGATGACGTGATGCGGATCAATCTGGGGGGCTGCTTTAACATGGCCAAAGCCGTCTTCCCCGGCATGCGCGAACGCGGCTGGGGCCGGATCGTCAATATCGGTTCCATCAACGGGCAGGGCGGTCAATATGGGCAGGTCAACTATGCGGCCGCCAAATCGGGCATTCACGGCTTTACCAAGGCATTGGCTCAAGAAGGCGCCAAGTTCGGCGTCACCGTCAACGCGCTCGCCCCGGGCTATATCGATACCGATATGGTCGCCGCCGTGCCGGACGATGTGCTCGCCAAGATCGTGGCCAAAGTACCAGTTGGCCGGTTGGGCCAAGCAGATGAAATCGCCCGCGGCGTTGCCTTTTTATGCGGGGAGGATGCCGGCTTTGTGACGGGGTCAACGCTGTCGATCAACGGCGGCCAGCATATGTATTAAAAGGGTCAAGCGGCACGGCCAGCCTAGTTCGGGAAGATCAAAAACCAAAAGAACAACGCCGTGGCTGCTGCCATGACGGCGGTGGCAGCCCAGCCCCAAAGGGTGGCGCGTGGGGCAAGTGCTAGACCCCCCATCGCCTTTTTATTCCGCACGATCAGCATCATCACCGCCATGAGCGGCGCGGCCAGCACGCCGTTGACGACTGCTGCCCAATAGAGCGCTTTGGCAGGGTCAATCCCCGCCATGTTGATCAGCCCGCCGATCAGCGTTGTCGCGGCAATCGCGCCGTAGAAAAGCTTGGCCTTGAGCGGGCGGGCGGCAAGGCTGCCGGTGCGCCCGAACATTTCGGTAATCGCATAGGCCGCGGACCCAGCGAGAACCGGGACGGCGAGCATCCCCGTGCCAATGATCCCGAGTGCAAACAGCGCAAAGGCAAAATCCCCCGCAATGGGGCGCAGGGCTTCCGCCGCTTGGGCAGAGGTTTCGATATCGCGAATGCCGTTGGCATGGAGGGTGGCCGCCGCCGCATAGACAATCGCCAGCGCGATCAAAGAGCTAAACGCCATGCCCGTCAGCGTATCGATGCGGATGCGCCGGAACTCTTCGCCTGCTTTGGCGGGCGTCTTGAACAGGGGCTTGCTGTGGTGGCGGCGCTGTTCTTCAATTTCTTGCGCCGCCTGCCAGAAGAAAAGATAAGGGCTGATGGTGGTGCCGAGGATCGCCACCAGCGCCGTCATATAAGCGGGCGTCCATTCAATCTTGGGAACCACGAGGCCGCGCAACGCCTCCCCCCAAGGCACATGGGACACCATGACCACCGCGACATAGGTAAAGAGCGACAGCGTCGTCCATTTGAGAATACGGGCATAGCGGGCATAGGGAATGATGATTTCCAGCACGACACACAACACGCCAAAACCGATTGTATAGAGCGCCGCATGACCGCCCAACAGTAAGTGCAGCGCGGCGCCCATTGCGCTTAAATCTGCCCCCAAATTGATGATATTGGCAAGCAGCAATAGGCCGACAATGAAGAACAGCAGCGCCCGGGGATAATGGCGGCGGACATTGGCGGCGATGCCGCGACCCGTGACGCGGCCAATTTGGGCGGCGACCTCTTGGATCACCACCATCAGCGGGAAACTGAGGACAAAAGTCCACGCCAGACCATAGCCAAATTCTGCGCCGACCTGGCTATGCGTGCCAATGCCCGACGGGTCATCATCGGCAGCGCCGGTGACAAGGCCGGGGCCGAGGCGTTTAAAAAAGGTCGCCAAGCGGCTGTCACGGGCATGGGTCATGGACCATCACGATGCCAAGCCTCTCGCCGGAACGCCAGCCCGTTCATCGCCAAAAACAATTGCTCTGCCTTAGGATTTCTGCAACGCGGCACCCATGAGGGCTGGGTTTTCTTTGCCGCGCCAATTTGCCGCGGCACCGATGTTCGTCTGGACGCGCGCCATATTGGGGGCGCTGATCGGTGTGGGCGTCGCCAGCCTTGTCTGCCGCCTCTGGCTGGGCGGCGTCGATGCGAGCCTGCCTTTCCTTATCGCGCCGGTGGGGGCCTCGGCCGTGCTGGTCTTCGCGCTGCCGGCAAGCCCGCTTGCCCAACCTTGGCCCGTGATTGGCGGCAACAGCGTTTCGGCGTTGATGGGGATTTTGGCGTTCAAGCTCGTCCCGGATGGGGATCTGGCGGCGGGGCTGGGCGTGGCGGGCGCGATTGGCGCGATGGCTTTTGCCCGCTGCCTCCACCCCCCAGGGGGTGCCGTGGCGTTGACCGCGGTGCTCGGCACGCCGGCCATTCATGCTGCGGGCTGGCACTATGCGCTCGTGCCCGTTGCCCTTAATACCGCGATCCTGGTGGGGCTGGGCTGGTTATTTCACAAAGCCACGCGGCACAGCTACCCGCACCGGGCGCAGCCGGTGGTGCTGCCGCCCGCGCGCGACGTCACCGCCGAGGATATTGCCGTTGCCCTTGCCGCTTATGACGAGGTGATCGACGTCAGCCCGGATGACCTATTGGCCGTCATGCGCGCCGCCGAAACCGCGGCCGACAAACGGTTGGGCCGGGTTTAAGCTTTGGGCGCAACAGCCAGCAGCGCCGCCACAAAGCCTTCGGGGTCATCTTCCTGAATAAAATGCCCCCCCTTTAAGGTCCGGTGCGGCTGGCCTTTGGTGCCCGGGACGCGCGCATGGAACGCCGCATCGCCGCCGCGCGTAATCGGGTCGCCATCGCTGAACGCGCATAAAAACGGTTTTTCCCACGCCTCAAAAACCTGCCAGGCCGCAAGCTGGTCTGGCACGGCAGGGTTGTCATCCTCAACAGGCACAAGGCTGGGGAAGATGCGCGCGCCGGCCTTGGCGGCCTTGATATCGAACGGCGCATCATAAGCTGCCTTTTCCGCTGGGCTGAAGCGTCGCTTGGTGCCCGCCTGCACAATTCGGGAGATGGTGAACAAAGGGCTATAGCGCGAAAAGGCCCGCCAGATCTTAAACGCCCGCGCCTTCACATTCCCGGCAGGCAGCCCTCCATTGGAAAGGACAATCGCCGCGAACCGATCGGGCATGGCCGCTGCCAGCCTGAGGCCAATCAACGAACCCCAATCTTGGCACGCCAGCGTGATGGTATTGAGGTCCAGCGCCTCAAGCCAGTGCCGCATCCACGCGACATGCCCGGCATAGGTAAAGGCAGCGACATCAAGCGGTTTGTCGGACCGACCAAAGCCGATAAGGTCCGGCACCACCACGCGATAGCCCGCTGCCACCAACGGGCCGATCATATGGCGGTAAAGATAGCCCCAAGTCGGCTCACCATGCATCAGCAGCATCACCGGCGCATCGCGCGGACCTTCATCCACATAATGGAGCCGAAGCTCGGGCGTGACCTGATGATAATGCGGCGCATAGGGCCAGTCTGGCAGCCCGGCAAAGCGTGCGTCTGGCGTGCGATGGCGCATCGCGTTCCTCCCCCTCATGTTTTCTTTCTCTATCGTCCGTTTTGCGCGGGCGGTGCAAGAAGGTAAAGCACAGGTACGACGCGACGCGCGATCGCGCGGGCCAAAAGCGGGGTTCTGATTATTTTTGGCTACGCGCTCCCATTCCCAAATTGGGCATAAGCCATGGATTTAGGATGATCTTTTCTACTTGACGCGCCTTATGGAGCGAGTCAGTCTACGCCCCGAGAGACAAGGCGTGAAACATCACGCCGTTATAGGAGAGGATGCTTGGGATGGGCAGCCTTGGGGATGGCGACCAACTAAGGGTCGCGCAATATCGTCCGTCGGCGGACACGCAGGATGTTGATTCCGACGCGATGAAGCATTTGGTCATGGGTATGATCGCTGTTGCCTTGGTCTTTGCAACGCTCATCGGCACGCTTGTCTTGTCAGATGTGCTCCACGCCTTGTCGGGCATCATCTGTTCGGCGGTTGACT
>JACCED010834844.1_pt1 | contig 10170 bp, 18 predicted proteins | sample 7455021 | NCBI WGS metagenome assembly JACCED01 (sample SAMN15323456, study PRJNA562643) | freshwater metagenome | isolation source: river surface water | place: USA:Blue River Watershed | collected 2017-08-19 | reverse complement strand
TAAAAGAAGTATTCATTTCAGAACATAAAGATGAGTATGCAAAAGAAATAGAAGAGATTGTGCATGATATTGAATTAATTTTATCTGAAACCGATGGTAGAATTACAGGAGAACAAATACGTGCAATCGTAGTTCTTTCACAAATGAATTTACATATTTGGCATAATGAATCAAATGTACGCAATGGTAAGGAAGGACCAAATGCATTAGCATTAACACATGGGTTGAATGGTATTCGTAACACTGCAAAAAATAAAATACAAGAAGTCGTTGGTGGTAGAAAGGATTATAAAATCGATTGTTTAGCATCAGATTTCAAAGATTGGGAAATTAGTTGGTAATATGAAAAAGTACAAATATTTAGTTACATGCGGATGTTCTCAAACTTATGGACAAGGTTGTCCGGCAAATGAAGTATATGGAAAACATTTAGCAGATAAATTAGGGTTAGAACTAATTAATATAGCAACTGCAGGTACAGGTTGGTATTCAGTTGAAACCACTATAACATCCTTTATTCACAATAACAAAAATATACTTAATGAATGTTTTTTTGTATTACAAAAATCTGCGTTAGATAGAAGAGTAAATTACGAAGAGATTGCAATTTGTAGAACCGATGTATGGGAAAAGTGGAATATGAAATATATGTCACCAATCAACATAGCATTTCACGGGTTCAACGATTGGGATGCTTATCACTATATACAACATAAACCAGAATGGTGGCCGGAATCGGAAGAGGAAATCCAACATAAAGGTATGTGGACAGACCCGAATAACGTAAATAAACAATTAATATATTTTCCAGAACACAAACACTATCCAAACTCAAGACATGGTTGGAAAATCGGAATAGAAAATGATATATATCCACCTTTGATTCATGAACAATTTCAAGAGTTAATGTTGCATTGGGGGTTGAGAATGAATTCATTTCATTTATTCCTTAAAAGTTTGAATATTGACCATATAATGGTGGATGGGTATTCACCATTTTTATCATATAAATTAGATTTTACAAATTATTATGATAGTGATGATGAATTTGAATGGGTTAAAGAATTTTGGTCAACAAGTACAAATGGAATCGATGCAGATGATTCTATGATATATGATTTCAAAAATACGGAAGCAGGATGGATTTTTGATTCGATTGATTCTAAATACAAAATAGATGATGTAATATTATGGAGTTTATATCAATTTAAAACACATGGAACTGAATATAACGTAGATGGTGGTCATGCAGGTCCTGCCGGTATGAAACTAATAGCTGATGTTTTGTATAAAAATTTAATAAATAAAGGTTGGTTTGATGAAATACATAATTAATACTGGTTGCAGTTATGGTGTATTGTTTCGTTCTATGAAAGAATTCACAAAAGGAAACGATACTGATTTTCAAATAATTGATTTACATTGCGATTCACATGGAGCTGAATATCAAAAACGTAGTGTAATTTATACTATATCTAAATTATTAGAAAAGGGAGTTACATCAAAAGATATATACACAATAGTTGAATGGTCACAACCTAATAGATTATTTGTAGAATTACCACAAGAATTTTGTACCGAAATTTTAAACGATAAAAATCACTGTGAAGGTACTTTTATTTTGAATAACAAATTTCAACGAGTTGAGGATTCATATGAATATGTTAGTAAATATAAATCGTTGAATGTAGTTTTTGGTGATAGAATATATGCTAATATAGAACATGCCGATTTGGAATCTTTTGATAATGAAGAATTGAAATTTTATATAAAAGAATTTGAAGAAACAACTCCAATCAGTTATAAACCAATCGATAGACTTGAGCAATATCTAACAAACATTTTAGATTTACAAAACTTTTTAAAAGCAAATCAAATTGAATATTCGTTTTTTTTAATGAATAATTCGTTTGAAGGATATTACGATAATTTCTTACATTTATATGGTAATGATGAAACTTGGCAACAATTGCAAACCGAAATTATAACTCTACCCCATATAAACAATTTAATTCATATAAAGGAATTTTCAGAATATTTAACCTACATTTGGAATTTAATCGATTTAGAAAATTTTGTGTTTTACAAAACTGAAAAATTTAATTATGGTGGTATAGATGAATATGCAATGGAAAAGTTTGGACATGTAGCATATACGTCTGGTGCTAATTTATGGGATATACCGGAAGATGGTTATATAACATCATTTGGAGCACATCCGCATGATTCTGTTTATATAAATTTTTTCGATGATTATATCTATGATAGAGTTAAAAATTTTATTGGTGAGTTAGAATTTGATTTCACCGATAGATGGGACTCTTCAAAACATAATGCAATACGAAAGTAATATGATAAATAAAAAATTAGAATGGGAAAAAACTAAAACCGAAGATGGATTTGGTAGAGTTGTAATCGATAATTTTTTGGATGAAGAAACTTGTATGAAATTGTATGAGGAATGTATGAACGCCCCAAAAGGTGGGTGGACAGTATTTACTCGTGCAAATTCTCGTATGGAAGAGTTTAACGATTTAATATCCCTACCAACTGCACATAGAGTTACATATGATATAATGCATTCAGGTGAATTCTTATATCAACTTGAAAATATGACAGGTATTGTAGGATTATTACCAGACCCACACTTAGTTGGTGCAGGATATTCTATTTTAAGAAATGGAACTATTCTTGCTCCACATTATGATTTTAATTGGAATGATAGATTGCGATTACATAGAAAATTGACATCATTACTTTATATTACACCTAATTGGAAATCTGATTGGGGTGGGCATAATGTAGTTTGGGATGGTAATCCAGAATTAAACCCAAACGCAAAAATAATAGAATCAACTGCCCCACTTTTCAATAGATTCGTTATTAATGAAAATATACCAAAAGGACCGGTTCATTCGGTAAGTGAAGTTACTTGTCCTGATGATGTTTATGGTAGATGTGCAATTCGTTTCTTTTATTATGTTTCTACATCGGAATATGATAAGGAGAATCCACCACATCGTAGCACATATTCATCAAATGAATATTCACATCACAAATTACATGAAGAAGAAGAGTGGAATGGCCACTTTGTTGGTAATGGTGGTGAAGATTATGGTTACACTCCAAAAATTGTAAATTAATGAAATACATCCTAACAACAGGTTGCTCGTTTACTAATAATGTAAGATTAAATCCGAATAATTTAGAATCAACCGATGAAACTCGTTTATCTTGGCCACATTATTTACAACAAGAATTAGGAGATGAATATAAAGTTTTAAATTATGGAGGTGCAACGAACGATAATGTATCAATGTGCCGAATACAATTATATCATTTGAAACGTTTGATTAGTGAAGGTATTAATCCAAAAGATATTACACTAATAACGCAATGGTCTGACCCTACAAGACAAGCAATCTTTTTAGAAAAGGAATTCACACAAACCCAACATCACTTAGGACATACATTAGTTTATACACCAAATTGGGAAAACGAAAAAGGAGTATTCTATCTAACAGGTGGGTTTATGCCACCAGATGGAGAAGATTCTGCGATGGTTTATTTTAATATTGAAAACGCAATAAAGTATTGGGAGTTAGATATTAATTGGAATACAATTGTGAATCAAACAATGCATTGGTTAGAACTTTGGGTATTGATGGAAAAAACTTGTAAAGAATTGGGTATAAAGACTTATTATATGAGTATGCGAAATCCATATTCAGTTGAAGCAAGAGAGTGCCACTTTGGTGCACCACAAAATAATTCAGATATACCAACTAAAAAATTATGGTTTCAAAATCATGAGGTACTAAAACCTTATTTAGATGAATTACCCATCGATTCACCTAATCACTGGCACTACAAAAATTATAATGGATTATTAGAATGGACAATCGATAATCATGGTGATTTACCTATATTTCAAGAAAGTGAAGATATGACATATGATGAGTATCTAAAAGTACAATCAAATGGTTGGGGTCATCCATCGCCAAAAATGATGGAAAAATGGGTTAAAGAAGAATTATTACCAATATTAGACATATGAAAGATTATATAATAAAGGATAGTTGGGATTGGGTTACACATTTTGAAAATGAAATCGCACAATATTGTGGTTCGAAATATGCAATTGCGTGTGATTCTAATTCAAATGCAATTCGTTTACTATTACACTACTTAGAAATAGTTGATGAAAAAATAGAAATACCAGCCAGAACATATGTTTCAGTACCTAACCAAATAATCCTATCAGGTAATAAACCTGTTTTTAAAGATATGCAATGGGATGGTATGTATCAATTAGGATATACGGGAATATATGATGCAGCAACTGCGTTCTATGAAGGTATGTACTATGATACTCTTGATGAATCGTATATGGTACTTTCATTTCATATTAAAAAAATCCTAAATATTGGAACTGGTGGAATGATACTCACAAACGATGAAATCTTTAATGATTGGGCAAGACCAATGATATACGATGGAAGACATAAATACAAATTGTATAAAGAAGATGAATTTGAATGTGTAGGATGGCATATGTATATGTCACCTGAACAAGCAAAGAGAGGTTTAGAAATATTTCATTCCCCACAAATAAAATCGATAAATCAACATTGCGGAGGTAGTTGGTTATATGATGATTTGAGTACACAAAAAATATATCAATAATGCGTAAAGGATTATATACACATGGTGACTCGGTTGTATGGGGAGCAGAATTAGAGAATAAAGAAACCGAACGTTTTTCACATCATATTGCAGAACACTATGGTTGGGTTGATTGTAACAATGCAACTGCCGGAGTTTCGAACGATTACATATATAGGCAAACTCTACGTGATATACATCACTGGATTGAAACAAGACAATTGTGGAGTGAGGAAACTGGTTGGGTTGAAATAGACGAACCAATTGTAGTAATAGGTTGGACATCTCCTACAAGATTTGAATGGTGGAACGGAACTGAATATCAACAAGAGAGATTATGGGTTGGGTATGATAAATGGGGTGAGAATGATAAGGATAGAACTACCGAAGACTTATTTGTATTAAATCAGACTGCGGATATTCCATCTTACATTAGAACCTATAACCATATAATCAGTTTAGCTGGTTTATTGGATAGATGTAATATACGTTATTATTTTTTTAATACGTTTTATGATTACCAAAAGATTGAAGAACCAACAAATAAAATAGATAAATTTGGTAGACAAGAGAATCAATTAGGATTAGATAATTTAAGACGTTTCCTACCAGCAGAATTTACGTTTGGTAATATGTATGATTATATACGATTTATGGGAGGTGGATTTTTACCAAGAAATCATCCTACAAAAGAATCGCATAAGGATTGGAGTGATTTTTTAATAAAAGAACTTGAGTAATGAAAAAGATATTAGTAAAAATATTATACACCATATGGATACGTTTGGCTACTAAAAATAAATTACCAAAAGTATGCGAACGTTTGAATATATGGATAAACAAATTAGAAAATGAGTAAAGTAAGATTGAAAGGAGTGTATGTAGAACTTGAGAATGAAGAGGGACATATTCAAATGACTCATATAAGAGAGTTGGATAAGGAAGATTACGAACAATTTTTAGAAATGATGCATGGTTTGAGATTAGCATACATCACATCGATGCGTAAAATAGACAATGGAGATGAACGCGATTAATAGAGAAGAGCATTTAATCAGTACATTTCCATTAGAAGATGGAACTACCTATATTCAATCGTTGGATGAATATAATAAAAGAAAAAAAGAGGATAGTTTATGTCCTAAATGTCAATCAATTATTCGAGATATGGATGGATTGTGTTGGAAATGTTTAGTGCAATCAAACAAATAATAGAGAGAAACAATGCCTAAAATAAGTTGGGATGAAATCGAACGAGAGAATCGAACCCCAAACAAACCCAAAAAGAAAGTAATAAAATTAAAAACCGAAGAACCCAAAGACAAGAAACGAGATAGTTGGATTGGGATAAACAAAAAACAAAGGTGGTAATTCATGTACGAGATTAAAATTAGGTACAACACCAATGCAGTAAATTCTGATGACCTTCACTGGAGAGTATTAATCGATGGAAAGGAATTCCTCGCAAGAAATGTTGAAATCAACACACCCACATACACCACAAAAGACTTCATTAAAGAGGTAGGTGAAAAGTGGCATATATCAACCAAAGCAAATAGTATCACTTGGAAGGGTGAGAATTGCGTAATCAATTAAGATATGAGAAAATTTTATAGAAGTGAAACGGACAAGAAGATATTCGGAGTATGTTCTGGTCTAGCAAGATACACCAACACCGATGTTGCGTTGTGGAGAATAGGATTCTTAGCATCCATATTCACACCAATACCAAGTATCTTAGTGTATGTAATAGCAACAATCGCAACGGAGGGAATAGAATTCCTTGACTAATATGAGAAAAGAACTAAAAGTAGAGTGGGAAACTGAATTACATTTGTTGAATATCTTAAAGGATAAACTATTATCAGAGGGATTAAATTCATCAAACACAATAATTGTAACAGTTTCAACGGATTATTCATCCGTAGTAGGTCAATATCTTCGCCATCAATTGACCTGTAATGGGGAAATTTGTGATGGGTTTGGTATAGATGTACCTTATCCTGACCAAACATTCGATGAGAAATTCGTAAAAGAAATCTGCGATATGTTCAATATTCATAAGGATAGTATAGGAGACAAGATAATCCTATTGGTAGAAGCAGGAGTTATTAGAGGTGGCAATTATACAAAGGTGGTAGATATAATAAGAAACGAATTGAAATTGACTCAACCAATATCAACACTAACGATGTATGAGAATATACACTCAAAATTCAAATCAGACTTTGTAGGGGAATACTACAACGATGATATAGAAGACCTAACCTTTTGGTGGGAAATGGATAATAATCATTGGCAATGAACAAATAATAAAATAATATATTATATTTCGTTTATTTATCGGTATTTATATGTAGAACTTAATTTACTAAATAAATGGAATATCTATATAGTTTAATACGCGGAGTGAATGATGGGATAATACTTTTGATAGGTATTGCAATGGTATCTTTTATAAATAAAAAAAGAAATCGATGGAACAAATAATTCGCGGTTACAAAGAGTTCGTAGTAATAGAAAGAGAATTACTAAACGAATTATTAAAACAAAGTAAAGAGTACACAAATAGTAAAGGTCTATTCGGACAAGGAATAGGTGAAGGAATGAAACGCGTAATAGATAAGGTAAAGGAAAACAACATATACAATAAGGAATTCGAAATCAAAAAATAAGTTATGATATTAAAGAGACGTTTCCCCAACTACGCAGATATGGGACCGGAACAATGGACAGAACATGAAGTAAATTCAATCGAAGACATCCTTGCGTTAGAATGGATACAACGATGGACGTGGGATGAATCCCCAATATACTATTCAGACAACAACCCTTTCTATAACCCAAAGAAATTTCCCTATAATCTAATCGGTACAGTTAATAGTGAAGTAACCGGTACATCACATATAGTAATAGGTTTATTCACCGAAAATCCATCCCACTTAGGTATAAAGAAATATCAACGAAACGAAATATAACATGCGTAAATTTATATTATCGGTAATACTAATAATATTACTACCTATACTATCCTATGCTCAAACCCCTATAAAATCAGACTCATTGCGTATTAATGAAATCGATAAGACTCTACGTGAGTATGGTAAACAACAAACGATAAGTAATAAAATAACAATAGTATCCATAGCAACAATAGGAATAGGTACTATAATAGGAATACCCGCAGGACCTCTTTTGATAGTAAACACCATAGCAGATTTAACTACTATACTAATAAGTTCAAAATCCAATAAGAGACTATCCAAACACGCAACCGATACGAAGGCCACGAAGGGAATAGACCAACCGATAACCCCAACACCCTAAGCACTCTACTATACTATATACAATATAGTAATCATTTCCCCTATACTATACTATACACAACTAACATCGATATGGTCGAATCCCTTTGGCCGAAGTCGTCCCTAAAAATTTTTTGATAGTACCTACTTGCGTATGAATGATGCAATGAGGATTGAAGAATAGAGAGAATGAGGATTATGACAACTCCTATCCGCATATAGTATGGATATAAGAGTACCAACCCATCACTCCCAATAGCAAACCCCACCGACAACAACACATCTTCGGTACATATCCCAATAATTCAGAGGATACACCCTATACTATATAAGACTATAATACTCTCTATGATATAAGAGATACTATACATGCTATACTATAAGGGAATACTCTCTATACACATAATACCTATATAAGAGTACCTACCCGTAACTACCTACACTCCTCCTGTTTTTAGCTCACACAACTGATGATAGCTCCCCCTGCTGATGATAATGATGATGGCTGAAATCCATTCCATTTATAGGGGTTTTTGAGGGGTTTGAGTCAATTCGTGTGAAATTATTACACCCCTTTGGAGTTAATTCCCGTATGAACCCCTAAACGTGGTTAAAATCGATTATAGAGGTGGCTACTCAATTAAAAGGTTTCAAAATGATGAGCATAGGATAATGGAGAAATGACACAAAATCCCACCAAACGACACAATTGAGTAATGTATTAGATAAAGTACATAGCATATACGCATTTATGTCCACACGAACAAATTTTTATATCCATATTTTCATATACTTTTATACACATATGTAACGGCTTTGTACACATTTGTGAATCGGACATTATGTCATAGTGCCAAAATCCTCTCGATTGCAATATTATCAACGTATTGGGAGAATCCTTGAATGAATGACAAATCGCGTTGATACGACACATTGTCATACTTTTTATTTGGAAATGTAAAATCTTTTTCGTATCTTTAAGGGAGAGGAGGGCGGGTTAAGCGTTGGACTGACGTTGCGTGGTTTAGTTTCCTTCGTGACTAGACAAAACTTTTTTAAAAATAAATGGAAAAAGATTTGGAAGTCTCAGCATTTATTCGTATGTTAGCTTTGTAATAAGAGATAAACAATTAAAATATAAAGATATGAATAACACAATTATTAAATTCAACGACCAATTATCAAATGATTTGTTTAACACTAAGTTAGAACGTACTTACTGGAGTGAAGTGAATAAGAGATACTTGTTAAGAGTATATGAACCGATGAAACTGATTGTTGAGAATGTTACTAAACCTAAATGGTCTCAAGTTATTTGTGAGATGGTTGGTTATGTTCATCCTGGTTATTACTCTTGTGTATATAAGAGTCTAAAAGAAATTGGAGTTATTCAGTATAATAAGTACCAACGATGTTTAGAGAAAGGTCCGAATTGGGATAGATTCTACGATGAGTACGAAGGTTGGGATTGGTTTTATATGAATACATCTTCAGGTTGTTTATCTTACGAAACGAAAACCAAAGGTGGATTGGAAGTTAGAAAGGTATATAACTAATAATCAATCAGTTAGCTAAGTAGTTGATACTCAATTGAGAGATTTTAAAATAATTGGGTAAGGATTTGGTAGATTCAACAATTCCCCCTATCTTTACTATGTAATCAAATGATAAGAATATGAATGAAACAATCACAATTGGAGAGGCGTTAATAGTAACGTTCTTCTCAGGAGTTACTATCTTAGGATGGATATTCATTAAAACCTTAATCGAACACATTAAAGAGAAGTAGTATGATGACCACTATTGAAAAAATGGAACAATTAGAGTTAGAACGCAATCAGACCATGTCTGACCCTGCATTCCAAAATTGGATGAGGAACTTAAATGTATCCCAATCCTATGAGGACCCAACTCTTAGATTGAACGTAAAGGATGTTCAATCACAATACGATGTAAAGAAATATCAAAAATTCTTTAGTTAGAATTTGGATATATCAGCTTTTATTCGTATCTTAGCTTTGTAATCGAGATATACTGATTGAGACGTTCTCTAGGTTGTATCCAAATATAATGGTATAAGTCCGTATAGGTGATGAAAGATACTCCGGCATCTATAATATCCTACTCATAGCTAAGGGGTTAGCTGTGTGGTAGTTACAAAAGGGAGGTCCTCTCAAATTCTCTCCTATCCTAAATGTTC
>JACCED012239086.1_pt1 | contig 10173 bp, 9 predicted proteins | sample 7455021 | NCBI WGS metagenome assembly JACCED01 (sample SAMN15323456, study PRJNA562643) | freshwater metagenome | isolation source: river surface water | place: USA:Blue River Watershed | collected 2017-08-19 | reverse complement strand
CTAGTTGTTTCTTCAGGGACTCCACTAGTTGTTTCTTCAGGGACTCCACTAGTTGTTTCTTCAGGGACTCCACTAGTTGTTTCTTCAGGGACTCCACTAGTTGTATTTATATTTTCTTTATTAAAAATTTCAATCATGCTATTTTTTTCATTTATTATACTATCAACATATGTTTTAAAAGAAGGTAAATATTCAATAATATAATTTAGATTAATATATATATCAGCTAATTCATCTTTTTGTGTAGTATTCTTAGTTTCAATCGTATTAATATATGAATTAATAGTATCAAATATTATATTTATTTTCATTCCATAATAATAATCCCCAATTATCTGATTAAAACCAAATATATATTTAATTAACAATTCATATAATTTATTATTATTTTCCTTTAATGTATTTACTGATTTTATAAATTGTACATATTCACTGTTATAAATTAATTTATATTTTTTATTTAAAATAAATTCACTGTTTAAACTACTATTTACATATTCATCTGGTACATAATTTTTATATAATACAAGAATATAAATATAATCTGTTAATATTTCATCTACAATTTCTTTATTATTATTTATTAAAGCTAGGTCTTCAGTTGATAATTCAAATGTTTCATTAAAATAATTCTTATCTAACAAATCACTGTTTTGCATTAAAATACTATACAATGGTAAATAAGGATATGCTTCAATAATATTTATATTTTTAGATGATAATAGTAAATTTAATTTATTATAATTAGTATTATTAACTTTATCAAGATTTGATTGAATAGTTGCTAATTGATTTTTTATATTATTAATTAAGTCATTATTTATTTTAGGGGTTACTGGTTCGATTGCAAAATTTTCAGTGAAAAATTTATAATAAATATTCATTATAATGATTATAATAAATATTATAATACCAGCAATACAATAAGGATTCGATAATTCATGTAAACTCATATATAATAAGTTAGATTTTTTTATGATGTTCTTACTGGTCCACAGTAATCATTCATCCACGTGCATTTTGATAGACTACCTACAAAATTATATAATTTATTATTGTTATTACATGATGTTTCATCTTTCAATAAAAAGCATGACATATACGGATCTTGGTTTAATATTGGTAAGTCAGCAAAACTTTCAAATGCTATTTTTTTAATTCTAAATAAAATAATAATAAATGTAACTAGAATTATAAATATAATATAATTTAACATATAATATATTGTAGAAATTTTCTACAATATATTATATGTTAAATTATATTATATGGATATGTATAATAATTGTCCTTGTATTAATTCTATATAGAATATATTCTAATATAGAAAATAATAATTCACCATCTTTATCTCAAACAGATACCACCGGTATGTTGGTAGATGATATTGGTCGACGTGTTGGAGGAACAGGACAATTTTCTAATACTGAAACTTTTGGAGAAAATTTAATAAATCCCTGTACAGATATCATATTTAATGATATGAATAGTGTTATAAAAAATCCATATTGTTTTTTTAATTTACAAGCCGATATATATTTACTGACTGATAATTTTAAAAATTTAATTGAATCTACATATGAAAAATATTTTGGTATTAGTTTATCAGATGCATTTAATACAAATTCAAGCTTGGATGGATCAATTAAATATAAACTTGAATATATATTTAATAATAATATGATGCGAATGTTACTACCAGTATTATTATATAGTAATTATACTGATTATCTTGAAAAATATTTAATTACTTCATTTGGTCCTATAATTATGTTGGGTATGATAGAAAAGCCTGTTAATTTCAGTTACAGTTATTGTCCGAATGATGGAAAATGTAATGAGAATCAAACACCGGGGTATGTATATTATAAATTAACAATTACTAACAATGAAGTAACTGGGAGAAGTACCGAAGATATTGTATTAAATGATATTACAATTGATAGTAATTATGATATTACAGATAAATATTTAAGTAACATGGAAACATTATATCAGGGGATTAAATTCAATCCCACATTATTTGCCAGAAACCTAACTTCAAGAAATATGGTGCAAATAATACCAGATGATGTTATTAATTTTATAAATAATACTACTAATTTCAAAGACAATTTAATCAAATTAGTTGCAAAAATAGTAGTACTTAATCTATATTATATTATAAATAATGTAACTAGTTATACACAATATACAAGTATAACTGATCCAAAAGTTGATATAGTGAAATTATCAATCCTGGTATCTGATATATTAAAAGAATTGTCATTTAGTTCATTTAATCAAGATAACACACCGGATCAAACTAATTCTAGACCTATAAATATGATATATTATATTATATATAATGAAATTAAAAACAAAATTGAATCAACTCAAAATGATAAAATCCTTGACAAAGATGTAACTGTAAGTTCAACAGGAATGGACAATTCAAATATTAAATATGGCGATCCTTGGGTTGGTTGTAGCGCATTTAAGAATGAAAATGATTGTAATAATAATTCACCAATCCTTGAATTTGTCGATGGATGGTATAAATGTAAGTATAATACAAATTTTAATTATTGTGATACTGAACGATTAAAACGTAAGATAAACATAGATGAACCGGTACAACAAGAACCTCCTGTAGCCCCATCTAAAGAAGATTTATCATCATATTCTGCTACAGCACCATATACGGAAGACATTGTTATTTCATGTAGTAATGTTGGCGGTGCAAATGATGGTGCTGATTGTAATAATGCAGTATTTAATGATAAATTTCAAGGATTAAAACGTTGTACATGGACAGGTGCATATTGTGATGTCAAATGGCAATAAATTTATCACAATAAAGTCTATACTCCATATGTGTTGCGGATTGTCCGCAAGTGCGGATTGTTTCAACGCAAAACAAAGATGGTTATATTGCATTCGCAATAGACAAGTCAAAAAAGGTTTTCGAATGTTCGCGAGACACATTTACTGATACCGGAGTAATCATAATATTAAAAATTTAATTTAAACACAAATTTTTAATATTAATAAAGATGCCCAAAGTATGTTTCATCTATACTGATACAAATGGATTACATAAATCGAATGATTATGTATCAACTAAAAATCTCTATAAAATCGCCCGTTTAATCGCAATTCATTATATGGTTTGTGATTATAATAATGAGCAACTAAAAGAATTATTTAGAAAGGATATTATACTAAAACCAAAAACAATTAATTTTGATCCATCCGCAATGAAAATACATAAAATAACATTTGATGAGGCGGTTATAAAAGGGGTTGATAATATGGTTGCGATCAATACCCTTAAAACTGATATCGATGATGTGGAAATTATCGTATCATTTAATTTACCTTTTCATCTAAAGGCTATATTGGGTGAATGCTTTCGAACTGCCATTCCTATTGAATTTAATAAAAAGACATTGATATGTATGGCGTCTTTTGGGCATCAATTTGAGTATCCAAAATATGCTGATATATTAAAGACATTTAAAATTAATTCTAAGCAACCACAACTAGACCAATATAAGGATTTATATATGGTTTTATATGGTGAATATAAGAAAGGATTATCTAATAAGCCAGTTGTTGTAGAAGAAGATAATGGGTGTGATTTTGTGGATTAAAAAATATATAGTATTTTATATATGAATACTATTCTTATAGTAGGTCTTGTAGTAATGTTACTGTTAGTTATATATTTAATATTTAACTCTGCTACTAAAACTGAATCAGAAACTGATAAGATGATAAGACAACTCGGTGCTACCAATCCAACTGAACCTTTTGGGAATACAGTGAACTGCGATGAGTTTGAGATGAAGTCAATGGATGATGTTTTAGCTAATCCATATTGTTTTATAAAATTATTTTATAAAGCACTTTTTGCCATTAATTTAGATGATTTAACTGAGGCAGATAAAACTACTATTTATAATAATATAACAGACTATATTAATTCACCTGCTACAGTATCAGGACCAACCGTTTCAGCAACACAAATTAAAGTAGATAGAATGACTGGACTATTTAATGGGATAATGATGGGAATCAGGTATATTTTAATGAATTGTATAATAATATCTTTTATAATAAATTCAAATAATAATGATATATTAATAGCCCAATTCGTCGGATATTACTTATTTGCAATAAGAATGGAGCAAATACATAAAAACTACTTAAAGGGCTCAACTAGTGGATATATAATATATGATAAACCAAATAATTTAATAAAAATAAATAATACCGGAGAACAAACAGATAACTGTAAAAATTTAATAGAAGAAGCTATAAATAATAATGTTAACGTAAATATATATGATGGATGTGTTGTAATAAATCTTTCTCTTACAAAAGAATATATAGAAAAGAGTTTTTCGAGTCAATCATTATATAAATTTAAAGATAATCGTGAATTATTAATGTATATGAAGAAGGATTTTTCAGATATCGCTATATTTAACTTAATAAATTTTAATAATACTACAACACTAAGTGCAATTAGTAATAGTAAAATGAGTGACAAATTAACCACACTTAAAACAAATAACTTATATACCACACTTTCTGACGATGACAAGAGAATTATAGATTCTGTATATAGTAACCAATCCACTCTTACTGGCTAAATGTGTCTCGCGAATAAATTATAATAATGACTCTGTATAATTATGTGATATAATCTCAATTGCTTTATGTGGAAAGGTTATATTTATTGATTTCATATTAGGTGACATTAATTTAGTCATTCCCTTATTATAATATCGTTTTCTTAATTGTTTTGCGATATAATTTATATGTTCCAATATAGTATTTGGTTTCTTAATAAATCCAAAGCATCCATTATTATTTATATCAAATATTTCATATAATGTATTTATATATTGTCTCGGTATCTGCGCTCGTCTACCATAACGAATACTAGCCATTAAACCATATATAAATTCATTGTGATTCTGTGGTTTAGGGATATGGTTTTTTATGCTATGATGGCATACAAGAATAATAAGATTAATAACATCCTCTAAATATTCTTCTGGGAAATAATCAAATATCCTCAATTCAATTCCGTGTTTTTGAAATTTATTATAATTAATATCATATCCAATTGTTTCTGGTGGGATATAGGGCGAATTCTTGTGGAGGGTATTATACCATTCAGGTTGTGTGCAACAATTTAATAATTTACCAGATTGTCCAATTTCAGTATCATATGTCCCTGCGCCTATGTAGCGACTCATTATTAATCTCAATGAACCCATACTATAATTATTATTATATTTTGATAATACATCGGGGGTTCCATAAATGCATATAAGAATTGGTTCAAGCCATTGGATTGCTCTAATAGCATTCATATGAACCGATTTAAATAATTTCAAATCTTTTATATTACCATTACTATCTAATTCTGTTGGAATAGTAATATTAATATGATATGTCCCATTATTACAACTCCCCAAATTATTTATATTACTATTGAATCGGACAAATCCGTGATTCATTGGTGGGTAGATTATTTCGTCTTTAAATATTCCTTTTCCGACTAGTTTATTATTAATTTCTTTTATAAATTGCTTTTTAATATCTTTTAATTCCTTAATGACATCTTTTACTTTGGCATTATAAAAATTAAAAGTAGTAAATTCAAATGTGTCTCCATCAAAAACCATATTATTTTCAAATAATTTATTATATATTTCGCTATTTTCTTTCATATACATGTCAATTGTTTTCCCATTAAATTTCTTATTTATATAATTCTCTTTTGAATATACTGTCATATGTTCCCCGTTTATGTCTGCTTTCTGGAATAAATAACTGTTAATATAAATTGGTAATTGCATCTCATCCGGTAATTGCTCTAATGTATGATATAAAAAATCACTGTTATAATTACGGTAATAATTAACTGAATATCTTTCTGGTTTATGACGACGGAGCATAAAATCCTTTGTTGTACTTAGATATTTATTAAACATTAGATAACTCTCGTTTTCTATTCCCAATCCCCAATAAATCGGCGTATGGGGATTATTCTTATAAAATTCATTATATTTATTATGTTTTTCTTGGCATTCTTTTGACATTATAAATATATATTAAAAAAATACTATATATTTATATTAATGACCTCAATTGAAATTTATAAAATAGCTCAGCTATATGACCTTAAAATGAGTCTTACTAATGGTATGAAAAATTATACATTTGATAAAGCACGTGATTTTGCTGTTAAATTCTGCGATAAGAATTTCTCAATTTATGAAAGCGAACTTGTTAAATCTCTAATCGCTAAAAATATATTAATACGTATCGAGCCAAAATTATATATAAAACCAGAACAATATGATGAAGTTATTAAATTTATAAAAGATAATTATAGTGTGAATGTTCTTAAATTTATGGAACTGTCAAATAATGACTGGTCGTCTGCATATAATCATTTGGAGACATTAGATGATTGGATAATTGTATATCAAATGATATCATTTGCACGATTTTATGAAAAGCATCGTCGAGTTGTTAGTTTTTGCCATAAACCTCATCATATTGTTGAATAACTAGTGATGTGTGCAAAAAAATTGAAATTATAACTGCTTATTCTATATTCTTATATTACTAAATGGATCTAGAAACAGTAAATATGATGGCGAGTGCATTTGATATGAAAGTGCGTTTAGGATATACCGATGAATATTTAGCGAAAATTAATTGGTCTCATAATAAAGCAATGAAAGGAATTGAAAAATTTTTGCAATCTTATAATCCACAAGAAAATCTCGTCAAATCACTCGTAGCTGCGGGAAAGCTAGTAGCGTATGAGTGTATGGTTGAATGCATTCCTAAAGAATATAATAAAACTATGGAATTTATTAGAAAAAACTATTCTGATAATGTTGCAACTTTTTTTGAGAATATTTTTAATCGTATTAGGAAACATGGAGGTGATGATGAAACAATGTATCCAATGTATGACATATTAACTGAATTATCTGATTGGGTTGATGTATATAAAATTATGTTAGATCCATCATCTGTTCCTGGATTATATAAATATGAATAATGACACAGATGGTTACGTAAACCACATTTAGGTTTTGCCATAAACCTCATTCGATTGTTGAGTAACCCGAATAAAAGTCGCTCTTTTGCTCAATTCTTTTATCGATTTTGCGCCTACATAAGTACATGTTGAACGCAATCCACCAAGTATTTCATTCATACTATCTAAAACAGCCACATGATATGGAACCAATACACGTTTGCCTTCTGATACTCGATAAGTGGTGGTGATAAAATATTAAAAATATTCCACTAAAAAGTGGAATATTTTTAATGTATTCTATTATAATATGCTAAATTTACAAGAATTTTTGAAAAAATACTCTAGTATTTCAAATAAATTTATAGATGATTTCTTTTCCTTATATAAAATAGACACTCAAGGAGATGATTTTTTAATAGATTTTGATATTTTAATTAAATGGCTAAAAATAAGAAAAGACAGTTTGAAAAGAACATTAATTGACACATATATTAAAAATGTTGATTATAAAATCACAAAGATTAAAGCAACAACTGCCGGAAAACCAAAAGAAAATATTATGATAACCGCAGAATGCTGCAAACGTTTATGTATGTTATCTAAAACAACTAAAGCAGAGGAAGTAAGGACGTATTTTATAGAAGTTGAAAAATTAATGAATAAATATAAAGATTATATAATTGAAGGATTAAATAAAAAAATAACAATTTTAGAGAATAATATGAAACCTATACAAAATAATAAAAATGGGGTTATCTATGTTTTAAAAACTGACCATAATATTATTGATTTATATAAAATCGGAAAAACTAAAAAATTTAAAGAACGTATTAGAGTTCATAATAATTCACATATAGATAATGTCGATATAGTTCATATATATGAAACAAATTATATTGATGAGGTTGAGAAATGTTTAAAGAATGTTTTAGCATCTAAACAATATAAAAAACGAAAAGAATTTTATCAAATTGACTTGGATGTATTAAAAGAATTAATTAAAACATGTGATATAATGAGTTTGAAAGTTAGAAATACAAATAAACATATTAAACAATCTGGTGGGTATTATATTATGTTTGATTAATTCTGTTTTTAATAAAAATTGATATTAAAATAAATTAAAAGAAGTTATTTTAATATTTAATAAAATGAGCAAAATAATAGACGCACTGTTATGTGATATTGATAAAAATATCAAACATATACAAGATAAAATACATATATATGGTAAAATAAAGGACAATTATGATAAAATAGACGGACGTGAATATGATAAATTTATGCAAAATTTTAAACATCCATTTTATATTACAATAATAGATAATGGACGTGTTATAAATGTAGATGAAGATGATGAATGTGATAGTATATATTCCAAACTTGATATGTCTAAAAATAGTCACCTTAATGAAGTAAGACTAGATGGGCATTTCAATTTCTTAAATATATTTATTCGAGATAGTGATGGATTTTATACAAAATGTTTTATGGAAACAAAAAATATATTTGTTATTAATCAATTATTAAAATATAGAGATTATGACGATGAACTATTTGAATCAATGAAAGATTTTACAAATAATATATCATTACTATATAAAAATTTTCGTAGCAAAAATAATAAGACAATAAATGATTTAAATACTATCATTCATTCATATAAAAACAAATCCACTATTTTTGAGTATTCAACGAAATATTACACTAAACAATTAAAATATATTGAATTAATCAATGTTATTATACAACATAATAACATTGATGCAATTGATTCAGACAATATGAATAAAATTATCAATAATATTGATAGAGAATTATATGATAAATTATCAGGTTTATATTTAGAAAGTAATATAGAAAAAAAATGTATATTTAAATATTTACTAAAAGAGGTATGTTTATGTATCAATACTTTAAATATTGAAATTAAAAATCTTGTAAATAAATATAATGATACATATTATAATAGTCGATTTAATAAATTAAGACTTGGGCTAACAGATGAATGTAAACACAGTGGAGGACAATCTTATTATGTTGATAAACAAGATGTTGATAAATTCTGGTCCGATTATATCGCGTATCATTTTGATATCTTTATTGATTATAATGTGATTAAATCCATTCAATCTATTTATCCAAATGTTAATGATGAAAATATTAAAGAATATTGTGAAGAAATATTATTTAATGCTTTAGGTAAAAAATTAAATATATTTGAATTAGTATTTTATGCTAATAAATTACTCGTATTCTAATTCTTCCCATAAACCTCATTTGATTGTTGAGTAACCCGAATAAAAGTCGCTCTTTTGCTTAATTCTTTTATCGATTTTGCGCCTACATAAGTACATGTTGAACGCAATCCACCAAGTATTTCATTCATACTATCTAAAACCGCACCACGATATGGAACCAATACACGTTTTCCTTCTGATGCGCGATAATGTGCCTTCTCACCATAATGTTTTAATTGGGCGGTTGTGCTACTCATCCCGTAAAATTCTTTATATTTCTTGCCATTCTCTTCAACAATTGTCCCGCCCGATTCGTCGTGTCCTGCCATCATCCCACCAAGCATTACAAAATCTGCACCACCTGCAAATGCCTTTGCGATATCGCCTGAATTAGTGCATCCACCATCGCTAACAATCATTCCCTTTAATCCGTGGGCTGAGTCAGCGCATTCTATAACGGTGCTTAGTTGAGGTCTTCCAACACCGGTCATAATACGAGTGGTACAAACGCTACCACCGCCAATACCGCCCTTAATTACGTCAGCTCCGCTTAAAATTAATTCTTCCGTCATTTCACCGGTAACCACGTTCCCCGCAATGATATTATGAGTTGGGTATTTATTTCTGATTTCTTTTATTGCTTCAACAAATCGTTCCGTATAACCATTTGCCACATCAACACAAATCCAATGAAGACGTGTATCTAAACTCATAATACTATCTAATTTTTCCATATCATTCTCGGTAATACCAACTGATACAACTATATAATCAAACCATCTATCATCTTCAACCGACGCAAGAAAATTAGCCCATTCATCAACGGTATAAAATTTATGGACACACGTTAAAATACAGTGTGGGGACAACGCT
>JACCED010604431.1_pt1 | contig 10173 bp, 10 predicted proteins | sample 7455021 | NCBI WGS metagenome assembly JACCED01 (sample SAMN15323456, study PRJNA562643) | freshwater metagenome | isolation source: river surface water | place: USA:Blue River Watershed | collected 2017-08-19 | reverse complement strand
GAGTGGGCGGCAGAGATTGTTCTTGGAACTATCGCTTACTGGAATCGCGTACAAGGGTATGCATGGTTACTCGTTACAGATGAGTACCCAACCTTTAGCCTTAAGGGCTAAGTCGCTTAAGAGAGAATGCCTTAAGGCTTTAACACTTAGCGAATGCGAAGTGAGTTGGCCACAACAAGGAGCGAACTCGCAGCCATCGCTGCTGCCGCATACATTGGTGTGAGCGCGCCAGCGATTGCAATCGGAATTCCGATCACGTTATAGGCAAAGGCCCAGCCAAGGTTGACCTTGATGGTGCGCAGTGTGCGGGTGGCAAGTGCGAGTGCATTGACAACGCCCATCAAGCCTGGGCGCATCAAGGTGATATCTGCGCTACCGATTGCCGAATCTGTGCCAGTTCCCATCGCAATACTTAAATCTGCAGCGGCAAGAGCTGCTGCATCGTTGATGCCATCGCCGATCATTAAGACTGTCTTACCTTGCGCCTTGAAATCTTCAACGACCTTCAACTTCTCTTGCGGCAAGGTATGTGCAATGACATTGGTTGCAGGAATTCCAACAAGGGATGCGATATGTGCAGCGCTCTCCTTGTTATCGCCGGTAACAAGCCACGGAGTAATGCCGCGGTTAATCAACGCTGCGACGGTATCTGCCGAATCTGCCTTGACTTCATCAGAAGTTGTAAAGAGAGCAAGTGCCACACCATCCCATGCCAATACCGAGACGCTCTCACCGCGAGTACGTGCTTGCTCAATTCCCGCAACAATCTGTGGATCAAAGGGAACAGAGCTATGTGCAATCGCCTCAGGTGTTCCAATTAAGACAACAGGTGAGAATTGGCCAACTGTAACTCGACCACCAACTCCTGATCCTGGAGTCTGTGTGAAATCTGTAAGGGGTGCCAGCGTTGCACCGCGCGAGATTGCATATGCAGAAATTGCCTTTGCGATCGGATGATCATTGGCGTTCTCCAGCGTGAGAGCAGTGGAGAGAATTGCGCGCTCATTAATGGCTGCAGACATTTCAGATCCAAGTGCTTTTTGGGCACTCGTTGGGATCAAAACATCTCCAACCTTCATCACACCACTTGTCAGTGTTCCGGTCTTATCGAAGAGAGCAACATCGACAGCCTTAGCAAGTTCGAGTACATGCGGCTTACGTAGAACAATTCCGCGAGATGCACCACGCCCTGATGCGACAACGAGTGCAACCGGTGTTGCAAGGCCAAGTGCACAAGGGCAGGCGATGACAAGAACAGTGATCGCAACAGAGATTGAGGTGGAAAGTGAACGTCCATCGCCACCATTGAGGGCAGCATCAAGATAGTAATACCAAAGGAAGAAGGTACCGATTGCTACCAATGTAACGATGGGTACAAAGACTGCTGAGATGCGATCTGCTAAACGCTGAATAGGCGCCTTTGCACTCTGTGCCTCAACAACCATCGCAGTAATTCGCGCAAGCTCGGTATCGCTTCCGATACGTGTGGCACGGACAATAATGCGGCCGTTGTTATTCATCGAGGCACCGATGACTGAAGATCCTGGCGCAACATCAACTGGCATAGATTCACCGGTCAGCATCGAGTTATCAACTGAAGAGTTACCAGAGATAATCACACCATCTGTTGGAATGCGAGCACCTGGCTTAACTACAAACTCATCACCAATGACTAAGTGCTCGATAGGAATCAAAACTTCTAAACCATTGCGGAGAACGGTGACTTCCTTGGCGCTCAACGAGAGCAACGAGGTCAATGCGCTACTTGCGCGGTGCTTGGCACGAGATTCCAAGAAGCGACCAAGGATGACAAAGAGAAGGACGCCTGCGGCAACTTCGGTATAGACATCGCCATCGCCAGTTGAATTTGCATAGATTGACCAGGTAAATGCTGCAATTGAACCCATTGAAATCAAGGTATCCATCGTTGGATGGGTGATATTGCGAATTGCGGCGCGATGGATTGGCCACGCTACAAAGAAAATGAGAGGTGTGGTCAGAGCGATTGCAACCCAGGCAGTTGGTGAATAGAGCGGATGCGGCAATCCAAGGATGTCGAGAAGTTCGTGGACCTGCATATCGATCCACATATGCCACTCCATCACCATTGAGATAGAGATTGCAGGTATTGCAAAGAGAATTGCCCAGAACAACGCGAGAGCAGACTTTCGATTTTGTAGCGCAGGTCCCTGGCTATCTTCAAGCAAGGTTGCACCATAACCAGCTGATTTGATCTTAGAGATAATTGTTTGAGCAGGAATCTCTTCTGGAGCTAAGACGTGAACTGTCTCGCTAGCAAAGTTCACTGATGCGCGCACACCAGGAACAGCGTTGAGCGCTCTTTCAACCGAAGCCACACATGAAGAGCATGTCATTCCTGTGACGGCATAAGTTGCTGCAACCAAGGTTGTCTTTTCGAGATCGACCTTGATTTCAGGCTCGCGATGTCGCATTAAGTCGATCGAAATATCCTCAGCCACTTTTACCTCTTCCCGTTAATTGCTTCGCGTATTGCCTCGTGAATCACACCATTTGATGAGATCGCATTGGGTCCAAATGGTCCTTCAATTCCATCCAGGGATGAAAATCTTCCGCCTGCTTCACGGACAATCAGATCAAGGGCTGCCATATCCCAGAGAGCAAGAGAAGGTTCGATAGCAACATCGACTGCGCCTTCGGCAACGAGCATATGTGACCAGAAATCTCCCATACCTCTACTGCGCCAAGCACTATCGAGTAACTTTTCAAAGGCCTGACGACGTGCGCCCCAGCCTTGGAAATCTGAGTATGCAATAGATGCATCATTTACTGCGGAGACTTTAGAGACCGATAACTTTCGCGATGCCGATTGAAGATCGGCCACACCAAAGTTGCCCTCAAGGACATAGGCGCCGCCACCCTCTGTTGCATACCAACGGCGATAGAGAGCAGGAGATGAGACAACGCTTGTGACAACCTTTTCATTCTCTACGAGTGCAATAAGTGTTGCCCAGGTTGGAACACCGCGCAAGAAATTCTTTGTTCCATCAATCGGATCGATTATCCAGTAACGATCTTTGCCGCCGGTGCTACCAAATTCTTCACCGACAACCCCATCTGTTGGATACTGCGCTGCAATTGCATCGATAATCGCGCGCTCAACAGCCTTATCGGCATCGGTGACAGGAGTGTTATCTGGCTTTGTGGTGATCTCTAAATCAAGTGCCTGGTATCGCGAGAGTGAGATTGCATCTGCGCGATCTGCAAGGGTTAAGGCAAATGCAAGCTCTGCTGAATACTGTGAATCAGTTGGCGATAGGCCACTTGTTGAGCTCGACATGGCCCCAGTATATCTTTACCGCTATTTACTCGCTCAGCGCAGGGTTCTTATCTTTCAACTCAAGAAGTGATCTCAGACTCATCACGCGCGTGAGGCGCTCTTCATCGATAACACCGCCCGGTCTCACCCATTCATTGAGTCGACAGGATGGCTCGTAATGGCTGCAATTGGGAAGGCATCTTTGTGTTATCTCTGCGATATCTGCAAAGGAGGCGATGATTCGGTTGGAATCAAGGTGAGCCAAACCAAATGCGCGAATTCCTGGCGTATCAATGATCCAACCGTCTTGACCTTCAAGTTCTGACGATAAAGGAAGTGCGATCGCACTCGATGATGTGTGGCGACCGCGGCCAGTAACAACGTTGACATCGCCTGTGATGCGACCTGCGTGTGGGACAAGGGCATTGATCAACGTTGATTTACCAACACCAGAGTGGCCAACGAGTACTGATGTCTTTCCAAGGAGCACGCTCTTCACCTTTGCTAGGTCGCTCTCATGTGTCTGGCTATCTGAAGTTTGGGCCTTCGACGAAGAGGTAAGGATATGCACGCCGAGTTTTCGATACTCTTCAACGAAATCAGGAAGCGGTGCAAGATCGGTCTTTGTCATTAAAAGGTATGGCGTTATGTTTTCGTGGAAGGCGCAGACTAAGAAGCGATCGATAAGACCACGACGTGGTTCAGGGTTTGTCACTGCGGCAACGATTACAAGTTGATCAATGTTTGCAACGATCGTCCGTTCAACCTGAGCTGCATCATCGACAGTACGGCTTAATGAATTTCGACGTGGCTCAACAGCGACAATACGAGCAAGTGTTCCTTCAGCACCGCTCACATCTCCGACAACCTTGACGCGATCTCCGACAACAACTGATTTTGGCCCAAGTTCGCGCGCCTTCATCGCTGTCACAATTACCGCATCATCTGTAATGCAGGTAGTGCGACCGCGATCTACCGTTGTTACGAGGGCGTAGATAGCGCCATCATGTGATGGGCGATCTTTACTGCGTGGACGGGTTCTCCGTGATGGGCGAATCCGCACATCGGATTCATCGTATGAATATGGTGTCATCGAAGAAGGCTCGACCAGAGTCCGGGGAAATCAGGAAGTGTCTTTCGCGTTGTCGCAATATTTTCAACACGTACATCTGCGACAACTAAGCCAATAACAGCACCTGCTGTAGCAAGACGGTGATCTTCATAGGTGTGAAAAGTTCCACCATGGAGCCCACCTTGCGTTGGATCAATATGAAGAACGCTCTCTTCTTCAGTGACAGCGCCACCAAGACCGTTAATTTCACGTGTAAGGGCAGCAAGTCGATCTGTCTCATGAAGGCGAAGATGGGCGATGCCGCGAAGATGTGATGGTGAATCGGCAAGGGCTGCAAGGGCGGCAATCGATGGAGTTAGCTCACCGACATCATGGAGATCGATATCGATTCCACGAATTGTTTTCCCGCCAGTTAACTTCAAGCCGGCATCTGTAAATTCAACTGTTGAGCCCATACGTGTAAAGATTTCGCGCAATTGATCACCTGGTTGTGTTGTTGCCCGTGGCCAATCTGCGATGGTGATGCTGCCGCCACAGACCATGGCAAGAGATAAGAATGGTGCCGCATTTGATAGATCGGGTTCGATCACAAGATCAACACCATGGAGATCACCGGGTGCAACGCTCCAGCGTTGTGCATCGCGATCAACGGTCACCGTGGCACCGAAATCGCGAAGCATTGCAACAGTCATATCAATATGTGGCATCGATGGAAGTTCGCCACCTTGATGTGTGACAGAGATTCCATTGACCATACTTGGTCCAATTAAAAGTAGAGCAGATAAGAATTGACTTGATTTACTTGCATCGATGGTTATTTCGCCACCAGGGATTGCGCCAACACCCTTGATACTCATAGGCAAGCTATAGCGACCATCGTGATCGATTGAAATTCCTAGCTCTTCAAGTGCGCTAATGACTGGCCCTAATGGTCGTTCATAGGAACGAGGATCGCCATCGAAAGAGACTTCACCTTGTGCCAGAGCTGCAAGTGGTGGAAGAAAACGCATCACAGTTCCGGCATTACCAACATCTATTTGGGCCGGACCTTTGAGTGGTCCAGGTGTTACATGCCAACTTCCATCTGATTCTTCAACGATATCGATGCCAAGTGCCTGCAACCCCGCAACCATTAATTGGCTATCGCGAGAGATCAGGGGCTTTCGAAGAATCGATGGGCTCTTTGCTTGTGCGGCAAGGATTAGCGCACGATTTGTAACAGACTTTGAACCAGGAATTTGCACGTGAAGATCAACAGGGGTGCGGCCACGAAATATCGCAGGCCAGAGCGCTGTTGTCGGTGATTCCATCTTCTTAGTCTACCCGCCGTAGACTTACAACCGTGTGCGGAAGATATGCCAGAACGCAAGGCGCAGATGAGATCTTCTCTGCCTTTGATCTCCAATCTAATGAGGTTGATAACTCGCTTCCGCTCAATTGGAATATCGCACCAACAAATGAGATTTACATTATTCGCGGAGAACGTTCTCTGACCACTGCTTCATGGGGGCTCATTGCACCGTGGATGAGGGATAACGCTGCAGCTCGCGCATCACAATCACATGCAATTAATGCACGCAGCGAATCAATCCATGAGAAGCCAACCTTTCGCGATGCATTTCGCAGGACGCGTTGCATCATTCCAGTCAATGGTTACTACGAATGGGCAACGGCCCTGGGTGACTACCCACCGAAACAACCCTTCTACATCAGCCCTGATCCAGCGATCCAAACGCGTGCATTCTCCGTTGCTGGAATTTGGAGCCAATGGATTAGCCCAACCGGTGAGAGCGTGACGAGCGCTGCCATTATTACCCGTGAAGCAGTTGGTGAACTTGCAACAATTCATAGTCGAATGCCGGTGATGTTGCCTGAAGATCGCTGGGATCAATGGCTTGATCCGAAAGAGCGCGATCCACTTGTCGCTCTCGATTTAATGCGCGTTGAGAAGCCAGATTATGGACTTAAATCCCATCCAGTCTCATCACGCGTCAACCTTGTCGCCAATAACGGCGCTGACTTGATCGCACCGATTACTTTGGGCGAACCGACAACGCTCTTTTAACTTGAACACCCTCAAATTACCGCGCGTTGTCTTGACTCAAGATTTTGCCGCCCGCCTCCCAAGTGCGACCTCGCCTATATCTCACGATTTGTTGTCAGGAAATTCTAAGGAAGGTGAGATAGCCTAGAAGCGATGACATCAAAAGATCTAGTCCTAGAGAGCTCAGCCGATCGCACCATTCGGTTCGAGCGCGATGCCCTTGTGTTTATGGACCAGCTCTACGCTGCAGCTCTTCGCTACACACGCAACCCTGAAGATGCGCGCGATCTTGTTCAAGATACATATATGAAGGCCTTCACCTCATTCCATCAATTTGAAGAGGGAACAAACCTTCGCGCCTGGCTCTATCGAGTTCTGACAACAACATTTATCAATTCATATCGTAAGAAGCAGCGTCAGCCGATGATTGCCAATAACGAGCTAGAAGATTGGCAGATTGATCAGGCGCAGAGCCATACAAGTGATCTTGGAAAGTCTGCCGAAGTTGAGGCGCTAGAAAATCTTCCAGATAGCGATATTAAGAACGCGCTACAAGAACTTCCTGAAGAGTTTCGTATGGCTGTTTATCTGGCCGATGTTGAAGGATTTTCATATAAAGAGATTGCAGAGATTGTAGGAATTCCTGCTGGAACTGTGATGTCACGCCTGCACCGCGGTCGTAAATTGCTCCGCGAAAAATTGGCTGACTATGCGCGCGATCTCGGTTACACCACCGATAGCGACAAGGCCAGCAAGGCCGGCAAGAAAACCGTCACCGATGCTGATAAGGAGGACGAGTCATGAGTCTCTTCGGCGCAGAACGTATCGGTTGTCCTGAAGTCCTTGCATCCCTTGTCTTCATTATTGAAGATGCTATCGATCAGGTGGAGCGCCCAGATGATATTCGTAACCACATCACCGACTGCCCGCATTGTTCTCGCCAACTCGAACACGAGCGCATGACACATGCCTTCCTTGTCGATGCCCTTCGTAGATCGTGTACAGAGAAAGCGCCAGCAAGTCTCTACGAGAGTATCCATAACCAGTTAGTCGGAGCCGCAGCAAATACAGAGGTAGTCACAACATTTTCTATGACAGAGATTTCGATTGAAATTGACGAGTTTGGCAATGTAGAGCACCGCGAAATTCAGATCGAGCAGACACATATCCAACACATCAATGTTGATGGCGATCTACCTGGCAACGACGGTCAACGTGGGGGACGGCTCTAGTGAAGCCAGCAGAAGAGGTTATTGGCGCAGTAGGTCTATCGACCATGATTGTTCGCCCGGGAGATACCTGCGTCGCAATGGGAATTTCAGATCTACCGATTCTTGCAAGTTCTCACATCATGCATTCGATGGAGAGCGCAAGCGTTGCAGCGCTGACTGATTATTTAGAGCCAGGTGAGACAACGCTGGTTGAAAAATTTGAGATAACAATCTTTGATTCTGTGGCCATCGGTGTGGAGATTCGCTGCACCGCCCGATGTATAGATATCGATGGGCGAGAGTTACATTTTCTCTGCGATCTCTACGATGGAGAGCGCCATATTGCACAAGGACTTATAAAGAGAAAGGCGGTGGAGCGAGTTTCTTACCTCGCACGCACCGCCGCTCAATCTCTTATTAACTAGCACTTGCTCTTAGCTATAAGTCCTACTTACTCACTTTGAACATCTGCTCGCTCACAACGAGTGAGCCAAGAGTTAGCTAATTACTTCTTTGTTGCCCAGAATATCTCTGCGATCTCATCGATCTTTGCGATCAAAGTATCTGCAACTGCTACATCTTGCGTTCCCTTTGTACCTGCAGCTCCTGCAAGCTTTGTCGCCTCGTTAAAGAGTGAGTGCAACTGTGGGTATGCCTCAAAGTGTGGAGCCTTAAAGTAATCAGTCCAGAGAACCCAGAGGTGCTCCTTGACTGCATGTGAACGCTCTTCCTTGATTGCTACAGAGCGTGAACGGAAATCAGGATCTGTGTTGGCTGCATACTTTTCCATGCATGCTTTGACAGAGAGTGCTTCGATGCGTGCCTGCGCTGGGTCATAGACGCCGCATGGAAGATCGCAGTGTGCGTAGACGGTGATAGATGGCTTAAAAATGTTTTTCATGTGTGGCAGACTACCGCGCGTGAGACTTTTTAGCACCGTGAAGGTAGATGGCCTCTCGATGGCCCCGACTTTAATCCCGGGGGACGTACTTTATGTCCGCTGGTTCTCGAAGAAGGGCGCTAAGGCATCCCAGCTTTCTGAAGGAAATATCGTCATTATCGAACGCGATGAACAACCGGGAGTCTTCTACATCAAGCGCATCACACAGATTGCTGCCGAAGGAATCTGGCTTAAGAGCGAGAATCCAAAGGGAACAGATTCAACAACATGGGGATGGGTTCCACCTCATGCAGTTAAGGCGAAGCATCTATTTCGCATCAAGAAGGCAAAGCGCGAAGAGTAGAAGTTCTCGCATTAGCGAGTAAATGCCTCATACATCAACGCTTTAGCCTCTTCCTCATGCAAGTGGTGGTTACCGGTTGCAGGAGATGCCGTTGCGCGACGAGAAACGCGACGAAGAGTACGTGTATCAAATCCACGACCACCGTGCGCCTCTGATGTGCGAAGTGCAATGTGTGACCAAGGGCCCTGGTTTGCAGGTTCATCTTGTACCCAAAGAAGGTTGGCATTTGGGTGCGCTGCTGCAACTTCGCGCATCTGATCAATAGGCAGTGGATACAAGAGCTCAACGCGTGCAATTGCAGTAGTGTGCTCACCAAGGCGATCGCGCTCTGCAACGAGATCGTGATAGATCTTTCCAGAGCAGAAGATCAAACGTGTTGCATTCTGCACCTTGTCATCTGCGATAACTGGGCGGAATGTTCCTGATGTGAAATCACTGAGCGATGATGCGGCGGCCTTAAGGCGAAGCATCGACTTTGGCGTGAAGATAACCATCGGACGTCGAGTTGGATTAGCCATATGCCAGCGCAACAAGTGGAAATATGAGGCTGGGCTAGATGGTTGCGCAACTGTCATATTCTGCTCTGCGCAGAGTTGGAGATAGCGCTCAATACGAGCAGATGAGTGATCTGGTCCTTGTCCTTCATAGCCATGTGGAAGCAAGAGCACTACAGATGAACGCTCGCCCCACTTTTGAAGAGCAGATGATATGAATTCATCGATGATCGTCTGTGCGCCATTGCTGAAGTCACCGAATTGGCCCTCCCACATAACGAGGGCTTCTGGGCGAACAACGGAGTATCCGTATTCAAAGCCCATGGCAGCGTACTCAGAGAGAAGTGAGTCAACGACGAAGAATTGATTCTCATCGGTGATCAATGAACGTAGTGGCGTCCACTCTTGTCCATTCTCTTTATCGATAACAACAGCGTGGCGATTGCTAAATGTTCCACGGCGTGAATCTTGACCGGCAACGCGGATTGGATGTCCTGCCTTGAGTAATGAACCGAAGGCAAGGAGTTCACCCATAGACCAATCGATAGTTCCATCGTTGAGCATCTCCACACGCTTTTGTAGCTGTGGGAGAAGTTTTGGATGGACGTTAAATCCTTCAGGAACAGCAACCTGTGTTGCCGCAATTTCACGAGCAAGTGCTTCAGGGATTGCAGTTGCAACCTCTTCTGCCGCTGGTGGAACTGGAACCTTAAAGTTCTCATCATGTTCTGGAACATGGTTGGCAACTGAAGCAAATACTGCCTCGAGTTGATTCTGATAATCGGTGGCGATCTCTTCAGCCTCTTGTGG
>JACCED012239782.1_pt1 | contig 10175 bp, 8 predicted proteins | sample 7455021 | NCBI WGS metagenome assembly JACCED01 (sample SAMN15323456, study PRJNA562643) | freshwater metagenome | isolation source: river surface water | place: USA:Blue River Watershed | collected 2017-08-19 | reverse complement strand
TGGCAACCCTGGGCAGTCGCTTGGCCTCGGTTTAATCAAGGCTGGGCTTTGCGCGACGGTTCCATCTGTCGCCTTATATTTTGGGTATGGGTCAGTTTCACGCCGGTGTGGCCAATAGGCGTAACGGCCCCACCAGTCAGATGCATGCGAAGCTTAAACGCGGCAGGGGTTTTGTGGACCCACCGCGCCACCGCTATGCATGCGAAGAAGGTCTGACCATTGGTGGTGCGTGTTAGCGCCAATCAGGCATGCGCGTATAGCAATGCGCCCGGGTGCTTCCAGCGCGCGCGTAGGACTGAACCGCTGTCGCTTTCGGTGACAAATAGGTCGCTATTATTTGGCCCGCCAAAACAGACATTGGTGGTCGCTAAGCCCCGCGGCGAACGGATGCGTAGTAAAGGTTCGCCCAGCCGGGAGAAAATCCAGACACTGCCCATGCCGGCATGTGCCACCGCTATATTGCCTTCAGTGTCCATGGCCATGCCATCCGGGCCTGCAAGACCACCAGACATGGCGATAAAACGGCCAACCCGGATCACGCCACCATCTTCCGTGAGGGGCACGCGCCAAATCGCATTATCGCGTGTTGCGGCGACATAAAGCGTGTGTGCGTCGGCCGTAAGTACAAGCCCATTTGGGCTGGGTATATTCGACACAAGTGCATCTGCTTGAGAGGCCCCTGCACGAAGCCGATAGGCGCGCCCTGCCGGGTCCTGCAGGCCGGTTTGACCCTGGTCGGTAAAAAACAGATCGCCATTATGCGCGAAGGTACAGTCATTCACGCCCCGAAAGCCCTCTCGCCGCGCCCTGGGGAGAAGAGGGACAATTTCCCCCGTCGCAGGGTTTAGCCGCAGCAGGCCCCGCTTCGCGTCGGTAATGGCGGCCCAGCCATCACGATGAAAGGCCAGGCCATTCGGCTCCCCGTCATATTCCGCAATGACAGACCATTCACGGTCCGGCGTCACTCGGAAAATACGGCCAAAGACAATATCCGTCAGCCATAGGTTGCCAGCGCGATCAAATGACGGGCCTTCCAGAAAGGAATGCGGCGTTGCGCCACCACGGCCATAGAGCCATTCACTACTACGCCCCCGGATTCTGAGGCTTTCGGGAACTTCTGTGTAAATCTCAGCTGTAACGGAAGGGGGCGCGCCGTACATGTTTCAACCCAGGGTGATATTTGCGTCACGGATCAGGCGCGCCGTGCGTTCACGTTGCGCGACCACAAAAGCACCGAACTGCGCCGGTGTACTGCCCAACGGGACAATACCGATCTGGTTCATGCGGGCCTGAACATCAGGTTGGTTCAGCGCAAATAAGGTCGCGGCGTGAAGCTTGGCGATACTTGCCGCCGGTGTTCCTGCGACCGTCCAAAGGCCATTCCATTCGTCCCAATCAAACCCCGTGTATCCCAATTCGGAGATAGTCGGCAGGTCTGGCAGGGCGCTGATGCGCCGCATGCCAGCAGCCCCCAAAGCCCGCAGGCGTCCCGCCTGGACATGCGCAGTGGCCGCCGCGGCGGAAGCGAAAGCCATGGCAACATTTCCTGCCACAAGGTCTATCATCGCAGGACCGCCGCCGCGATAGGGGGCATGAACAACATCAATGCCGGCAACCTTCGCGAAGGCCGCCATGGCCAGATGCGCCCCGCTGCCATTGCCTGATGAGGCATAGGGCAGGGTGCCTGGCCGTGCCTTCGCCGCACTGACCAGATCATTGAGGCTCCTGAAGGAGGAGGCCGCCGGTACCACCAGCATTTGTGGTTGCCAGGTAAGCTGCGAAATGGGCGCGAATGCTGTGGTGTAATCAAAAGGTAAGTTGGGCATCAGTGTCGCGTTGACGACATGACCCATGCTATCCAGCAGCAGCGTATGTCCATCTTTTGGTGACCTTGCGACCTCTGCCGCACCGATAGTGCCGCCGGCACCACCGCGATTTTCGACCACGATATTCTGCCCAAGCTGCGCCACAAGGTGTGGCAGAAGAAGGCGCGCTACGGTGTCGGTGCCACCGCCGGGTGGATAGGGCGGAATCAGCCGCAGCTGCTGTGTTGGAAAATCCTGCGCCATTGCCGGGCGCGCAATGGCGGGCATCGCAAGCATGCTAAAAATAGTACGGCGCGAAAGATTCATCTGGGATGCCTCTCATGCAAATGGGCATGTTACAGAATGATCATCGGCGAAAAGAATGCCCTGGGCAATAGATGGAGGCATTGGCAGAGAATTCGACCAAGAGCCAAAGAAATAAGCGACTGTCCGGCCCCTCTATTGGTGTCTTGATAAAATGGGCTGGTGAAACGCCGTCAGCAAAAGGGTGGCGATGCCAGCGCCTGCCCGGCTCCCATATTTTTTGTTGTGCAACAGTTTGCCTGGCTTGCTGGACGCTCAGCAAGTAGAGGAAACCCTTGGCCCCATGTGTGGCACGCAAGCATTACGTGCCACACATAAAACAGTACAGGGAAAGGCGCAGTGCTTAGCCATGGAGTAATCTGAAGCGTCGCCTTGGTGATGGAATTATACAAACCAGATTCCGGCATCCATGGCGTCTGACAGATTCGTGTAATTCTCGGTGCTTTCAGAAAACGAAGCCAGAACTCTTTCACGCGACATGCCGGCGGCCAATTGATCAAGCCAATAGTGCAAGCCGGATTGATCCGGCGCACGGTTGAAGGCGATGTCATAGAATAAATCGACCAGCGCTAGATCACTTTTCAAGCGCGCATCGCCGAATTGCTGGGTGAACTCGTCCGAATATAAAAAATTCCCTGCCAGCCAGACAATATCGCCGACCCCGCGATCAAGATCGCCTATCCAGTAACCAAGGCCCTCTACATCCGGCGCACGGCCTAGAGCGGCCTGATATAGGCGATAGGCTTGCCCGGCATTGCCATCAATATCGTAACCAAGATTGCCATTGGAGAAATCAAGGCGTTCAACATTGATGAGTGTATAGGCTTCTGTTTGCCCCGTGACGCGAATGACTCCGTCTGCGGCCTGACTGATCGAAAAATCTACCAAATCGCCATCGAGGATAATCGCATCAAGGCCGTCATTTCCGTCAAAATAATCATCGCCACCGCCGCCAACCAGGGAATCCGAGCCTCTGCCGCCATAGACGGTATCATTGCCTGAAAGGCTGAATATGGCGTCGTTGCCCTGGCCGGCGTAGATAAGATTATCTTCAGTATTCCCCATCAAGCGCCCGCCGCGTTGACTGCCCCAAATGGGAAGGCCACCTGCGGTCATGGCGTTGAGCGTAATGCCGGCGCTGCCCCATTCAATTTGAGTCCATGCGCTGTCAGCACTATCACGAAATTCATTCGCATGTGCCAGGCTATCGTTAGTGCCACTATAAATTGGTGTGTAGGTTACATCCTGATCGAAATAGGCAGGCGCCAGTTTTGTCCAGCCATGCGGAAGAACCGCTTTTTCGAAGGCTTCACCGAATTTTTCGGGTGTATCATATTGTGAATTGACGGACTTCAAAATGTATTTGTTATCCCAGGGATCCATCACGAAGTACTGAAGGTGGGCACTCGCGCCATTCGGGCCGTTGATACCCCAGTGAATGTTCGCATGGTTTTTGTCATTGCTATCGACAATCACGACCCCCTCTGGCGGCGTCGAGAGGGAGTAAGCAATTTGTTGCGGAGTTAGTGTGACGCCATCAATGGTTATGGGAACATAGGGGTAAATGCTTCGGGCAACTGCAGCCACACTTATCCAGGTATAATTGTCGGAGGTGGTCAGGGAAGTGTACTGGCCCGTTGGCACATCCGGGCTGCCGAGGAGTTCAAGCACATCAAAACAGCTCGACCGTGGGGTGTTCAGGATATAGCCTTCTGGTGGCTCGTAAGTCGCCCAGGCCTCTGCGGTCATCGGATTTGGTTCCGAATCCAGGTAAACAATCAGCTTGCCGGTCAGGTCGTCACCAAGGCCGCCATTATAGGCAATTTCGTATCCGGAACCCATGCTGCCCTCGTATTCAAAAAAACAATATCATTTAAAGATCACATAAAATGGCTGATGAAGTAATACTATATACTGGTGATGAGCTAAAAGTAATTGTGGATAAATAGCCATAATTTTGAATATCTTTTCCCAAAAAAATGGATACTCACCTCGGGGGGGGCATGTTCAGCGGGCTGTCATGATGCTGTGGCTCTGAATGGCATAACCACTGCCAGGGGCAGCAAGTAAGAATGAAGAATTTAGTCTTGTCCTTCTCGCGCCGCAGTCATGTTCCTTGTGGTATCGGTGCCGCTATACGCCCGCAAGGGTGCTATCAACGCGATGGCGCTTATAAAGGCGGGCAAAGAAGAATCCTTCGCGCGCTTGATCTACGGAATTTCATCAAAAAGAAGATGACGTCGACACTTATCCCGGGTTGTTGGTGTGCCTGTTGGACGCACCTGCTTCAAACCGAAAGCCTTTATAGCCTTCTGCTACAATCTCTTCGCAGATCCGGCGATAGCGCCCAACACCGGCAATATATGGCATGAAAATCTTGGGCTTGCCGGGGATATTGGTCCCCATGTACCAGGAATTCGCTTGTGGAAAGAGCGTTTTATAGGCGACTTCCTGCACATGATCAGTCCATTGATCTTCAGCAACCGCCTCTGGCTCGATCACGGAAAATTCTTGATTGCGCATGTGCAGAATGGTGTCGGCGACCAAATCGACATGCTGTTCGATTGAGGTCAGCATATTGCTTTTGACAGACGGGCTGCCGGGGCCAGTGATCATGAAAAAATTGGGGAAGTCAGCGGTCATGAGGCCCAAATAGCTGCGTGGCCCGGTCGCCCATTTTTCCTTCAATGCCAAGCCGGCCTTGCCGCGGATATCGACCTTGAACAAAGTGCCCGTCATGGCATCAAAGCCAGTTGCAAAAACGATTGCATCGAAAATGAATTCACGGCCATTCACGACCAAACCTTGCGTGGTCAGTCGTTCAATAGGCGTCTGGCTGATATCCACCAACTCAACATTCGGTCGATTATAGGTCTCATAATACCCAGTATCGACGCAGAGCCTTTTGGTCCCAATTGGATGTGTCTTGGGGCAGAGTAATTCCGCCGTTACCGGGTTTTGCACCGTTGCGCGGATTTTATTGCGCACAAACTCCGCCATGGTGGCGTTGGCTTCGCTATTAGTCAGTATATCGTTGAAAGCACCAAGGAAGCCAGACCCGCCTATCCGCCAACGTTCCTCATAGGTGGCAAGGCGTTCCTCCTCGGTCACTTCTAAGGCGGATTTGTCATTGAGTTCGCGCAATACGCCATTGGGCATATAGCGCATTTCCTGCCGTTTTTCGGGGTAGCGGATTTTCCAGCTTTGCGCGTAGTCCTCCGTCATTGGATGGTTACGCGACGGAATGCTGAAATTCGCTTGGCGCTGAAAGACAGTCAAATGCGCGGCTTCCTGCGCGATGACGGGAATGGCCTGTATCCCCGAGGAGCCAGTGCCAATAACCGCGACCCGTAAGCCTGCAAAACTCACGGGCTCATGCGGCCAGCGGCCTGTGTGATAGGTCTTGCCCTTATAGTTTTCCAAACCTTCAAAACGGGGAATTTGCGCGGTTGAAATGCATCCACCCGCCATGACAAAATACTTGGCAGTTACCTGCTCACCCCTATGTGTCGCAACCTTCCATTGCTGTGCAGGCTCATCATAATGCGCGGCGGTCACCTCTGTTTCGAAATCAATATGCTCTTTCAGCTTAAAGCGATCAGCGACATGATCGGCATAGGCGCGGATATCAGCGTGAGAGGAAAATTTTTCTGGCCACTGCCATTCCTGTTGTAAATCATCATCAAAGCCATAAGAGTACTGCATGCTTTCCACGTCGCAACGCGCACCAGGATAGCGGTTCCAGTACCAGGTGCCGCCAACACCAGCGCCGCGTTCAAAGCACCGTGTAGAGAAGCCCTGCTTGCGGAGGCGATGCAAGAGATACAGCCCAGAGAATCCTGCACCGACGATTACAGCATCTACCTCGGAGTTGTTTGAAGGGGCATTGCCTGACGGAGAAGACATCTCTGGGATCCTTGATAATGATGATCCATACGAAAATCATTTACAGCTTCGCTATGGACCCATTTTCTGGACCAGCTTGAGGAATGCCCTGCAGCCAGTCAAGCGCGCAAAATAGGGTACTGGGAACCGGGACAAAGGCCCTTTCACATGCCTAGCTTGTGGGGATCCGCGCCAAGGCTTCCTCAAGGCTGGCCGCAGCACCTTCAAGCCTTTCCTGGATGCTGCTGATACTTCCTTCGCCGCGCAACAAGTCGGGAAATTCACGTCCAGTTTGAACCAGCCGCTGTCTCACCTCCGCAGTCTCGCCCGCGGCTTGCCGCATAATCGTTCCATCGGCGCGCATCAGCGCGGCTTTCGCGCTGTACTGCGCCGCAGTTAGGCGGCCCGCTTGATAGTTTTGTTCCAGTTCAGCAAGGATGAGCCGATTGCGCTTGCTCACGCGTTCGGAAGCAGCCGCCATGGTATTCAGATTATCCAAGAGTTCCTGGGCGGCGCGCATACGTTTCTTGGCATTGAGTTCACGATTTTCAAAGGCCAGATTGCGGTCAGCCACAACAACGCCTGCCACCAATCCAAGAAGCGCGCCAATGCCAGCGCCAATCAAGGCGTATTCGCCACCGAAGGCAGCGCCGATGCTGCCGCCCAGGGCGCCGCCGGCAATAAGGCCGGTAGCTGCGGTTTGCTGCCAGTTGCTAGATTGCTGACGTATGATCGCCTGTTCCTTGGTGAGTGTGGCCTGATCTATGCCATTGGGGCCATTGGAACATGCTTGCAGCATAACAATGACAGCTAGCGGGGTGGCTATTTTGCGTAAGCCAAAGCCTGGTGGAAAAGAAGGCATCGGTGCCGGCATGTGATTCTATTTCGTCGGAAGAATGCCAAGAATGTGCTCTGCGCTGACGCTTTCAGCGGTCGCAGCCTAGATGGCAGGCGCTGAACCCTCTTCACTCTACCCGCTTCGGCCCTAAACTACCAGTAAAGGCGACCGATAGCCCAGAGTTGGGCGGCGCCTTTTTTTGGGGGGGGTAGCTGCTTAGGCCGCCTAACTGATGAAAGGTCGCCCTTCCTAACGCCCTCGGCGGGAAGGGCTGGCGGTGAGCACTTTACCCATTGGCTGGGCCCATCTTGCCGTGACCACACCGCCCCGCTTAGGCTTCAATTTGATCCGCCGAACTCTCCCGCATGGCGTCGCAGGAATCATGGTGACGCTAGAATGTCGCAAGAGGGCCGGCAAGAAAGGGAGTATCAACGCGAATGAACGCCATCAAACAGACAATCACCTCGGGCAGGACCGCCATCGGTACGACCGCTGGCCCCAATATTGATGTTACGCCGCTCGCCGAAGCAGGGTTTGATTTTGTGCTGTTTGATACGCAGCATTCCCCTTGGGAAATCAAGCAATTGCAGCCTTCCATCCAGGCAATGCGTGGCAAGAAAGCGGCACCCCTGGTGCGTGTCGCCGCCAATCAGGCGGACCAGATCTGTTTCGCCTTGGACGCAGGGGCGCGTGGCATCATCGCGCCAATGATCAATACCCGCGCCGAGGCAGAAGCGATGGTGAAGTCATGCCGCTATTACCCACTTGGTAATCGGAGCAATGCGGGAGTGCGCGGGGAATGGGGGGAATTCCCCAAATACCGTGATTATATGGATGCGGTGAACCAGGAACTCGTCATCATTCCGATGATTGAAACCAAGCAAGCCCTGGAAAACCTTGATGCGATCGCCTCAGTTCCTGGGGTTGATGTCTTGCTGGTCGGGCCTTCGGATCTGTCGATTGAACTGGATGTACCACTCGATTACGCCTGTGACACGTATCAGCGCGCGCTGGATAAAATTGCTGGCGCTGCTGCAAAACGTGGCATCAGTGCTGGCATGTATTTCATACCGCCGGGGATGGACCCGAATTTCTTTGTCGATAAGGGGTTCAAATTCTTTACCATGCCCTGGGCACCTTGGGCGGCGGCCGGCATTCAAAATGCCCTGTCGGGTATCAAGCGTTAAATATTAGACCGGATAATCTTACCCGCGGGGGCTTATATGACCCGGCGGGTAAGGTCCGATGATCATCGGAGACCTGCCTCTACAATCGTGACCCATAAGGGGCTTATGGCTTAGGGGGCGGGGGTGTCCTTATGGCCAATAGGCGGCGCCAAAGCGGGGCGCGGGTAATGCCGGATAGTATTCAATCGACCTGCGCGCCTGAACGGCGGATCACATCTCCCCAGCGTTGATGCTCTTGCGTCAGGAAATCAGAAAATACCTTCGCGCTGCTGCCGATGGCCTCAACGCCCAAGCTCGTCATTTTGCCACGTAATTCCGGTGCGCTGAGTGCCTTGGCCATCTCATTTGCCATTTGGGTGATGATCCCATCATCGACACCAGCAGGAAAAAGCGCCCCTTGCCAAACGGTGACGTCGAAATTCGGTAGCAGGGATTCAGCGATGGCCGGTACCTGTGGCAAGGATACCGCGCGTGCCTTTCCGCTTACGGCCAGGGCGCGCAATTGCCCGCTGCTGATGCCGGGGTTGGAAGACAGGATATTGTCAAAAGCAATGGCAACGCGGCCGGCCATCAGGTCGGTCAACAAAGGCGGGCTTCCACGATATGGCACGTGCTGCAGGTCAATACCCGTTTCCGCCTTGATCATTTCCATTGCCAGGTGACCCGCTGTGCCATTCCCGGCCGAGCCGTAGGAGAGTGGAGGGTTTGAGGTGCGTGCCAAAGCAATGAAATCTGAAAAGCTGCGTATTGGCAGGGAGGGATTCGCAACAAGGACATAAGGTGCGGATGTCAGTAGGGATATGGGAGCGAAGGCTCTGATGGGATCGAAGGGTAACTGCCGAAATAAATGTGCATTGGTCACATGGCTCGGCCCGGTCAGAAGCATTGTATAGCCATCGGCAGCGGCGCGGGCGACGACTTCAGTACCGATATTCCCTGCGCCGCCGGGGCGATTATCGACAAGAAAGGACTGCCCCAATTGCTCAGTCAGCTTTTGCGCCAGGCTTCGTGCAATAGCATCGGCACCACCGCCGGCGGCAAATGGTACGATGATGCGAACCGGACGCGCGGGATAGGCAGGTTGGGCCAGAGCGGGACTGGCAAGTATGGCTAATGCAGAGCCAAGCGTTACGCGGCGACTGATTGCTTTCATCGTCTTTCCTTCCGAAGCAGAGTAGCCATTATGTGCTTGTCCAATCGTAAACTTGGCAGCCATCCACGAGTACTGACGAAAAGAAGTATACCAGAGGTCGACATTGATTGGAATTTAATTGACAGAACGGGATTTGATCTCCGAAAGACAGCCGCGGAAAAAAGCGCCAATTTTGCTACCTTGTGTCTGTAGTGAGGTATAGGGAAGAAACAAATGGTCAGTCGTCCAACCGCTTTCGCTTACCACGTGCCCGATGCAGAGCTTAATGATCTGCGTGATAGGATAGCGCGTACTCGGTTGCCGGATGAAGCGCCGGAAGGCGCATGGCGTTATGGTACGAGTGTCGCGTATCTGCACGACATCCTGGATTATTGGCGGGACTCTTTTAATTGGCGCAAACAGGAACAGGCGCTCAATAACTTTCCACAGTACCGCGTGCCGCTTCACGGTATTGATCTTCACTATCTCCATGTCCCTGGCGAAGGCCCGGCACCGATGCCGCTTTTGTTGTCCCATGGGTGGCCAGGATCGATTTTTGAATTTCTGGAATTGATTCCGCGCCTGACGCACCCCTCCCGCTTTGGTGGTGATCCGCGGGATGCCTTCACCGTTGTTGCGCCATCGCTGCCTGGCTATGGCTTATCCTTCAAGCCCGCTCAGAAAAGGTTTGGTGTTGAAGCCATCGCCGATTGTTTGGCGGATCTGATGGTGGATGTATTGGGGTATAAGCGCTTCGGCGCCCAAGGTGGGGATTGGGGGGGATTCATCTCCTCCCGTCTCGGGGCGGTTCATGCGGAGAAGCTCTTTGGGATACACCTTAATTTGCTTGCGCTACGCCGAGACCCCGAGTTGGTTCAACCGGCCACGGCGGAAGAACAGAATTACCTGCAAGAATTGAATACATTCTTGAAAGAGGAAACGGGCTATCAATGGATTCAAGGTACTCGGCCGCAGACGCTGGCATTTGGTTTGCATGATTCACC
>JACCED010575266.1_pt1 | contig 10175 bp, 9 predicted proteins | sample 7455021 | NCBI WGS metagenome assembly JACCED01 (sample SAMN15323456, study PRJNA562643) | freshwater metagenome | isolation source: river surface water | place: USA:Blue River Watershed | collected 2017-08-19 | reverse complement strand
CCGCTCGTGGGGTCGCCGTCGTCGCCGATGGGCGGCAACTGGAAGAAATCCCCCGTGAACACCAGCTGCAACCCGCCGAAGGGCCGACCCACCCGAAAAATCGCACGGCCGATGTGGTCCAAAATACCAAACAGTTTGTTCGACAACATGCTCACTTCGTCCACGATCAGCACTTTCGGTTTTTTCCATGCAGCTACCGACGCACGTTGATGCAACACACGTGCTATGGTGTCTTCGGCATCTCCTTTCGCCAACCGCACGCCACTCCAGGAATGGATGGTCTTGGCTTTGCAGTTCAACAACACCGCCGCGCACCCCGTCATCGCACAAACCTGATGGGGAATGCCCCGCGATTCCATGAACTGTACCAGGAATTGGATGAACCGCGTTTTTCCCGTGCCGCCCGGTCCCGTCACAAAAATGTTTTTTCCTGCAGCGAACTGCGCGAACGCGTACTGCTGGTCCGTGGACAAGGACGCGAAGGCCTTCGCCAACGCCGGATGGTGCTGGAAGCAGGCGTAGGTGCTGTTCCGCGGCGGCGGCAAAGGTCCCTCGCTACGGCTCGCAACGGTTGCCGATTCCGATGCCGATTCCGATGCAAATACACTGGTACCAACGCTGGTACCAACCGCAGCCACTCCGGGTTCTTCGTAGGGTTCTGCAGATAAATCGTGTTCTTCGTGCAACGCAGACATAGTGGCGGTGGCGGTGGTAGTGGTAGTGGCGGTGGTAGTGATAGCACAAAAACACCGGTATCAAAAAATGACCACGGCGTGCAGTGGCAAAGGTACAGGTACACTGCGCGCCCCCCCCCACACACACACCTTCATCTCTGTTTTTCGGAGGGTAGATTTCCGAAAAAAAGAGAGGCACCTCTCAACGGGGGGAAATTGGTCACCGTGCCGTTAGGCATGGGGAATCGGATCCGCGGAGGAGCGGGCGGCCACGCGCGCGAGGTCCCGTTGCACCAGGGTCTGGCAATGGGCGCGCAGTTCGACGACGGTGCGGGCCAGGTGTCGCTGCTTTTCGGGGTCGTTGGCAATGACATAGCGGGGCGCCCCGCCCACGTTCAGGCACAAATGTTGACGGAGAGGACAAAACGCACCCAAGTGCTGGTAGACCCAGTTAATCCAGTCATCGCAGCACCAATTGATGATTTCGGGGGGAAAGTAGTACCCGAAGAGGTCCATGTGCTTCCGGGACACGAACGTCTGCGTCAAAATCCGGCTGTTGTTGTTGATGGGGCCGGTCAATCCGACGCCGTTGCGCTGTTCCAACTCCGCCACGCAGTCCCCCACCCAGCCGGCGGTTTCGAACGCGATGTCGTCGCCGCATTGGAAGAAGAAGTCGAAGCCGTCGTCGTAGGCTCGTTGGAAAAGACGGTTCCACATGACGGTCAAATGGCCCTTCGCAATGCCGTCCATGTACACGAACTCGATGGTGACGTGGGTGAGCACGCCCACGAATCTCCGAAAAAACGCCTTGACCTCTTCGGAATCGTACAACCGGTCGCCGCGGTCAATGCCAATGTAAAAACAGTATTCGTACGGACCTTTGTTGTAGGTGATCGCGAACGTGCGCAAGGTGTGGGTGTACAAATAGGTGTCTTTGGCGGATGTCCATTCGTCGCGTCCCCGCGACGTCGAGGGAATCAGCAGTGCAATTTTAGCTACCATGAAACGGGTTTGTCCTTTGGCTATATATGTACTGTTCCAATTGACCTGTTCATGTAATTTTTTTTCCGTGTTCTTTGGTTTTTGAACACACCCTTTGGTGGAAATTGCACTGCAGGGCCAAGACCTGTTCGCGATGTCCATAATTTAATTTGAAAAAATGGAAAAAGAAGACGCGAAATCCGAAGAAGAACGCTGGGAAAAGAACCCTTCCTGGAAAACTGTATATTTCTGTTGGAAGGTGACGGAAGATCCCGAACTCCACGCATGTATGAACGATTGGGACTTGTGTACACGTGCGTTGACGCTGCAGGAAAAAAATCAAATCCTGTTCCGCGAACCGTCGGTGGTGACGTGTCCACTCGACGCGGAGTGGACATTAACAGGAGACGTGTTTTTCGGTGGGCAAACAACGACCATCATGGAATGCATGAAACAAATATATGCGTTTTACCAAGAATACGTGACCACTGAAGATGGCCCTACGCAACGAATTCGTCTGCTGCAACGGAACTTGAAGGGTGTACTCATGTACGACGGCTTTCGTTTGCATCCGATGATGAGCCTGCAACCTTCTGTCTATCGAAACCATTATTTGTTTTCAATATTGGAACACTGCGATGCAAATAAACTGTAAACTTAATGAATTTATTTGATGACAAGTTTGGTTGCTTGCCTCTCCATTTCATTCGTATTCGACTTCCAAACACAAGGAATATTCGGCACCGTTCAAGCAGACGGGCACGCCGCACTCGTCGACCAGTTTCAGGTGCAGCCGTTGGAAATCGACTTTGCCGGAGTACACGCGGCGATCGCTCAGCAACAAGCCGTTGAAGTTGTTGGCAATCAACCACGACCCAAACCCAAACGAGGAGCGGTTGATCGCAATGCGTGCCAAAATGTTCTTCTAGATAAGCGACGTCGTGCGCGGGGCCAAGAAGGAGTTCGGCGCTCCCCCGACGAATTCCTCGACAATCAAATACAGGTAGCGAGAGGTAGTGAGTTCGTAGATCCCTTCGGAAACGGTGGTGTGGTTGGCGGGCACCTCCACGGTGCGCGTACGGAACCCGAGCAGCCACCCGAGCGACCGTTTGGGCGTCGACGGCGACAACGTGTCGAAATGCAGGCGAACCACCGCGGTACCGTTGTTGTTTTGTACCATGGTTTTGCCGTTGCCCACCGGATTCGCAAACAAGGACACGCTCTGCACGACGAGGCTGGGAACGGCCTGCAGTTGCGCATTGATCGCGGCGAACAGCGACGTGACCGTGTATTCGTTGTTGGGCAAGAGGACCGGGTAGCGCGTGCCCGTGCTGACGACCTCGAGTTCGAAGGTGTGGTTGCCGATGTTGTCCGACACGTTGTAGAAGGTGATCGGAACTTCCATGTTGCGCACCATCATGGACTTGACGTTGTTGATGCGCTCCGGCAGCGTGATGGTGCAGACCGCCACCGCGCTGGCGTCGTACTCCGCGTACTCGTCGCGGAAAACCGTGTCTAAATTGATGTATTTTCGTTTGCTGGGCGGGGTGACGTTGGTCATGACCATGTGGCCGTCGTATTGCGTGACGTGCGGTCCCAGGAAAAGGGTTTTGTTGTCAGGGTAAGCGGATTGCATGAGAGGTAACGAGGAGCCCAAAAAAAAACAACAATGGGGACGATGCAAACCGGTTTCCGCAAAGGACGTGTGGATAGATGTCGTGGCGTACTTTATGTATAGATACATAAAACAGACAAAAAGGAATCGTCATGAGGGATCTTTATCTTGGCTCAGCCATTGCGAAAGCAACCGCAAACAGAAGCAGCAGAGGATTGCATCGGCCTCTCCATTTGACAACAACAGTTGAGAGGGTATTGCGAAATTTGGGTGAGTGTGTAGGAGCGGATTGATTGACTGGAAACAGCAGCAAAAATGATGACTCCCACCGGGGCCTCGGCAGCGAGCGCCAGTCCCAAAAGCGTGAGCAGTAGCGGTGGCGGCACATACTGCAAATTTTGTCACCACACGTGGAAACTGCAAAAGGAATACGACCGTCATCTCGGTTGCTGCGAATACTTTTACCACCGTCGACGCAACCCCGCCCCCGAAATGGACGAACACGGCACCAAAATTCCCACTGGCCGCGAACTCTTTCGCTATGTGCAAGACCTCAGTGCGCGGTTGGAAAAAACCGAAAAAGAAGTGGTGCGTTTGCGCCAATTGGTGAATTCGCGTCAACGGAAAGCCATCTTGGAATGGCTAAATCAGCCGTCGCAGTTGCCTGCGTGCACGTTCGAGGATTGGTGGCGCCAGTGCCGTGCCGGGCCCGACGCGGTGGAAAAGACCATTCATCGCGACTTGACCCAGGGCATCGTCGAATGCATCCAAAGCTACGTGGCGGCATCCGTCGGAAGCGGATTGAAGTTGCCCATTCGCTGCTTCACGCAGAAACCCGGTCAGTTTTACGTGTATTCCGCCGAACGGCCAATCGATACCCTTCTGCAAAGCTCGACGGGGGGAGGAGGAGCTGCGGCTGGGGCTGCGGCGGCGACGACCTCCACCGCAGACACCGCGGCGACGTTGCTTCGTCAACCGGTGTGGCGCGCCATGACCAACGACCAACTGGAGCGGATGGCGCTGCACCTGTCGCAGTCGATTCTCCGTGCGTTTTTGACGTGGTCGGAACAACAGCAAGCGGCCAAAGGCGACAGCTCGGACCCCGCCGACGTGGACGACCGCATGATGGACAAGAAGGTGCTGCTGATGATGAAAGTGAACGGCAACGGCGTGTCCATCGAACGTCGCCTCGTCGACATCAAGAAGTGGCTCTATCCCCAGCTGGAGGAAAACCTGCGTGTCATTGCGTCCTGTGAATTTGAATGAATGATTGGATGTATTTGTATTTGTATGTGAGCACGGCACCAACAAATACACATAAAGCTTGCCAACGAAAGGTTCCGTATGCGTTCGCTTCGGTTTTCTGTTTTTGTACGACACAACTCGACACCACAACCACAACCACAACCACACGTAATGTCCACGGATCTTCCTGCAGTAGCCAAGGTGGTGCCGACGTATTTGTCCACGTTGCATGCCCACGAACGCGATCCCTTCATCGAATTCGACGAAGGACCGCACGTGTACACGGTGCATGGAGAGGGGGGCTACACCTCCGTGACGACCTGGAACCACACGCATTTTTCGCATTTCGACGCCGAGGCCACCGTCAAAAAAATCCTGAAGAGCCCGAAAATGAAGGACCCCACCTACAAGTACCACGGCATGACCGAACGCCAAATTTTGGACAGTTGGGACGCCAACCGCGACCAAGCCTCCAGCGCCGGCACCCAAATGCACTACGACATCGAGTGCTACTGGAACGGCATGGACGTGTCCAACAACAGCATCGAGTTTTCGTATTTCCAGAATTTTGTCCGCGATTTCGAACGGGACCACCCCGGCGTCGTGCCCTACCGCACCGAATGGATGGTCTATTTCGAAGAGCTCAAGTTGTCCGGCTCCATCGACATGGTCTTCCTGAACCCCGACGGCACCCTGCGCATCTACGACTGGAAGCGCTGCAAAGAAATCGTCCACGAGAGCCCCTTCCGGAAAAGTGCCACGACGGACTGCATCCGGCACTTGCCCGACACCAACTTCTGGCACTACGCCCTGCAGTTGAACACCTACAAGACCATTCTGGAGCAGAAATACGGCAAAACCGTCACGGAACTGTGTTTGGTGTGCATCCATCCCGACAATCCCCGCAAGAACTACGAGGTGATCCCCGTGCCCGTGATGGAAGCGGAAATGCGCGACTTGTTTTCCTTGCGGCGCCAGCAAGTGGAAGCCATGGTGGCGGCCCCGGGCCCACCAAATACAAATACAATATAAACACAACGGCTGGCGTATGCTCTAACTTACTTGCGTGGTCCGCCAAGCACCGTTTACGAACACCGATGTTTCTCTTTCCGCATTTCTTTGCCTGGATGGGCGGTTTGGTGTTCCGCATGCAGGCGGCGGTGAGGTCCGCCGTGTCCCGGGGACTGTTCCGCAAGCAGCAGCAACCGTTGTTGTTGGAAGCGGAAGCGACGAACTTGACCGGGGAGGGCAAAAACGACCAGGGAGGAGCCCCTTCCCTCTCGATGCAGCAGGAAACCTTTTGCAAAAAATACCAAGACCGCTTGCTGGCCACCTTCGCGGAACCGCTGGCGTCGGCGCACGATTGGAACGAGAACGCCAAGGAACTGCAGGCCCTCTCGCCGGAAGCGTTGGCCGAGGAACTGCAGCACAAAGACAACCCGTGGGAAGCGTCCTGGCGGCGACGCGTCTTGATGGAACCCACGCCCCGCGGCAACGTGTACATGCATTACGATGTGTACAAGCAGGGGTTCGCGTACTATTGTGACCAGTCCGTGATGCCCTACGAGGTGTTGAATGCGGTGGCGATGAAGTACGTGCTGACCTACCGTTGCCGCGACTTCTTTGTGGACGAATCGGTGTTGCGCAGCGTGGCGGCGCCCACGCAACGGAAGCAGGAACCCGCGGTTGCTACTGCTACAGCTACTGCTACTGCTACTGCCAAACCCAAGCCCACAACGAACAACCGTCTTCCATTCGCAAAATTTAAGGATTACAACACAACCAAACACAAACTGCCAGCAGCGGCCACAGTACAAAAACAAGTCAATCGGTTCATTCATGTAGGCAACACGCGCAACTTCCAACCGTTGCTTCGGCCGCCCAAAGTCTTCGCCACCAACGGATTCGCCACCAACTTGCTGCCCTCCGCGGCACCCGTCAACATGAGCTACGCGGAATTCAAAAAACAGCAACAGCTGCAACGACAATCCGACTGATGGAGCACAAGGCGGCTATGAAGCAACGCGGCTATGAAGCAACGCGGCTACTTCGGTGCCGTTGGATCTGTGGCTCCCTTCGGATCTGCGGCGGCAGCAGGAGCAGCTGCGGCAGGAGCCGTCCGTTTCCATTCGCGGAACCCATTGCTCTTGTCCAGCATGAAGCTCATCCCTAAATGGTCCTTGGCGATGGCGTAGGCCTGGAGTTCGCGGTCGTTCAGCGTCGCCAAGTACGCTCGTTCTTCTTCGGCGGTGGACATCGTGAAACCCGGAATATATGAATATATGTATGTGTCTTTTTGGAAAACACATACATCCCTTAGCAAGGCGTCCTGTGCATAGCACAGCACAGAATCGCTTCAAATGAGAGGTGCGCTATTGGCGGCACTCCACGTGTTCGACGACCTCTCCATTTTTTTATCGCAAACAACTCCAACACCAACACAACATGTCCGAAGAAGCAGCAGCAGCAGCACCGCCGAGCGATTCCCTGTGCACTTTCAGCTTGCCGGTGTACTTTTACGATGGACAGCGCGTCACCCCCGCCACCCACGACATCGTCCGGACAATCCATCGCAAACTGATGTGCATCGACAGCGAAGTGGACCACTTCATGGATACCATCCTGGAGATCGTGCGCACGATCCGGGACAACGGCGGATTCCAATACGAGCGGCCCACCAGCTACCTGTTTCATTTGATGACGGAATCCATCGAGGTACGCGACTCGCGCTTGAATTCGGTGAGCCGCCTCCCGTGCGAAACCTACCATGTGCCGTTGTGGAGAGGAGGAGGGGCAGCAGCGGCCAAGCCACCCCCCACGCAGGAGACCAAGTAGATGAATGAATGTGTGTGTATGGTGTGTATGGTGTGTGTGTTGTTGTGTAATCGATGTATAATTATACGGCCACGATAAGACGACTGCAGGCAAACGGTGTGTGTTGGGTGTCTTTGGGCACCACGAAGGTGTCGAGGTGGGCGCATTTGCGGTTCAACTTGCGGATGTATTCTTCGCCGGAGTACACGGGCTTGCCGGAGCGTGTCCACGGCTTGCTGACGGGCGGACACGCCTGCTGGGGCTTGGACAGTTCGCATTCGGCGGAACGGGCGGGCGGGTCGACCTCGGGACACGCGCCGTCCACATTGTCGGCGGCCAGGAGGGCCCGGCGCGCCTTGATGTTGATGTAGAGCCCCTGTTCGCCGAGGTGGCGGCCGTCGTCGGGTTTCACCGTGGCGTAGGGCGCGGGCCGGCGCAACCACCGGTGTTTCTGCATCAACATGCCCTGCGTCGACACCGTGGACGCTTTGATGACGTCGGCGTCGTTCACGCACATCAGGTCGGGGGAACGGCGGATTTCCGCGAGAGGCAACAGCCCACAACAGCCCCCGTGGTTTTTCAGCGCCCCGTTGCGGTACAGGCTGCGCACCAGCGAGCGTCCGCGCAGGTCTTGGCCCACGTAGCCCTGGTTGCGGTGGCCGCCGGTGAGCGAAAACACCGGCTGGCCCGTGCTCAGGGTCTTGCGGACGGCGTCGGTTTTGCGTTTCAACAGATGAATGGACATGGTGGTCGTGCTGGCTCGTGCACAATGAGAGGAAACACTTACACGTATGTACGTACGCACAAATACAAAACAATATATATATATACCGTCTGCAAAGATTGCACACACACACTTCACGTGTTGCGGTACAATTGTTCGCAGATCAACGAGAACCCCCAGTTGGCGTTGTTCAAATCCACTAAATCGCCGCGGTCGTTGAGCAGCCGGATGGTCATGCGGTGGATGTTCACGGGCCCAAAGTACATGCGTTGTTGGTTTTGCAGGGTGCCGCCGAATTCGGTGTACACGCTGTTGATGGTTCCCGGTTTGATCGGGATGATGCCGAAGACGTCCTGCACGAACGGCCCCTTCGAGTAACTGCGGTTCTTGATGGCGTCCGACTGCACTTGTTGGTTGAAGGCGTAGAGCTGTTTTTCCGTGTACGTGACGCCGGGGCTGCCGTAATCGACGGGGCGCGCGATCTTTTGGCCGGTGGCGGGGTCGCACACGAACACGGCGGGGGCGTGGTTGATGACCGTGTCCTGGCCCGTCACGGTGACGAGTCCATCGTTCAAGTGGTTCTGCACGTAGTCGTCCAGCACAATCAAAAAATAGTTGTACAGGTTCGTGTTGACCGCCGTGTCGCCGTTCAAGACGAAGACGTTGCTGTCGGCGCCGGTCAAGTAGTACTCCAAGTCGGTCGTGTCGTAGGCGTAGCGGGTGTCGACGAAGTCGCCGAGGTTGTACGAGATGTGGTTGCGGAAGCCCAGGATCCACCCCAAGGTCGTGTCCCACGTGGCGTTTTGGATCGATTTCGACCCGCTGCTGGACGCGCCGGAGTAGCAGCTCACGAAACTGATGGGGTCGTAGAAGACCAGCTGGTAGTCCTTCGTGGAAAAGACCTGGTTGATGTTCCACCGCATTTGCACAAACAGTTGGCCGCGCAGCGTGACCGTTTCGAACCGGCTGCCGACCGTGAGAGGATTTGCCGCGAGTTGGGCGTTGATGGCGTCGAGGAGCGACACCACGGAGTAGGACCCCGGAGCGAGGTCGATCCGCACGGTGTAGGCGCCGGTCGCGGTCTGCAACCCGTCGACGGTTCCGTAGGGCACCAGCGAAAACGAGTTGTCCGATCCGTCGTAGAGAGGAATTTGGTTGTCGTTTTTGGTGAAGTTGCTGCGGATCAGCGAGTAGGCGCCATTGTTCTGTTGGTAGAGGGGGTCCGCCAGGCCGTAGTTCGTCGTGGCGGGACTCGTCGTCGTGTTGGAAAAGTAGAGGTTGGTGTTCCAGCTGTTCAGTTCCACGGGCAGCGGCGTGCCGTTGCCGTCGGCCGCGTAAAAGGTCAGCCGGTAGTCGTTTTGCGTCAGCACGACCTGCACGTTGAGCGTGAGGACGAACCCCGCGCCGGCGACGTACTCGACCTTGGCGTTGGCGAAGGGCCGGCGACCGGCGGTGTCGGCCCACGTGGTGATGCGCGTGTTGAGGTAGAGTTCCATCTGCTGCACGGAGTTGTAGGCGATGCCGTTGTTGAAGCTGATGTCGAAGCCGCCGAACAGTTCGAGGCCGCGGCGGCCGGGGTCGTTGCGCACGGCCTCCACGATCAGCCGGTCGCCGGACCCGAACGCGTACCCGTTGAAGGCGTAATTGCTGTTGGAAAACACGTTGTTGGTCTCCTGCAAGGGGTCGGCCGTGAGAGGCAGATCGAACATCGCCGCGATCTCGCCGGTGCCCCGCACCGTGTAGAAGGCGCTCCCGAAGGATTTTCGCACATAGGCTTGCAAGTAGACGTAGTTGTCGGTGCGGCCCAAGTACATGGTCGTCGTCGTCGTGCCGGTGCCAGTGCCGCGGATTTCGGGCACGGCGGCCAAGGCGGCGTTGGTTTGCGCGAGGTAGTCCTGCAGCGTGTAGCCGATGACCGACGGCGGCAGCGTAACGAAGAAATGGTTGGCCGCCGACGCGTAGGCGGGGTCCACGCACACGAACTGCAGCTGGTTGGTCCCCACGATGACGTAGTTGGTCTGCAAGACGCTGGTGTCCGCGAGCACGTCGTTCAGTTCGTACAAGACGTTTTGGCTGGCGTCCACCAAGCCCGCCACGGTGGGTATCTTGAAGCAGGAACTGT
>JACCED011996900.1_pt1 | contig 10177 bp, 9 predicted proteins | sample 7455021 | NCBI WGS metagenome assembly JACCED01 (sample SAMN15323456, study PRJNA562643) | freshwater metagenome | isolation source: river surface water | place: USA:Blue River Watershed | collected 2017-08-19 | reverse complement strand
GCCTGCTAGGTGTGTGAGCAGCATCATTGCTCTGTTGCGCGGCGCGAAGCGGCGTGTGCTGATGTAGTCCAGTACCCGTGTGATCTCTTCTTTTGTAAGTGTTTTTGCCTGTGCCATTCAAGTTCTCCAAAATCATGTGTTTGCGTTAATTGCATTGTGTTTTCACATATTTATCTGGGCAACCTGAGCCCCGCCAAAGTTGCGGGTTACCGAGCTAGAGCAGGGCGAAATGAACTTTCTGTGGATAACTTTTTCGCTGAAAAAATCATCAATGATTTCAACGCTCAAATGGCGAAATCATTAGAAAGCTGAATTTTCATAGATTTTTTGTGGATAACTCACCCGCTCTGTGGATAACCCGCACAGACTGCATAGCAAGCCCTACAAGCGCTGATCTGGGCTCTCAGCACCCCAAGTAATCGGGCGGGAAAATTCACGCGCTGTAGGGCGTTTTAGCGCTGGGGTTTTTGGCTAGGCTCATGCTGATTGCAGCTCTACCGCAAATCTGTGAGATTTACGCCACGAGCATGCACACAGCTCAAATGGGTCCTGCCGCACTCAACTTCAAACAGCAGAAATTGTGGGTCAAGTACTTGAATTTCTGCCCAGGTGACTTTTGCTCGGTATCCCGCCAAGGCATCGGGTTACCAAGATTCGGTTGTCCATTCGTGAATCTGAAACAAAACTGTGGTCATGCAAACAACGCAAGACACAGCGATGAAAACACAAGATGAACTAGAGAAACTGGGGTTAGACAGACTGACCCTGGCTCAATTCACCGGTACCAGTGTCTACTACCGACTCAGCCGCAGGCACCTGTTGACAGATGGCACCAAGTACTTGGCAGAAAAGGGCGAGTGCTTTTGGATGATGGATGCTGTGGCCAGCCATCTGTGTGAGATCGGCACGCAGGACTGGTTTGTGCTGATCCGGGTGCAAGTATCGGAGGGCAGGACGGTGATGATCTACGAAGACGGGAACGGTATGGAGCACATCAGGCAGGCGATACCCTTCACTGACTTTGCCCTGAGCGAAATCACGCTGTACGCCTGCTGGGATGGAGAGCACTGGGTGATCATGCTGCCTAGCGAATATTGAATAAAAAAGCTGATAACTCTAGGACACACCTGCATAAAAAATGTGTTGGTGAGATCAAGGTATTAGCTTAAGTTTAGATGCAAATTCAAGTTAAATTGGCTTAGTATTCAATTTCAGCCAACATGTTGTCTTTGATTAAGTCAATTTTACTTTGCATCAAAAAATCTACGAATGCGCGAACCTTTTGTGGCACTCCGGATGATTTGAGATAAACAATGTGCACATTTGGTCCGGGTGCGCTGAAGGTCTGCAATATAGGTATAACGATCCCCGCTGAGATGGCTTCATGTGCAATGAACTGAGAGACATTCACAATGCCAAGGCCCGAGATCGCAGCCACCAGTAGTGATTCAGAGTTGTTGGCTTGCAGGCTCCCAGAAACAGTTTGGGTAACTTCTTTTCCGTCATACATAAAGCGCCATTCTCTAAGCCTGCCTGTGTGCATGTGTGAATAAGCTAAGCAGTTGTGTTTGTCCAAGTCAGCAGGGTGGTGCGGCGTGCCGAAGTTTTTCAAGTATTGCGGTGAAGCGCAGAGGACAAATTTCACTTGGCCCATTTTCCTAGCAACTACACGACTATCCGCTACATCACCGATTCGTATGTCAACATCAAAGCCTTCATTGGCCATATCGACTACACGATCGCTCATTTCTGTGCTCACGGTGAGCATTGGGTAATTTTGAAAAAAGCGATTCATCAAGGGCATGACCACACGCCTTCCTAATCCTTCTGTCATGTGAATCTTCAAGCGACCATGCGGCCCTGAAGCGGAACGGCTAAGCAGGTTCTCAGCATGTTCAATTTCACCCAATATCTGTTTACAGTTTTTAAAAAAAAGCTGACCATCGTCGGTCAAGCCAACAGAGCGCGTGGTTCGCTGTAGTAGGACCACACCCAATTCTGACTCCAGCCGTGTGATGGTCTTGCTTACGGCAGAAGGGGTCAGCCCTAGACTTGCTGCCGCTACTTTGAAGCTCAAGTGCTGCGCAACCCGTACAAAGACTTTTAGCGAGTTTAGATCTTTCATATGTTTTAGATGAATTTAAATCACTAATGAATTGAATTTTAAGCTATAAATGAATATTAGGCATGGTAATAAAGTGCTTATCAAGTCACCACTTTATAAACAGGACAGGAGACAACCATGTGCAACTTTGGCTTAGCGTGGGTTAGTAAACGGCAGGCATTGAAGTTCTTGGGTTTGATGGCAGCTACCCTTGGTGCATCTTTCAGTGCTTGGGCACAGGCTTTTCCAACCGGTCCAGTCACCATGGTGGTGGGCTTCACACCGGGGGGATCGAACGACGTGATTGCCCGCACGATTGCCCCCAAACTGGGCGAGGCGCTGGGGGTCAACGTGGTGGTGGAAAACCGGCCAGGCGCAGCAGGTGCGGTGGGTACGGCCTACACAGTCAACGCAAAGCCAGATGGACATGTGATCACATTAGGCAGTACCAGTGTTTTCTCCATTGGCCCCATCGCCAGTGCCAACTTGCCCTATAAGCTCACAGATTTACAAGCGGTCAGCATGGTTGCTGCCTCGGCCTCGATCATTGCGGTCAACCCGAACCTTCCTGCCAAAACGATGCCCGAATTGATAGCGTTGGCCAAAAAACGGCAGGTCAGCTTGGCGTCTGCCGGGGCAGGCGGTTTGTCCCACTTGAACATTGAGTTTTTGCGCGTGGAAACCGGCGGTGATTTTCTGCATGTTGCTTACAAGGGTGCGGCCCCTGGAATCACGGATGTGATCAGTGGACAAGTGGATGGCATCGTGATGGATTTTTCCGCTCTTCAAGGGATGCTCACGCAAGGGAGGCTGAGGGCCATCGCGGGGTCCAAGCCCATCGACAAGATAGAAACCTCCCCCATGGTGATTTCTCCTTGGTATGGCGTGGTGACCTCGGCCAAGGTGCCCAAGTCAACCATCAAAACCTTGCATGCTGCCTTTGCAAAAGTCCTGGCCGATCCAGATATCTTGGCCAAATTTGAAAAAATGGGTATGCAAGCTTTTGTTCTCCCCACGCCCGAAGAGGCCGATGCTTACATTCGAAGTGACAGTGCGCGCTGGGCGCAAGTGGTCAAGACGGCCGGTGTGAAGTTCGATTGATCAATCAGGGGTTCCGTTTTGCCGACCATTGATGCCGTCGTTGAGCGCGCAGCTGCGCAAACCCCCAATCGCTTGGCCATTCGCGAGTGGAATGGTAGGGAACTGAGCTATTCCCAATTCAATGCGGCCGTGTCCAGCTTTGCTGCTTGGGTGCATGGCAAGGGATTTAAACGAGGCGAAGCCATAGCCATCCATTTACCCAACACAGTGGCGTATTTGGTGGCGCAATTTGGGTCTTTTCGGGCAGCTGGTGTGGCCACCTATGTCAACTACAGGCTGATGCCTGGCGAAGCCTTGCGCCAAATGGCTTTTGCCAAAGCCCGATTTGTCGTGACCACCCCCGCTAAAGCCGCAGAGTTGTTGAAACACCCAGAATTCAGCGGTAAAGTTTTGCTGGTGGATGGGCCGGCAGAGGAAGGCATGCAAAGCTTAGATGAGGTGATGAATTCTGGGCTGAGGGCTGATATCGATACCCAGGGCTTGGAGGATGCTGATGCCATCATTCGCTTCACATCAGGGTCCACGGGCGAACCCAAGGGGTTGATCGTGACCCACCGCGCTTGGCTCATCCGTGCGGCAGCCATGCTGACCGAGGAGATGCGCATCGGGGATGGGTCTACGACGCTTTTGATGGGGCAACTCTCACATCAAGCCGGCTTGTTTGTCATACCTTCCATCATGCAGCGCGGCACTTTGCTGTTAATGGAGAAATTTTCTTTGGATACGGTGGCCGATATTTTGGAAACCCAACAGGCCGAGTGCGCGCAAATTGTGCCGACGATGTTCACCTTGATTTTTGGGCATGCCAGGGCTCGGGCGGCTTTTCAAAAATCAGGTTTGCAGCGCATTGTTTATGGCGGCTCACCCATTCGGCAAACGGTTCAACAAGAGGCCATGGACTTGTTACCAGCAGCGGAGTTTGTCCAAGTGTATGGCTCTCATGAAGGCGGTTCGATCAGCTTTCTGGACGGCGCAGGTCATCGTGACCCTCGGTTGCGCCAAGGCAGCGGAAGGACTTTGTTGGCGGTCCAATTGCGGCTGCAGGAGACCAATGCCGAGGGCATTGGTGAGGTCGAGGTCAAATCACCATGGTTACCCAATGCACGATTGACCGCTGAGGGGCGAGTGCCCATCACAGAAGAGTGGTCACGCACGGGGGACTTAGGTCAATTTGTGGATGGCCATGTTTTTTTGCGCGACCGGATGAATGATGTGATCATTTCCGGCGGTTTTAATGTCTATCCCCTTGAAGTTGAAAAAGTCATTGGAAGTCATTCACTGGTTTTGGATGCCGCCGTGGCATCGGCACCAGACGATAAATGGGGAGAACGTGTGATTGCTTTTATCGTGCCGCGTAACGCCGAAGAGTTTGATGAGCAAAGTGTCCGATCCCATTGCAAAGAGCATCTGGCCACCTATAAAGTGCCCAAGGAATTTCGGTTAATTGCTGAAATGCCTCTCAATGCCAATGGCAAGCCAGACCGTCGCAGCTTGAACCAATTGCTGTGGGCCGGTCACGATCGTCGGATCAATTGAAAAAGGGAGACTGTTGATGAGCTTAACCAGCAACCGAAAGGACAGCGTGGCTGTTGTGGGTGTGGGCACGACAAAGTGGGGGGCGATGCCCGAACACGACGCCACTTCATTGGGCATTTGGGCATTGCGGGATGCGGCTGAAGATGCCGGCATTGATTTGCACGATATCGACGGACTGATTTGCCAACGAATCACTGACTACCAAAAATTTGTACAAATCACCAACATTTCACCGCGCTTGGTCACAGCGACACCGGGCGCAGGTCGCATGACCGGTGGCACCATACAAATGGCAGTCCAAGCTATTTTGTCGGGAATGCTCAATACGGTTGCCGTTGTTTATGGTAACGATGGGCGTAGTGCTGGGGCCAAGTATGGTGGCAAAGGTGATACCTACGGTACGGGCGCAGATCAAATGTGGTTTCCATATGGGATGACTTCACCCGGGGCCGTTCATTCCATGCTATTTCAGCGCCATGCAAACTTATATGGCACCAAGATAGAACAACTGGGAGAGGTTTCCATGGCATTTCGCCAACATGCCTTGCTCAATCCACATGCTGTGATGCGCAAACCCATGACGATGGATGATTACTTGGCTTCGCGGTATATCTGTGAACCGCTACGCCTGTTGGACTATTGCTTGATCAACGATGGTGGTGTGGCCATGATTTTGACCGCGGGCGACCGCGCCAAAGACTTTAAGCAGCCACCAGTCTATGTGCGTGGATTGGCCCAAGTTTCACGTTTAGCCCAGGGTGAATTGCCCGACGACTTTGGCTTTGCAGCCATGCAACGGGTATCTGGCATCGTGCACGAAATGGCCGAAGTAGGGCGCGATGAAGTGGATGGCTTGATGATTTACGATAACTTCACACCCATCGTGCTGTTTGCCCTTGAGGGTTTTGGGTACTGCCCTAAAGGTGAGGGAGGACGTTTTGTTGAAGGGGGCGCTCTTCAGTTGGGGGGGCGCTTGCCGACCAATACAAATGGCGGGCATTTGTCGGAGAGCTATATGCAGGGATGGAACTTGCAAGCTGAAGCCGTGCGCCAGTTGCGAGGTGGGGTGGGTGAGCGTCAGATCCCAGATGCACAAGTCATTCAGTACCTGCAAGGTGGGCCATTGAGTGCTTCCATCATTTATGCCAAGGAGCCAGCATGAACATCAGCTATACCAAGCCGCTGCCACCGATCACGCCACAAAGTCGCCCTTTTTGGGATGCTGCTCGCGAGCGCCGATTGCTGTTGCCGCGCTGTGATCATTGCGGGACCTTTCATACCTACTTCGAGCCCTGGTGCAGCCACTGTGGTTTAGAAGGCGTGCACTGGGAAGAACTCAGTGGGCGTGGTCATATCTGGACCAATTGCCGTTTTCACAAGCATTACTTCACGGGATTTGATGGCCCCTACAACGTGGCCATGGTCGAGCTTGAAGAAGGACCGAGGGTGATGACCAATATTGTGGGCATTACAAACGGCACATTGGATGAAATGCCGATTGGCATGGCGGTTCAAGCTGTTTTCGAGGATGTCACTACTGAAGTGACCTTGGTCAAGTTCAGGCCTGCCCATATCAAGGCTTTCGAATGAGCCCTGTGCATATGGATATCGTTGATGCCCCCTTAACTGTATTGGGCGAAGGGCCCATGTGGTCTGTTTCCGAAGGCGTGCTTTATTGGATTGACATTGTAGGTCGTTGTGTGTTGAAGTTGTCACCTGAAACAGGAAAGGTGGATGTTCGCCCATTGCCTTATGCGCCAAGTGCCGTGATACCTAGAGCCAATGGCGGCCTTTTATTGGTGACCAAAAAAGGCATGGCCACGTTTGAATTTGACAAACCTGAAATCCACTCCATTCCAGTATCCCTCGTTGATTTTGAAAAAGAGGTATTTAACGATGCCAAGTGCGACAGCTTGGGGCGCCTATGGGTAGGTACGCGCGACTTGCATGTTAAAGAGCCCAATGGCGGTCTATTTCGCATGGACAAGGACTTCTCTTGGCACCGTCAAGGCATTGGATTTGTGGTCTCCAATGGCATTGCGTGGTCGCCCAATGAGCGACGGATGTACCACGTCGACTCCAAACCTGGACGAATTGACGTGTGTGACTTTGACCTCGAGCGCGGTGTTGTTTCAAATCGTCGCCCCTGGATTGATTACGTCAAAAATGGGTCAACGGTCATTCCTGATGGTTGTGCCATCGATGCCGAAGGTGGCTTGTGGGTTGCCGAGGTGGGCGATGGGAATGTTCGGCGCTACAGCCCCGAAGGGCAGTTGGATCGGGAGATTCGCGTTCCGATGCAAAAACCAACCAGTGTCATGTTTGGTGGACCTGACCTTAGCATGCTATTTGTGACATCGATGCAATTTGGGCTCACACCTGATCAATTGACAGAGCAGCCTCATGCCGGTGCATTGCTGCAAATGGATGTGGGTGTGAAGGGATTGCCTGAGCACCAGTTTGCTGGATAAGAAAGGTGAAATGGACGCTACAGACCCCCATTACGAATTGACGGCCCAGGGTTGGACTAAATTCACCGATCCCGGTTTCATCACAACTGCAGGCCCGTTTTTTTATCGAGTTGACGAAGAAGGGCCAGAGCTGTGTTTCACAGTGGCCGATAAACACGAGAACAGAAATGGCATGCTGCAAGGCGGTGCACTGATGACCTTTGTGGACAGGGCATTGGGCTTTACCGCACGCCATTTCACCCAAGCACCTGCCACGGTCACGCTGACATTGAATTTGCAGTTTGTTGATGGGGTCAAGATAGGCGAGTTGGTCAGTTGTAGACCCAAAATGACTCGTGCCACCAAGCAGCTCGTTTTTGTGTCGGGTGAATTCATGGTGGACGAGCGAATTGTGTGCGTCGCCAATGGCGTTTGGAAAAAAATTATCACTCCAGCCAAACTAGAAGAAGGTTAGTTCTTACCTAAGGTGGTTTTTGACTATGACGTTTAAGGCAAATTGCTTGGCTTTGAAATGTTAGATATGAGCGAACGAACAGATAACCCCGCGAGTTAGCCATGGAGTTGGTGGGTGAGTGATTTAGCGCATGCCAAGGTTATGGAGATGCGAGCTAAGTTGATTGACCGCTTTCACCTTATTGTCAAATCTGAAGGTTAGACTAAAGCTCAAGTTGTTGAGCGCTTTGGGGTTGCACAAAGCAGGGTGACTGATCTTTTGAGCGGCAAGACTGAAAAGTTCAGCCTCGATATGCTCATAACTTTGGCCTCACGCGTAAGGTGCAAAGTTGAGCTGGCTGTTAAGTGATTTGAAAATAGTTTTTTTGCTTGGCCTAAGTAGCACGCTAAAGGTTGTTTTGATTTGTCATTGCTATCGAGAACAGGGCAATGTGATCAGAATCCTTTTTGCTCGAAAAGCCACAAGCCATGAATCCAAGCAATACCGATGAAAGGATCACCATGAGAAAAGAATACGATTTCAGCAAGGCTCGCAAGAATCCTTATGCTGCGCAACTCAAGAAGCAGATCAACATACGTTTGGATGAGGACTCAATCGGGTACTTTAAAGGTATTTCTGAGGAGGTTGGCATTCCGTACCAAAGCCTTATTAACCTTTACTTGCGCGATTGCGCCGCACACAATCGCAAATTAGACCTTCGCTGGAAGTGATTTTCAATAAGGTTTGCTGGCAGTCAATTTGTGTTTTTGAACTGAGTTAGTCCCGACTGAATGCTGTGAAATCCCCACTGCGCCCAGAGCAACCAACGCGCGTCTTGCGCGTTCATGGCCCGAACTTCAGTTCGAATCACTTGGCTGCGGCCTTGGACCTGTGCGCGGACGGATGCTTGGTAGGTGTGCATCAAGTACTTAATCAAAAAAAGGACTTGTCAATTTTCCCAAGCCCCGATTTCTTTCTAGGGCAAGGAGCTTTCTTGCCTTCGGCATGTGGTGGCATGGCCACCCCATGATCCTATTTGGCCAATGAATTTCATCAAATCCAGTTTGTAAATTACTATATGTCTGTGACTTTTTTTGTGATCCTGAAATCTGTAAAAAGGTGCTAAATACACTGGAATTCCTAGATTTCACTTGCAAGGAGCGTGTATCCAGTGATCAAGCTCACAGTCCATGAGTCAGTAGAGGCAGCGCTGCAGAAAGCATTTCCAAGGCCCGCTGCGGCTGCCAAGCGGGCGCTGGCTAAATATATCAGCGTTGTGGAGGCCATGCTGTTTGAAGCTCTGCAGCGTGGTCAAACACCCGAGCAGCGCAAACTGGGACTCTACTCAATTTCACTAGACCAACTGGCAAACAAAGGCGGGCAGATCGGCCCCAAGAAAATCCGTATACACGCGTGGCTCACTGCCAATGACTGGGACATTGTGCAAACGGTGGTCAAAGGAACCAAGTTCTCTGGCCAAAACTCGCAGGTCAAGCTGACGGCACTGGTTACGATTCAAAACTCCCTGAATGTTCCTTTGCAATCCTTGTCCGCCGCCACAACGGATGAGGAGATCGATGCTTACTTGAGCGGTGACGACGTTAGCAACACAGCTCTTTTTGATCATTTGTACCCAGAGTACAAATTGGAATGGCGCGAGGACAAGCTGAAAGACCTGTTTGACTGGGTACCTGTAGACGTTGCGTCACTGAAGGCCTACGTGTATTGGTTGGGAACAGAATCCAACCTCATTCACGGGCCCCGAAAAGATTTGGCACTGCGCCAAGCACTCACAATTCTTGGCGTGTCTGCTGTGACCAAAGGCTACTATTTGCAGCGCAAAAAGCCCAGTCCATTTGGGCGCATGTATTACGAAGGCACCAGTGTGCAAAACGTCAACAAGGAGTTGCGACGGGCCATGCTGGGAAACTGCTGGGAGTACGACATCCGCAGCAGCGTGGTGGCATGGAAGATGGGCTATGCCCGAAGCTTCATGGCAGCGAGTGGACTTGGTGAGAATTTGAAGGGGTCATTTCCAGCCACGATGTTGTACTTGGAGGACAAAAAGGACTTCATGGCGACAACCCAACATTTTGTTTTCCTAAAAAGCAGCCCTGTACCCAAGGATCTCAAACCCAAGCTGCTCAAGCAAGCCTTCACCGCCATAAGCTTTGGCGCGCGCCAAACAGCAAAAGGCTGGTTGGACGCCATGGGCAATTGGACCAATCCAGCGCTTGTGGAGATTCTTCAAAATTCAGATGACCGGGCGAGATTCCTGGCCGACGATACGGTCAAGCTGTTCATCAAAGAACAAAACGCATTAGATGATTACCTCTACGGGTTGTTCAAACGGTTTCGACCTGATTTGCTGCTGGAGCCTTATCTGCAGACAGACAGCGGCAGGCCCAGCAAGGCCAAGGTGCTGGCCTACCTTTACCAGCACGGTGAAACACATGTGATGAACATTGTTCGAGAAGTCGCAATAGCCAATGGCCGCATGCCGATTGCCAACGTACATGATGCTATTTTCTT
>JACCED011980044.1_pt1 | contig 10178 bp, 9 predicted proteins | sample 7455021 | NCBI WGS metagenome assembly JACCED01 (sample SAMN15323456, study PRJNA562643) | freshwater metagenome | isolation source: river surface water | place: USA:Blue River Watershed | collected 2017-08-19 | reverse complement strand
TGCGAGCTAGATACCCTGGCCATGGTGATGATTGTGCAGGGGTGGCGGGGCTTGTTGGAACAATTGGGGTCAGATCAACTTTAATTCCCAATCAAAGGGGGGAAAGCCTAAGGGGGCTGAACGATTTCTGGTACTCCAGTATGAGGAAGCCCCCTTAGGCTTTCCCCCCTTTGATTGACCGAATTAATGTTGATCTGACCCCAATTGTTCGGGGCGAGTGCATGTGAATCATGTTTGGTGTTGTATTTCGTACAGATACAAAACAACTCGTGGATCGTTTTTGGCAAATTTCAAACCGTGCTTGTAGAGTGTGCTGCCATTGGCTTGCTGGATCGCATCAATATTTTGAATGGTCGATGCCATTTCAAATTGTTCAAGTTGGCCACTGGTTTCAAGGTGAAAGCTCAAGACCAAAGAAAAGGCATCGCCAATGTTCCCTAACTTGGCGGGTCCTGCTAAAGAAGCCCCCCCACTACTAAGATCGACCACCTTAAACTGCTGCAGATTCTCGGGTAGATCTGACATCCGCACAGGCAAGGACACCGGCACACGGGCTTGCGAACGCAACCGTGACTTGTGCACTTGCACTGGAAACTCTAACAAGACGTAATTGCGAGGATTGATGAGTATGGCTTTGATTCGTGTGGCGAAGTGAAAGATGGAGACGCCGGAGAACAAACGAACCTCGACCGACTGGCCCTCGCGCAAAGGCACATCCCAACCCTTTGCCTGTGGCGTTTGCACCATCACAAACTCGTTGTCTACATAGCCTATGAGCTTGGTGTAGTGCTTCTCCTCAAACGGATCTTGAAGGACCAATTGAACACGCTGTCCAATTTGCAGATCCATTTCTGCAAACTCAGCGGTTTGTTGAAGTTCTGATGAGTTCATGTGAAGAAAGTTTAAGCTTGTTTTTGCCAGCTGCCTTTGCGTTTCATGGCACCCCATGTGCTTTCTTTTTGGGTGGCCCAACGATAAAGACCCACCATGCGCCACCAGCAATTGAGTTGACGGTAACCTAAATTTTCTAAAATGGCCACCAACACCAATTTATAAACATGTCGAAGTTTGGGGTACATCTGAAACGACATCTGCTCTAGCAACAAACCTGAAATGCTGAGCAATATTCCCAGGCCAATGGACAAAGTGAGAAATAGAACAAAGGCGCTCCAAGATAGAAAGCCAGCCCAATAGGCATAGCTTGTCCATAAATAGCCTGCCAGTTCAATCACTGGCCCTAACCATTCAAACAAGACCATGTAGGGAAAAGCCAACCAGCCGGCCCAACTTGCTTTGCGTGTGAACATCAAACCCCAATGCAAATTCAGGCTTTCCGATAAACCGCGTTGCCAGCGAATACGTTGGTTGCGCAAGGTGTTGCGATCTTCGGGCACCTCTGTCCAACAAACAGGGTCGGGAACAAATTCAATTTTGTAAGGTCTATTTTGCGCGATCATTTCTTGGTGAATTCGCACCACCAACTCCATGTCTTCTCCAATGGTGTGCGTCCGATAGCCCCCCACTTCAATGACGGTTGATTTTTTAAACAAACCAAATGCACCTGAAATGATCAGCATGGCATTCATGCTGGACCAGCCCAATCGACCAAACAAAAACGCACGGAGATACTCCACCACTTGCAGCAACGCCCAAGGGTTGCGCGGCAAATCGACGCTTTTTAAATGCCCGCCACTCACGTCACAACCGTTGGCTGCACGGATGGTACCGCCTGTGGCCACCATGTGAGGCGATCGTAGGAAAGGTTGCACCACCAACTGCAAACTGTTGCGCTGCAAAATGGAATCGGCATCCACGCCGCAAAAGAGAGGGTAGCGTGATGAGTTAATGCCCGCATTTAAAGAATCGGCTTTACCGCCATTGGCTTTGTCAATGACGCGTAAATTGGGGTGCAGCGTAGATCGGTAAATGCCAAAGACCTCTTGCGTTTTAATTTGAACTCGGTGCGCTTCTGGAAATGGCAATAAACCAAAGGCTTCTTTTAAAACTTGCAAGGTGGCATCTTTGGAGCCATCGTTGATCACAATGACCTCAAATTCACTGTAGGTCAATTGAAGAATGGAATTGACAGTGGCGGTAATGGTGGTTTCTTCATTGAAGGCGGGCACCAAGACACTGATGGGAGGCGAAATGCCTGTGTAGGTCATGGGCAATTCGTTCAAGTCGCGGTATTGCCAATTGCGATACAAAGACACAGCTGCCACACCATTCAGCATCAGGTAGATGCTGTTGACCGCAAAGAAGTAAAACAGCGTAATGCCTGTGAAGACGTCAATCATCATGTTGAGGCTCCGCGTTCAGCAAACACCTGTTGCGCCATATCTCGGGCATATCGATCGGGTAGATTGGCAATGAGGGTTTTCAGAGCATCAGTTTCAATGAAAGGTAAACCAATGAGGGCTTGTGCCGCACGATAACGGACCCACCACTGCGAATCCATGATGAGCTGCGCGAGCAATTGAATGTCGGAGGCATCCCCCATTTGGCCGAGCGTGATGCTCACTTGATTGCGAACTTCCCAAGACGAGTGTTGGGCCAATGACCGAATATCGGGTAGGCCATCGGGCACCTTCATCAGACGCATGGCACCTATGATGATGTCAATGGGTTGCGAGGCTTGCAAAAAAGGGCGTAAAACCCCAGTGCTGATGTGCATGTCCAAGGCATGCGAAATTTTAAAGAGCCAAGCAAGGTCTGAAGCTTGAGAGTTCTGGGGTTGCGGCTCCTCCAAATTGCCTGAGTTCCGATGCAATTGGTAGCGACCAGCTTCTACAAGACGTTCAGACAAAGCCTGATGCAGGTATTTTCTAAAAGGCTTGAAGACAGATGCAGCCGTTAATAAATCGATATCGGGCCGTTGAAGCAATTGAGAAATAACCAAGGGCGCCGCTTTGGTTGCATCGATTTGCAGAAGCCCTATAGACGCATAAACCGCCAATGAGTTTCGAGATTGTGTGAGGTAAGGTAGAAGTAACTCCCAATCGGCATCTTCATGCAGATAAGCCAATGTCATCAAACCATAAACTTGTTCCGAACGGTGCCGACTGCTTAAGTAGCGACGAGCCTTGTTTGCACAGTCAAGCTGGAGGGCTATTTGGCGCAAACGTTCGTTGGGTTCTCCTCTTAAGGTGGTTTGCATGCGAACCCATAATTTGATGAAAAGCCATTCTTCTGCACGACGTAGGGTAGGAAGTGTGGCTACGACGGGGTCGCCAAGGGCGCAGGCCATGAGTAGGGGTTGCCAAATGTTTTGGAACTTTTCGGCCTTTTCGTCTTGATACTTTTTGGACAATTTGAGCCAAAACAAGGCGACCAGCAAAGCGGCAATGATGGCCACTGTACCTAAGGCTATCCACACGGTAGCTTGCCAAAACAACTGAGGAGAGGCGTGATTGAACACGATGGGCGTCAGTGAAAGCGTTGAACTCGTGCCAATAACTCTTGCGGATCAAAAGGTTTGGACATGTAATCGTCAGCCCCCAATGAAAAGGCTTTTTGTATTTCTGCAGATTGATCTTTGGCACTGAGAATGACGACTTTGCTAGCTTCCCAGGCTGGCAATCCCTTCAGGCGATGCAACAGTTCTAGGCCATTGACGTGTGGCAGCATGATGTCTAACAAAACGTATTGCGTGGGCAATTCGTTTTGAAAATGCTGCCAGGCGGCTTGTCCGTCCTCTAAAACAGTCACTTTGTAATTTTCTCTACTAAAAATATAGGCCAACAGCCTAGCTGTGAAAGGATCGTCTTCCACGATCGTAATGGTGGGTTTCATATCAAATATCATAATCGGGTATGGAACTTGAATATTGGATGGAAAGCTAGCCCATGGCAAAAAATACCTTGTGGACTTCTCTTTATAAAACGCTCTTGATAACACTCTTTGGCAAAGTCAGGTTTGCTGAACGAGAGGAATATCAGGAATTTCGGTACAAGTTATTGATGGTCTTGATGTTTTCAGGCGCAGTGGTAACGGCTTTTTTTATTGCTGGCACCCTGGGTGAGGTCAATCCCATTGGACCCAATCATCAAAGATCGATGTTCATTTACACAGGACTTACCACCCTGTTGACTTTGGTCTTGAGAAACCATCCTGAACGCTTTACTGGGGTTGCTTGGATTTATGAATTGGTGTGTTTGTTTGAAAACACTTCGGCATTGGCCTATGTTTCAAGTGATGAGTTGCGTGTTCTTTGGTTTTTTACGAATGTGCCTGGAGTCTTTATTTTGTTGGGTAAACGTGCCGGATGGTTCATCACCATTGGCACTATTCTGGGCTTGATATTGGGTAACCCTTATTTGGAAAGTCCGTATTCTCCCAATGCCTTGGCCACAGGCTTGTTTTGTCTGCTTTATTTGGGGATCTTTTTCCACACCTATGTGGACCGTACGTTCTCGTACTTTTCACGCATGCGAGACTACAACGATCGTTTGCAGGATATGGCCAGTCACGATCCTTTAACCCAAGTGTTGAATGCGCGTGCCTACTACCAGGCGGCAGAACAATTGATCTTGCAATTGAAAAGATCTCAGCTGACCTATTCTGTGCTGTTTGTTGACTTAGACCATTTCAAGCTCATCAATGACAGTCACGGCCATGCCGCCGGGGATGAAGTGCTGAAACGAGTTGCACAGACCCTTCAGTCTCAGTTGCGAGAGACTGACTTATTGGGCCGAATAGGCGGGGAAGAATTTTCAATCTTTTTGCCGGACACGCCACTCAGCGGCGCCATGCAATTGGCCGAACACATACGAGCGGTTGTGGCTGAATGTCACCCTCAAGTTGGCAACACGAAACTGACCGTGACGGCCAGTGTGGGCGTTGCAACTCAAACTGACAAGCTCGACACCATGCAGGCCATTCAACAGCACGCGGATGAGGCGATGTACGAAGCTAAAAAAGCAGGTCGCAACCGCGTTTCAACGCTTCAGTCCTAGTGGGTGGTCCAGCTTAGAGGAGACTGAATTGCTTTGGTAACTCGGTTAAAGCTTTGGGGGGGCTAATCAAATAGCCCTGCCCCAGGTGACACCCTAAACTTTTGAGTAGGCTGAGTTGTTCCTGAGTTTCTAGGCCTTCGGCCACAAGGCTGCGATGAAAGTCATGTGTGAGTTTGACCATGGCTTGGACGATGGCTTGGACCATGGGGTTTTGCAAGCCTTGTACAAACGAGCGGTCCATTTTTATTTTGTCAAAAGGTAGCGTGTGCAAGCGAGACAGACTGGACTGTCCCGTGCCAAAGTCGTCAATGGCCAAGTGAACACCGGCTTGGTGCAAGTTTTCTAAATTCAGACGGACTGTTGGCACATCGTAGACATAGATTGACTCGGTCAACTCCAACTCAAGATGCTTCAAATAGTCTGGATTGAGATTTTGAACCCGTTGGATCCATTGGGCCGCAAATTGTGCTTGGCTGAGTTCAATGCCTGAAACATTGATGGCGACTCTAGCCTGCGGCCAATTCAACAAAATTTGGGGAAGGTCATTCAGGACTTGTCGCAAAATTTCACGACCTAAATCTGCAATCAGTCCCTTTGACTCTGCAACGGCAATGAATTCATCGGGAGCCACCTGATTAAGCTCATCGTCATGCCATCGACACAGTGCTTCTAATGTCAGTACCTGATGCGTATTGAGATCAATTTCTGGCTGGTAATGAACTTTTAGCGTCCCCAAACGCATCGCTTGCGCTAGTCGATGCGCAACCAGAGTTTGTCGGGCTTCAGCCCTAGAGGGATCTGCATGGAAAGTCATTGAATTCATAGGCGTGTTGACCGCACTATAACAAAGCAAGCTGAGTCGTCATCAAAGCGAGGCCTTGAAAATCCGATAGGATCTTATTTTTTAGAATTTAAAGGTGTTTTATGTTGTTTTCGCGTTGCTTTTTGACCGCCGCAAGTTTGCTTTTCAGCACACTGAGCATGGCTCAGGAGGACGCTAGCACAAAGCCAGAGTTTTCATGGTCAGCGTCAGCAGGGGGCGGACAGACCCGATCCGATTTTGGCCGTGCAGATGAGCAGTTCATCTCTTTGCGTCATTACACCCCCATGGGATCCATTGCACTCGAGGAACTTCGGGTGAAACGTTTCGGAAGTGCAGATGCTGCCTTGGCCATTGATGCGTATCCTCGGCTGTGGGAAGGTGCCTATGCCAATGTTCGTTACCAATATGCAGCCACCCCAGATCTCTACCCCCAAAAGTCCTGGCGTACAGAGATATACCAAAACGTCGGGGGTGGATGGGAATTGGCCGCCAGTCACGATCACCTGGGGTTTACGTCTCCGGTCAAAATTGAAGGTGTGGCGGTAGGCAAATACTGGGGCAACTTCTACGCAAGATGGCGTCATCAACGTGTGAGTTCTGATGGTTCTGTGGGGCAGGGCGATCGATTCATGCTTCGTTATTACTACGAAGGGGACGCAGACCATTACCTCGAAGCCAACGTGTCGAGCGGCCGGAGTGATGATTTTGGCTCTGCTCAGTTAACCGGATCGCGTTCCGACTCAAAGGGCCTTGCTTGGCGACATTTTTTGAACCGTCATTGGGGGCTGAAAGCCTCTGTCAGTGAAGCCGTGGATTCATCTTCTGCAGGCGGAAAAGAACGAAGTGTGAGTGTGGGTTTATCCTACCGTTGGTAATGAGATGTTGGTGAATTTTTCAAGCATAGACCAAAGGCTGCAAGAACTTCTCAAGCCATTACCAGCGTTAGCGATTGGGCTGTTGTTGCTTCGTTTGCCTGAAATGCAACTGGCCTGGGGCGGTGATACGCCCCTGTTCGAGACCTTCTTGGCCATGTTGATCAATGATGGTGTTGCGATATTGAAGGGCATTCCCGTTTGGTGTGCATTCACGTTGCCTTTGTTGCTTTTGAAATCAGAGCGTCTGCGCACATGGGGACTGGCTGTTTGCGGGTCTTTGCTTTTATCAGGCGAAGCGGCGCTCATCCATTATTTTGAGGTGTCGGGTGTTCCCTTGGGCGCTGATTTGTTTGGCTATTCCTATCAGGAAATTCTGACCACTGTCTCCGGTGCTCAAAGGACATGGCCATGGGCAGTTTTGAGTGCTTTAATTTTGGCGCTATTGTTGTTGTGGTTCAGCCTCGTGCCACAACTTAGTCTGTTCAGACGATCAATACCACGAGGTTGGTCCTTGGGCCTCTTGTGCATTGGTTTGGTGAGCACGCCCGTTCTCCCAACGCAAAGGCATTCTGACGACATGGCGCAGGCCCATCGCCAACACCAAAAATTGTCGTTTTTCTTTCACGATGTATTTGACAAACTGTTGCTTGATCGTTTGAGTATGAACGCGACAGCCGTGTCGAACGCTGCTTACCCCTTTGCGCATTCTGAAGCCACACCGGATACGCTGGGGCCACTTTTGAACCTCAATGAGCGGGTGCCACCTCATGTGATGGTCATTGTGGTGGAGGGCTTAGGACGTAGTTTCTCGGGTCCGGGTGCAAGCTTGGGAAGTTTTACGCCATTTTTGGACACCCTGGCGGGTAAGTCTCTGTATTGGGAAAATTTTTTGGCTTCACAAGGTCGTACTTTTGCTGTCCTTCCCAGTGTTTTGGGCTCCTTGCCATTTGGCCCCTACGGAGACAAGTCGCTGGGGCATGATTCTTTGTTGAGCATACTCAAGTCTCAATCGTATGACCTGCGTTATTTTTCTGGCTCCAATTTGGAGTTCGATCATCAAGGTGCATTTTTGGCCTCTGAAGGCGTTCAGAAATTCATCAGTGAAAAAGATTTCCCCAAGTCTGCCATCAAGGCGTCTGAATGGGGATATGCCGATGCAGATCTCTTTGTCAAAGTGGCTGATGAATTAAAGAAAGCGTATCAGCAGCCCACGTTGTCAATTGTTCAAACCATGAGCATGCATACACCCTTCATGTTTCCGGGCATTGAGGCCTATCGACTGAAAGTGGACCAACGACTGGCATTGCTCAACATTGCCCCTGAAAAACGTCCAGCTTATTTAAAGCACCGTGACATTTATGCCAGCATTTTGTACACGGACGATGCGTTGCGGCAGTTTTTTGATCAGTTAACAGCCATGCCAGAATGGTCCAACACCATTGTGATCATTACAGGAGATCATCGATTGCCAGAAATTCCAATGGCAACTCGATTGGAGCGATACCACGTGCCATTGATGCTTGTATCGCCTATGGTCAGATCCCCTCAAATGTTCAAGTCGGTGTCGTCTCATTTCGACATTGCGCCATCGCTTTTGGCGATGTTGTCCCATCGATATAACTTGAAGACACCCAAAATTGTTTCATGGATGGGAAGTGGTTTAGATGTCCAGGTGCCATTTAGAAATGTGCACCGCATTCCCCTCAAGCAAACCAAAACAGAACTCAGTGATTTTGTGTCCGGAGAATATTATTTAGCGCAAGATCGTCTGTATCGAATCGACCATGGCCTGCAACCAGAACCCATTGACAATCCAGAAATTCTGGCTGAGGTCAAGGGTGAGTTTGCTGCATTTCGTGCTTCATTGTTAAAGCTGGACAAGGCGGAACGACTTACGGAGCTTCAAAGTGAGAGCACTCAAGTCAGTTATGTACAAAGCCAGCGCAACTTAGAGTCGCAGGGACGAGTTCAACACTTTAATGGTGTGGAAGCCACACAAACGCAAGCCTTGATTCAAGCGGATGGCAACTTACAGGTCACAGCTTTGTTGACACACCATGGCAAAGCGACAGCACCTGTTGTGGTGCCTTTGCTGGTTCTGACCGATACACTGGGTCAAGAGCTAGGAGAAGTTTCTGGCAAGGCCATTCAACTTCAAGCGGGACAAACTCAAGCGGTTTCCTTGAGCCTGAAATTAGCGCCTTCCCGACTAGTAAACGGCCAGTACTTTGTGTCATTGGTTGTGTCGCATCCAGATACAGGTAAGCCCATTGGACAAGGCCAGTACCATGTGCCGGTTCAAAAATAGTTGGGTGCGCTGGCTGGGGTGCTTGACACTTTTATGTGGCATCACCCTCTGTGCGCATGCAAAAAGTGATCAGACCAGTAGAGCCATATGGATGTGGGAAGCCGCTTCCTTTGCGATGCTGGAAGATCACAAAGTCGCCACAGAAAACATCGCCTTCATGAAAGAAAAGGGCATCAATGTCCTATACCTCTATGCAGATGCTTATCAAGGGGTTTCCAAAATTCGGACGCAACGAGCACAGTATCGGCATCTGATCAAACGCCTTCATCAAGAAGGCTTTCAGGTCTATGCACTCTTGGGCTCTTGGTATCTCAACACGCATCGCTATGTACTGCCATCGGAAAGAGCCAAAGCTCATCAGATGTTTCAACGCGTCTTGGATTACAACGGCAGTGTCACACCCTTCGAAAAATTTGATGGCATCAACTTGGACATTGAGCCGCATATTTTGGACGAATGGGATACCCACAAAATTGAGTTGCTAGAGCAATGGATAGCCCTCAGTCATGAGTTCATGCAACTCAAACGACAATCAAAGCAAACATTGCAAGTGGGGCCTGCCATTCCTTTTTGGTTGGATGGCATTCAAACCCGTTGGAATGGACAAATCAAACCTACCAGTGAACACTTACAAGATATTTATGACTATGTTGCTTTGATGAATTACCGGGATCGGGCAGAAGGACGCGATGGCATGATTCGCCATGCTGAAAACGAGATGGCTTACGCGCAAGTCATTGGCAAAAAAGTAGTCATCGGTGTAGAAACGGGCCCCAATGAAATTCAAAAAGTTAGTTTTTATCATTTGCGTGAACCCGACATGGTTCGAGAACTGAGTTTGGTGAAAGGCGCTTATGGCAAGCAAAGTGCATTTGGCGGTTTTGTGATTCACCATTTTGAAACGTATCGGAAATGGGTGTCTCAATCGGAATCTGTTCGAGACTTGCCAACCAATTAATGTTGTTCTGACCCCAATTGTTTGACGGTATTTGCAAGCCCAAAAAATTCAACTGCTGTTTCATACTGAGTCCCAATGGGGATCTAGAGACATGTGCCCATTTGTCATTGACCAACAACAAATGGGAGCAGCAAATAATGGCCTGCAACAATTAAATGAACTACACTGTAACTACAGGCGATATGAGCTTTGAGTGGGATGTCGACAAAGCTGCACTCATTGAATCAAAGCACGGTGTCAGCTTCATGGAGGCGCACTC
>JACCED010895449.1_pt1 | contig 10180 bp, 9 predicted proteins | sample 7455021 | NCBI WGS metagenome assembly JACCED01 (sample SAMN15323456, study PRJNA562643) | freshwater metagenome | isolation source: river surface water | place: USA:Blue River Watershed | collected 2017-08-19 | reverse complement strand
GTGATCGCAGAGAAAACATAGTCATTCTTGTTGCCAAGGATGTACCTGGCCATCTCTGGGATGCGACTGCGATTGAGCGTACGTTGAGCCCGAAGCTCCGGTGAAAGCTCATCATCATCAAATAGAAAAATACGCGGAATCAGCCGCAACGGACACATGGAAACGTAATATTCCTTGCCCGCTTGCATACCTCTTATTGAAGGAAATGCGTACTCAAAATTTGACATACGTTTGCAATCCTGTGTGTAATGTTTGTGATTCTACACACAAACAAACAGGTCTTGCCAGAATTTTTTTTGTAGGCTGAAGAGCCTAAAAATTGCTGAGTTTCTGTGCAAAAGCCGGTATTGCATCAAGTGAGCAAGTCCTGGGCATCAGCCTTCCAGCCGCAGTAGGAACCATGAATGTGACAAGCCTTGCGGGGGTATTACTCAGGCTAATGTGCATCGGCTTGGCTCGCCCGTAAAGGTACATCCGATCAAACGTCAGGTTCTCTACGATCCACTGTGCGACTTCGATCATGTCTTCATCTTCGATGATGAAGTCAACAGCCGCGCCCAATCTGTCACAGATGGCCTTGCCTTGCCGATTGCACTCATGGCTGGCGTGCTGATCAAGCTTGGGTGCCACTCTTGAGCTGATCTTTGCCCCAAGGGTCGGTGAGCAAAATCCATATGTGAGTTTGACTGCACCGAAATAGTCTATTACTGGGTCAAGCACCTGAGTGCTCAAGGAGTACAGTGCGTTGTAGGTTTCAGGATTGAGTGGAAGGTTGGGAATTCCCAAACGCGATTGGGTTTCACCACATTGAATTAAATCGCGAAACTTCAGGTATTGACCACAACGCTGATCTAAAGATGGGATAGAAGTGCATTTGCGCAGATTTAATCCAGAAATTTCAAGCCTTCGAGCACTCAACTTTTCACTGATCTGAGCAAGAGTGGGCAGCTGAGTGAATTCATCTAGCACTCCTGCCGCTTCCAGAGCTTCATCAAATTCGATCTGCTCAGCGTATCCACTCATGTCTTCATGCATGTATCGGCTCTTGTATAGCAGTGGAGGGGGAGGGAACGTGCTTTCATCGTATTCGAACACGTCGTAGTCGAGCTTTGGGATATTGATCTTGATTCGCTTTATGAGAAGAGGGATGGCTGATGAATCGAAGTCAGAGTACTGCAATAACGTTAGCTTTCCTGATTGAACATGGATCTTAATGAGCTGAAAGTCACTGACGTTGTCCCAAAGGATAAGACCGCAGGTCACATATGCTCTAAGCACAGTGGGTAGTCGTTCCACTAGTGAAATATGAAGTTGGAGTGAATGGCTGTTTTCCTCAAGCCAGCCAATTCCATCAGAAGCGGCCTTTTCGCATGCATCTCTGATCTCATCAGGATTGGCTGATTCCCGCAGTAGTTTGATTGCTTCTTCGTTGGCAGTTTTGTGGTCACCGAAAAAGTGCTTGATGTCAGTTTTGAGGCGTAGATCTAGTTCTTTGTAGGGCGCTTTCTTCACGAATTGCCTTGCTACAAAGAACAATTTAATGTCATCTGCGCGAGTCTGCGCAGCGGCATCTAGGAGGCGGAGGTCGAAATGAGTTCTCGCCAGTCTCTTGGCTCGATTGAGCGAAATTTTTTCCTGAAAATCAATTATGTTCGTAACTTCGAACGATTCAGGAAATCTTCCAAGGTCAAGCGTCTGGCTCCATAGCAACTCCAAGGTAGGCCGGAGGTCCTCAAATTCTCGTTCGGCTTTTGATACTCTACGGATTCGTAATCTCTGCTCACGTTGAACACGTGGAGTTCTTGGGCTTAATCTGGCGCCCAATAATCGTCTGGCAACGTTCGAGCTCCTGTGTCTACCGAGTAAAAATCGTTGCTCTGCTTCTTTGTCTGCGAAGACGAGGGCGATACCAGGACCAAGCATGAATGCATCTTGGCCTAGAACACCTTCAAGATAGTCTTTGAACTCTTCCTGAGAAAAATATTTCTGAAACGTGTTTCTGGAAGTCAAGAACCCATCTAGATAGGGTTTACCTGGCCGATCTTTGCTGTGCAGCATGACTGAAACGACCATGGCGATTTTGGCAAGCCCAAATGCTCGTTGAATGGCTTCTACGCGTTCAGCAGGATCTTCAATTACGTTTACAACGAATCCAAGATTTACGATTCCAGCAGTGACAATCGGATTTTCATTAGCAAAGTGCGGGTCCCAACCTTGGCATTTAAGTCCAATCTCAGTGAGACCCTTGACATCATCACCCCTTCCACAACCATAGTCGAATACGTCAACTGTCTGCGTGATCAGGCCATTGCTGATCATTAGTTGCATTGGCGCTGATAAAGAAGTTCTACTCAATGCAGTCAGGTGTCTTTGGATACCTGTACTTGTATCTAATTCACCTATATCTAAGAGTTCGACCTCATTTCCTAAAGGCAGTAGCTGATCGCCAACTAAGCGAAAGCCTTTCTCCGCGATGAGCCGAGCCCAATTAAGTCTGAATCCAATGGGCCTTCCGCTTGAAAACAGGCCAAGTGTTTCCGCTGAATTTGTGATTCTCTGCCACTGTTCTCTCAGTGGATGATCATGGCCTACAAGAAGTTCTTTTCTGTGAAGAATTGGCGGATTGAGAGAGCTTGAGTAAGATCGAATTGAGAATTCTTGCTTTGATGGGTCAAATACCCAAGATCCATTTAGCGTTGGAAATGGTTCCTGCTCAAAATTCAGGTATTGAAGAAAAGATAGGCGATTACGATGTAGATTGATCTTTGCTACGTTGCAAAGTTTCAGATCTTCTTCTTTCATTGCGGCTAGTGCCGCTTGAACCAATTTCTGGTAGGACGGATCTTCTAAAACTCTGTGTAGATAATCAGTATGGATGTACAAGTCATCGAGTATCCGTTTGCCTAATGTGGCATTGGTTCGACTATCCAATGTATTGTTGCTCATGATGCATTGGGTTTCATTGCGACAGTGGACTTGAGATCCGATCTCAACTACTGGCTAGTCTACCGCTGCATCCTACTTACCGCCATCATTCGATCTTCACTAGGCTTACTCTTTCGACATCAACGGCAGACTGGTATGTTTCTCTTAGCTCTTCGCTGGTTACGCAGATCCTGGCGACATTGATGTCTGGGGTCAGCTTCTCATATTGGGCAAGAGTTTTGGCTGTAATTCTTGCTGCAAGGACTGCAGGAAATTTAAAAACGCCAGTTCCTATCGCTGGAAGGGCAATACTCCGAATTCCATTGTCCCTGGCAGTGTTGAGCATCGAAGAAATTGCAAATGCCAAATATCTCTCAGGTTCTGTATTGTTGATGTAGTGAGCGGCTCGGACGTGAATGATCCACCTATTGGGAAGCTGAAAACCTGGAGTAATAAGAGCTGCGCCAAGCTCCAAAGGGGCAAATGGGCGGCAGTATTCCTCAAGCTTGGGTCCTGCTGCGGTATGAATTGCTCCAGCTACCCCAGAACCCATACGTAAATTTGCATTAGCCGAATTGACGATGGCTTCGATGTCTGGTTGTTTGACTATGTTGCTAATGACGACTTCGATTTTCATCGGAATTACTCCAGGAAAAATTGTTGACGTAGGTCTCTCTGGAGAACTTTGGTGAATTGAGCCCACTCCAGGTCATCCTTATGACCGCAGACAGACTTACCTCGGTTAGCCACCAGTCTTCGCTTCAGAGTTATCAAATTCCTATCAACTTCATAGCTTGACTCATAACGTAGTGCATCGGTCTTGTGGTTAACTGCCGTTGGCTTCCTGGTGACACGAATAGAATTTGGAAGTGTTAGCTCAATGATTTCTTCATGCTGGGATGAACCACAAATGTGTGGATAGCGGCTATTTTCGTTTGCCTTAATACCTGCGAGAGTCTGAAATCTTCCCTGAGCTAATCCGACAGGCAGAACTAGCGCAGCCACACCAGGTAGGTTGACAACAGGTTCTAGTGTGAACACTGCCTCTACATCCCAATGGGCGTTCAGGTCCAGTGGGTTTGGATGCTTGATCGACCCGGTCCCGGACTCGTTAAATCTAGACAGCATGCCATCTACGACCTCTTTCTCGGTCTTTCTTTGATTGCTGTAGACCTTTGATCGCGACATCAATTCAAAATATCCGCGTTGCTTGACTTCGGTCGACCCGGTGATGCTCCCATCGGGGTTGAGCGTTAACCTAGTCCTAGTAATTGTTTTGTCCTTGTCTACATCGTCCTGCGGGGTAACGATGACCTGTCCCGTTGCAGTTATCAATGCAGGTTTTCCAACTACGCGTGAAGGGAGCAATCCCATGGGTGTCATGCGTGACGTTGAGTCCAAGAATAGGTTCAGAGACGGGACGTAGGTGATCACATGGTCAAAGACTGCGAAGCTAGGTAATTTGGGAAGCTCATATGCGTTATCTGAATTGATCAACGCTGGTGAGCTTTCAATTCCAATTGATCTGAGTAGGGCCTCGAGCAGGGTTGCGTGATCCTTGCAGTCTCCATACTTCGATTTCAGGATGCTTGAGGCAGAGTGAGGGACGTATCCACCTGAGCCCGCATAGATACCCAGGTAGCGAATATTCCTTGCTACCCAAGAGTAGAGCCTTTTAACTTTTTCGTCGTCACTCTCGGCGGTTCCAATGATTTTCCTTGCTAGTTCACTGATCTCTGGTGTTACTTTTGCTTTTGGTGCAGCTCGATCCTGATAGGCCTTGGCTACTTCAGCGTAGCTTGTGAAACTGCTTGCTGAGAACTGGGGGGAAAAGTCTGCGTAGCTCACCATCCCTGGTTCGACAGGGTAGGCTTGGTCTTGGGCATATCGGTAGGAGTAGTGAACTGTGCCTGATTTTTCTTTGCCTGCAGCGTAGTTGCGCCCACCGGTCATGCCTTTCCCATCGACTTGAATCTTCAAGGCGGAGTCGTGTGAGAACCTTACTTCAGCCAGGTCATACCTTTTGTGGGGAGAGAAGTATTCCGTCCATGTGAACTGCTTGGGAAAGTCCGGTGTGTGTATGTGTGACTCAACCAAGTAGTAGGTTTTGCTATCCACTCGAACATTGGGAAAGATGATGACCTTTACCTTTGACTCACTGTAGATGCCATTGCCAGCATCAGCCTGGTCATCTTGGGTCCGAATGCGATCCGGAGTCACCATGTCTTTGGTGCCATCTGACTGCAGTGTGTAAGCCTTAATTACACGAACCTTCTCGTGAGCACTGTTGTAGCTGATCTTTTGCTCACCGAGGATCGATATTCCTTGATCAGTTTCAACCCTGTTGGTCACTTCCATTCGTTGCACAACTGTCCAATCTTTTTTGACGTGTATCTCTGTCACTGAACTCTGCGTAGAGATTGGTGCGGCATATTCGGCATTCGCCATCAACGGTATGGCTAAAGCAAGAAGAAAGCGAGTTGATCTGAGCATTTCAATTCCATTGAGTCTGAAATTCGGCAACTATCTGTTTGTTGCGAACAATGGCAAAGCCAGAAACGATGTCGTGTGGACTGTTGTATCGCGGACCCTTCCCGTCCTTCGAAGATGCGTAGCCGGATGTTTTGAACGACCACATCACATCACCTGGTCTGACTTGTCTGCGAAGTCGTCTCCATCCCTTGTTGAGATGACCGAACGGCACATCAGGAACTCTTCCTAGGGGATCCAGAATCTTTGATTTGGCCTCAACTTCAAGTGCATTCACGATTTCCAAAAGGTCTTTGTTTGTGCATTTAAATTTGGGCTCTTCATTCAAAGAATGATCATTTCTGCTCGAGTTTCGCAATTCATTGACTAAGATCGTGAAAGTCAGAGGCCAGACAGCGATCGCCAATCCACCAACAGCGATGTTTTTAAAGAACTTGCGCCGCTTCTCTGTTGGGCTCTTGTTATTTTCTAGGGCGCTCATCATCTCTTTCACGAACTCACTCCTCTTGTCCTTGTAAAGCAGCTTCACAAGCAGGCGAGCTATGAGCAGAAAACCCAGGCCAGCTACCAAATACGTTATTACCCAGAACTGCAGGTCAGCGCTCATTGGTCTTCTCAGTCGAATTTCCAAGAAAGATCCGGACGATGATTGCTAAGAACATGTTCAACCATCCTCAAAAGTCGTATCGCGCTGCCTGGTGGTGTCCACGAGGGGCATCTGGCTCGGCTGTTCCGTTTTCAACGACTCGTTCTGAAAGAACCACGCCTTTTTCCACATTAATGAACAAGTCTTGTTCATAGGTGCTTGCGTAGCCGCCGTGAACATAGTCGATCAAACCGCCCTTTGGGCAGCGCATCTCACCTGTGTACCAATGGGCAAAGACGCCTTCAGGGAAGTCTGGAAATAAATCCTTCAAACCAACTTCCTCGCGTTCCTCAGATTCCGAAACGAAGCCACGTAGCTTGATCAGATACAAGCGCCCGCTTTCGATCGACCAGGTGCCGATATAGCCTCGCCAAAGAGCCGTGGAGGGTGCCTGGAATTTGAAATCCTTGCGGATCGTCTGTAAGTAATTTCTGAGAGGCTCTTCGCACAACGAGAGCTCTTCTCCCTTGTAGATCAAATGTTCTGTCATCTGTGCGGTCACTGTGGCTACCTTCCTCGTTTGGTTGCTCACAGTGTTCCAGACAGCAAGCTCAGCTCGTGAGCCTGGGTTTTAGCTTCAGAAGCTTATGGACTGTATAAAAAACCTGTTCCCTGGGCTCATCTTATTAGCTCATGGCTCCCCAAACTTGAGCCTGTTGAATTCCCGGAAATGAGCCACATGCGACAACACACCAATCGTGAAGCATGGCTGCTTGCAGCCGTAGATCTGATACGTCCAATTTTCCTGGCTAAGCACCATGAGATACCTTCGGACGTCCTGGTTTCTTGTGGCTTTGCCAGTACGGGTACCCGTAGCCACCACATCGGACAGTGCTGGTCGCGGGGAAGCAGTACCAATGAACTGAATCAGATATTCATTTCTCCAACACTCCATGAGCCTGTGGAGGTGCTGGATACCCTGGTTCATGAGCTTGTCCACGCCGTTGACAACTGTGAGCACAAGCATGGCAAGGAATTTAAAAAGATTGCCTTGAGCCTTGGAATGCAAGGACCGATGCGCAGTGCTGGTGCGGGGCCAGAACTCAAAAAAACTCTTGAGAACCTTGCGTTGAAGCTTGGGCCATACCCACACGGAGCCTTGAAGGTTAGTCATCGCAGGGTGGTCAGCAAATCCAGGGCTCGCGCCAAATGTCCTGAATGCGGTTTTCAGGTGCCCATGTACAGGAAATTCCTGGAGTATGGCCCTCCCATCTGTCCCAAGGACAGAATTGAAATGACCCCAATGGGCAATTGGGACCAAGAATGATCTCGATGATTTTTATTTGCTGGACGCTCTTGCTGGGTTCCATCCCTCAGGTCTTGTCTTTTGGACTTCCAGACATCAAGGTGTCCGAAAAACTCCCGCAGATATCGGTGTCTGAATCAAATTACGTACTTATGTACTATGGCCATCGCCTGGAATCCAAAAAGTTGAACAAAAGAGAACGTCTAGCGTTGGCACTGACCAATTGGCTGGATGACGGACAATAATTGTCAAAACTAAACGCATCATGAGCGAAATAGACCGCCTCTATAGCTATCGCACCCTGTTAACTGGGCGGCGTGCTGTGCCACGAGATGAAATCCTTTCCAAGATGGAGATCTCACTTGCCACGTTCAAGAGGGACTTGGCCAAGTTGCGTGATCGGCTCAATATCCCCGTAGTGTTCGATAAAGACTTGGGGGGGTACAAGCTCGAACTTGTAGATTCACGCAAGGAGCTGCCTGGCCTTTGGTTCAGCCAGGAGGAGGTATTGGCTCTTCTGACCATTCAGAACATGATCGAGCAACTGGAACCTGGAGTTCTGGGACCCAAACTCAAGCCCTTACAGTCGCGCCTTAATGACATGCTTGCATCGCAGGGAGTGGATGCTCAGGTGCTGGCGCAGCGAGTCAAGCTGGTACATGCAGGCAAGCGAAAGCTCAAGCTAAAGCGATTTGAAGTGGTCACGCAAGCAACTCTGAGCCGCAAGAGGCTCAAGATCCAACATTTCAACCGCCAAAACGGAGAGACCGTTGAGCGGATCATTTCTCCTCAGCAACTGGTCCACTACCGGGATAACTGGTACGTGGATGCCTGGTGCCATCTGAGAAATGGGTTGCGAAATTTTTCTATTGATGCCATCAAGGAGTGTGTAGTCCTTGACGAAGCCGCTAAAGAAATTCCCCAAGAACAAATCGATTCAGAAGTCGCCAGTGGATACGGAATCTTTAGTGGAAAAGAAGTTGAGTGGGCAAAGCTGAAATTCACTGCCAGTAGGGCTCGTTGGGTCTCACGCGAGGAATGGCATCCCGATCAGAAGGCCGTCATGGGAAAGGACGGTACATACGTTCTTGAATTGCCCTATACCGACGAAAGGGAGTTGCTTGGGGACATCCTTCGTCATGGTCAAGAGGTGGAGGTTCTTGAGCCGCACCGCCTGCGTGAAAGTGTTCAAAAAGCGTTCCGCGCTGCTCTGAGAAGATACGAGTCATACAACTAGCTCGACGATGAGTTCAGTTGTCTCCATATGAAGCTTGATAGCTTTTCCTCGAAAGAAAAGCTACAGTTAGGCAATCAGAAAAATGGAAGGCAGCGAAGAAATGCGGCTTCGTATAACCATTGATCTATGTTCTTTGGAAGTTGAGAAAACATTCAATATTAGAAAAAAATAGAATATCTAATGAGAAAATACAGACTCAATGAGATTGACTCAATACCAGCAAGTCCTGGTATTTACGCGTGGTATGCATCAATACAAATTGGCACCTCGGATTGGGAGAAGGTAATTGACTCTGAAGGAGATGATGTAGGGAAGGAAAATCTAAAGAATCTATTGGCAAAACATACGCAGAGATATACCCCTCCATCGGTAAGAGTCAATGTAAATGGATCCTTTAGAGACTCTTGGGCTGGCAGAATTACTCCAGATAGATATGTTAAATATGTAGATGCGATTAATTCTAATTTGCCTTCAGAGGAGTCCGAGAAATTTCATTTTCCCGGAAAGGAGATGGAGCGTGTATTAAATAAAGAATTTTCAAGAGGAAGACTCGCTAGCTTATTAACGGAAAAGTCTTTGCCAATATTTTCGGCTCCTCTATATATTGGAAAGTCAGATAACTTAAAGCAAAGAGTTGGTGAGCATTGCCGTGACATTGAAAAGTGGTATGAGGTCGCTAAAAAAGATCCGAGTCATCGAGAGAAAATTAAATCAATAATTTTCGGTGGTTCGGCTAATGACCAAATACCAGATATTTTTGCCACTCGAGCTATTTCATGTGGGTTCAATCCTGAAAATCTCGAGATTTATGTGCTTGATATAGCGCAAGAGATGTCAGTATCTGTAGAGCAAGCCAAAGAACTTGCTTCTGTTTATGAATGGTTCTTAAATACATGGAATCGGCCAATTTTTGGAAGGGCATGAGATGAGTTTTTTGAAATCCAACTCCGCAAATAATTATCAACAAGAAATCATGGGCACATATGGGTGCTTCAAAACCAGTGCTGGTGCTGTTAATTTTTTAGAATCAAAAGCTAAAGTTTCAAATACGCCAGATGGCAGTAATGAGTGTCGACTGACAAGATACCTTAGGCCCGTGCGGGAAGCGCTTCCTGTCTCGGAAATGAACTTTAATCAATTGCTCCAACGTGATCTGGATGATCACCGGGTCGCTGTTGAGTTGGTGCCTTATTTGTTAACACCACGTAATGAAGGACCCGCTTTTTTTCCTCCTGTCGTTGCCTGTTTGTTGCCATTTAAAAATCGACAGCCAGTTGAAACATTCCCAATCAAGTCAGAGCCTAAATTCATTCATGATATAGGGTTATGGAGTTCCATTGAATATGGTGATGCTTTCAGGTTTGATCGTCTATATGAAGATGAGCAGAAGGAACACATCGCAAAACTAGGCCGCATCAGTTGGAATACAGAGTCGGCTGAGTTGGTAATTATTGACGGTCAGCATCGTGCCATGGCGCTTCTTGCCATTGACAGAACCATAAACAAGCGATGGGATGGAGAGTCAGCTAAATATGCTTCCTTCTACGAGCCAGTCGTTAAGCGTTGCTTAGAGAAATATACTGATGCCGAAATTAAAACAATTTTTGAGTCAGTTGAATTGCCTGTTACGGTCATT
>JACCED010267894.1_pt1 | contig 10180 bp, 4 predicted proteins | sample 7455021 | NCBI WGS metagenome assembly JACCED01 (sample SAMN15323456, study PRJNA562643) | freshwater metagenome | isolation source: river surface water | place: USA:Blue River Watershed | collected 2017-08-19 | reverse complement strand
TAGCGGTAGACTTTCCCAATGGAATAGATTTATGATCTCCGTCATTGTTAGACAAATCCTGCGCTAATTTATAAAAATCTTCTCTTGCATTTTTGATATGCAAACGATCTTGGTTAGGTAATACTTTTAATTCAAGACTATCATTGTAAATTCTTCTTTGTACATACTGATATACAATGCCCTTGATGACAATCTCACCGTCTACTCTTTCAAATTGAGGATTGTTTGCGTAGTAAGGCAGGTTGATTGGCGTCTTGATAGTGACCAAGTATGACTCGTCATAATTATTTTCTTCAATTAGATGGACTAATTGGTTGGCTGCTTTTTGGTCAAAATAATTAGATACCAATCTGTATCCAAATCCGTTAAAAAGCAAAATGCCTAAGAATAATATGGCGCCTAGTTTTTTCAATACTCTAAAATAGCCATTTTTATCAAAATGGACCCTCGTAAAGGGGTATTTTTATGTAATTTTGCCCTCTCAAAACAACATGAAGCTATGCGAAAAATTATAGGGTCCATCTTGGCCATCCTCATTTTAAGCCTTGCTGCCGTGTACCTGCTTATCCCTAATCAAATTAGCATAAAAGGCAGTCAAATGGTTTACCAACCAAGTTCAGGTTTGATCAGGGGGATAATGCAGACTGATAAATGGTCAGCGTGGATGCCTAAAGATATTGATCTAAAGGCCACAAGTAGTTTAGTTGCAACCATACAAACAACATTAAACCAAGACGGGATAAAAGTGCCAGTCGAATTTTCAATCGTAAATGGCGAAAAGAATAATTCAATCATAAGTTTCGAACTAATCATGGACAACAGCCAATGGTCCCCCATTGCGAGGGTTCAATATTTTATTTTTGCAAAAACCATTCAAAATAAACTGGATAAGGTATTGACTGCGGCAAGTGACTATTACAATTATAGCAAAGGTGTTTATGGATTTGATATTGTTGAAACTAAGGTGAAAGATTCTAGTTTAATTACCATCGATCAAACTTTAAATGATACGCCAAACTTAGTGCAGGTCTATCAAATGGTCGATCAATTAACAGCATATATCAACACTCAAAAAGGAAAAGCAAAAGGAGACCCAATGGTGAATATCACAAGGCTAGATGAAAATGAAGTGTATATTCAGGTTGCAATTCCAATTGAAAGAGATATACCAGTCAATGGCCCATTTGCCATTAAAAAAATGGTGCTAGGCAACTTACTTGCAGTAGAAGTGCAAGGCGATGCATCCACAGTCTACAAAGCATTAGAAGCTACAGAACTATATATCAATGATAAGCAAAAAACATCTCCTGCAATTCCATTTATAATTTATCATACCAATCGATTATTGGAGAAAGATGCTAGAAAATGGAAGTCTACAATCAACTATCCCATTTATTAAGCCTGTCATTACTTAATAATTGAAGCGATTTATTTTTTGAATTGAATCAGCCTTAAGCTATCCGAATTCATCCCCAATACAAATGCCAATTCTTGTTTGATTTGAATAGGTGAGATTTTTCTTACTTGGCCTTTTATACTCAAACCATTCATAGGCGCAGCATTGAAATCTTGCTTTCCAGTATTGATCAATAAGGTACCGTAATCCGCATCATACCTACCCATCTGTACATTGTTATCGTAAAAATTACCCATCATTAAAATATCAGGCCACTTGTCGCCATTCGCGTCAACTGCAACTGCGGTTTTATAAGCTGTAATTTGCGCTTCCCATGGTAATACCTTAGCAGTGAATTTACCTTTGCCGTCATTGATAAATAAAGTATTGGCAAAATGATACGCTTGTACCAACTTAGAAGCCTTTAATTTTTCCTTAGTGAAAATATCATAGAGGTTTGCTTTTGCAAAATCCTCGGCATACAAGAAGGATTTTTTTATTTTAGGAATCTGTCTTTGAATTTCATCTTTATTGGCAAATGGAATTTCTTTGCCTTGTAAATAAAAAGTAATGATCTGTTCAAATTTGCCATTGTCATCAAAGTCATTGTAATACATGCTGATTGGTTCTTTTTCAGTGGCCTTCAATCTTGTATTCAAGCCAAGATTACCAGCGATAAAGTCCATATCCCCATCTAAATCAATATCGATCGGTAATGTAAAATTCCACCATCCAGGCAGGTTAGAGATACTTGCTTTTGTCCATTTTTTTACAGATGGATACAATACATCAATCCCGCCCCATTGATATGTCAATAGGATTTCCATTGTACGATCCCCATTGATGTCTATTTCAGTAGCACTTGTGACGAAGCCTATTCCAGATAAATATGGCGCCACAGTTGCTGTTACATTTTTAAAATGTCCATCTCCTGTATTGTATAATAAATAACTATCTGTGGGTGCGCCATAATCCATCGCAGTCACCCTGCTTGTGATCAATAGATCGACTGAGCCATCTTGATTGAAATCTCTAGCTACTATAGCCGAACTTTGATTGTAAACAGGTATTGCATCTTTTAAAACACTGAATTGACCATTTGCGCTATTAAGGTAAACACGTGGCATCATGTGCTTGTCCTTGCCAAAATATTCATTACCGCCAGAACCCACAACGATATCTTGATACCCATCCTTATTGACATCAGCCATCACAGCACAAATATCTTCATAGTTGCTGTCTAGACGGAATGCTTCTTGCTTTGATAGGATAAATTTACCATTGGCTTGTTGATGGTATAAAGCTGCGCTAAAACCTCTGGCGCCGCCGATAAAGATATCTTCTAATCCGTCCTTATTCAGATCTCCTACTACCAATGCAGGACCTTCTGTAGAATTCATTTGCGGAATCAATTGCTCTCTATTGAATTCTTGAAAAATATTTTCTTGATGTTTAAATTGAATACCAGAAGCTGCAGTAAGATCTACCACTTGTTTTGTTTGTTGAGGCCAATGCTGATTGATTAAGTTATAATTAAATAGTGGCAAGCCTATTTGATAATTTAGGGTCATTTCTTTTTTCTTAAAATCAGCGGGATTGATTTTTTGAAAACGATTATCAGGCCAAATTAAAAAGGCAGAGTCCACTACAGTATTTTTTAAACCAATAGATAATGGAATTTCCATACTTGATAAAAATCCTTTTACCGGGAACTTCTCATATGTTCTAATTTCACCTGGTGTAAACAAAACCAATTTAGCACCTATCGCATTGATGTTTTTTGCTGCACCCTTGAATGTTACCGATACCGAATGTGCTGTTGTATCTTGATTGCTTTTGTTTTCGTAGATAAAAGACTTGTCGTTTACGTTATTGACAACTAAATCCAAATCGCCATCATTGTCAAAATCCGCGTATGCAGCACCATTCGAATAAGAGGGAGGATTATTGACAATCGCTTTTTCCTTATCATCAAATGACAAACCTTTTTTATTCAAAAAGAATTGATTAGGGATTTTAATTTCAGGGAAACGATCAATCAATGCCATATCCTTCTCCCCCATTTTATTGTCTCTGATTTTTTCTTGAATTTCTTGATTAGATACATAGTTTACATAATCCATATCATTCATGCGCTTAGGAATACCATTTGCCACAAAAATGTCTTTATATCCGTCATTATCAAAGTCCATCAATAAAGTCGCCCAAGACCAATCTGTGGCAAACATGCCAGCATACATACCCACTTCGCTGAACTTACCATTGCGGCGATTCCATTGTAAATTGTTACGTGTGAACTGATAGTCATATCCAACTGATATCTTGTATTGATAAATATCATAATCGTCTTCTCCTAAAGATCGCTTTAAAATATAAGGGTCTTTAGGTAGCATATCCATTGAAACGATTTCCGGGAATCCGTCATTGTTTAAATCGGCCGCATCTACCCCCATAGAGTATTGACTTGTATGCATCAACCTTTCCTTTTGCTCGTCTTTAAAGCTGCCATTTTTTTGATTGATATACAAGTAATCGTTCTCATGAAAATCATTGCCGGCATATATATCAACCCAGCCATCTAAATTAATATCACTCATCACCACACCCAATCCGTAACTAATCGCCGTACTATTAATTTTTGATGCTTTTGTCACATCTTCAAAATGTCCATTGTTATTGGCAAAAATACGATCGCCAGACAATGGATCAAATGTGCCCATAAAACTAGTCCTAGGTGCAAATGTGCCGTTCTGGTGCACCGAATGATTCAATAAAAAGACATCTAAGTCACCATCCTGATCGTAATCAAAAAAACTTGCTTGTGTACTAAAGCCAGAAAAATCTAATCCATATTCGGCAGCAGCTTCTTTGTATTTTGGAATGCCATTTTCGATACCTACACAAATTAATAACTGATTCTTGGATACAAATTTTTCAAAATTACCTAGTCTGCAAATATAGATATCTAATAAGCCATCATTGTTGATATCCACTACCGAGACACCTGTATTCCAAGCACTATCCTGTGGAATTTGTGCTTCTTTACTCACCTCAGTAAATTTTAATGCGCCTTTATTTAAATACAACTGATTGTCTCCCTCATTGGAAGCAAAGAAGATATCCGCCTTGCCGTCATTGTTAAAATCACCTGTGGCTACGCCAGCGCCATTGTAATAGTACATGTAATGAAACATATTAAACTGTTCATTAGGATGTAATTTGTTTTCAAATTGAATTCCTGTTTGATCTGCTGACAAAGCTTCAAATAATGGGGCTTCCTTTGTAGCTGTATTACATGCAAGGAGGCTTGCACTCAATAAAAAAATGGATGCAACCTGCTTTGACCTATTGATATATTTAAACAACATAGAATTATTTTAATTTCATGAATACCGGCGCCTGATTGTTTCTAATAAATAAGACCTTTTTTTGTGCACCTTGCTGAAACAAGACCATATCTCTTACTTGCCCAGTAATCGTTAAGCCAGACTGCTTGTCCTCCACTACTTCTAGTATTCTTTTACCTTTATTGATGAATACCAAACCATAATTGGCGTCTAAACGACCAAACTGTGGCAAGAATCCAAACTGATTGCCACCCATGACTATATCCAATTGACCATCTGCATTCACATCGGTTGATACCATTGCATTGAGTGAAGAAAATTGTACTTCATTTGGTAAACGTTGGATATCAAATTGACCATTCCCTTTACCCCATGCAATGATCGAACTTGTATAATTGTATAATTTCATAGCCGCTTTATCTACCAATTCCTTTTTAAATAATTCTTGGAAAGATTTTTTAGCATAGATCTCGTAATTCAAATTTTCTTTTTTAAGCAATGGGATTTGTTCTTGCATTTCACCTTTTAAGAACACTGGAACATCTTTTCCGTTCACTGTTCTTGTCAAAATTTTATCGATACTTTCATTACCATCAAAATCATTGATCCAAAGTTTAACAGGGGCTGTTGGTGTTGGTTTTAAATAACCATTCTCTCCCATATTGCCAATGATTAAATCTTGAAATCCATCACCATCTATATCTGCCATATGGATAGACTGCCACCAACCGCTCAAGTCTTTCAAGTTAGAGGTTTGCTCTACCATTTTGCCTTTTTCAAAGGCATAGATCACCGGGTACATATAATCACCTACTACAACTAAACTTGACTTATTATTACCAGTAATTTTACCCCAAACCGCACTGGTCACCATACCTAATTTTGAAAAGTCTGGCGCAACAGTGGAAGTTACCTCTTTGAATTTACCCGATCCATTGTTTTGATATAAAGCACTAGCTGGTGTTACGCCATATTTCAATGGTGTATTACGCGCGCCTACAAATACATCAAGGTCTCCATCCAGATCATAATCCATTGGCACCATCACGCCCGTATTGTATTCAAAAACAGGGAATGCGTCTGCAAGATGGGTAAAATTAGCCTTGCCGTCATTTAAGAAAAGACGATGATTCAATTCCCCTCTTGTAGATAAACGATTGTTGCCACCTGAACCCACCAATAAATCCATGTCCCCATCCTTATCGGCATCAAAAAACACAGCAGCCACATCTTCATAAGTTTCAAATGACTTAAATGCACTCTGTGGCTTTGGTTTAAAATCTCCGTTATTTGTTTGAAGGTAAATTTGACTGCCCTTATTGTTAGCACCCCCAATAAATAAATCCGCTAAGCCATCTCCATTGATATCTGCACTTGCAGCTTTAGGACCTTCTTGGGAAAGAATTCTTGGTATGATTCTTTCTGCATAAAAATCTACATGGTCGTCCTCCGTATGTTTTTCAAAATTAGCTTTCACTTCCTCAAACAATGGTGCAATTTTTTCTTGTACCACAACAAATGGCTTTACCGCTTGTGTCGCTTGTTCGATGGTATAAACTGTATCTAGTTTTTGTATCTTTAAAATACTTTGTGTTAGATTCGGCCAAATCACTTGTACAGAATCTATTTTCTTATACTGTCCTAATCCAAAAATTTGTTTGTAATCCACAGAAGACTGAAACCCTCTTGCAGGAATCACTTCCTTACTTAAAATTTGTCCTTGAACAAATACATTAATTTTTGCACCAACCGCATTGGTATTTTGTGGCAAGCCTTTTAGTTTAAACCCTAGATATCCGTTTTTATTTTTTTCTCTGCTCTTATTTTTAAAGACAAAGCTTGGCATATTGTTATTATTCACCACCATATCTAAATCACCATCATTGTCTAAGTCCCCATAGGCGGCGCCATTTGAAAAACTTGGGATATCCAATCCCCAATCTTTACCCATATCCTTAAAAGTTAAATCCCCATTGTTTCTGAACATTTTATTAGGGATGGGCTGGCTGCTCATTTTTTCAATAATACTACTGATCTCATCTTTTTTACCAGTCAAGACCATTTTTTGAATCATGGTATTGGCAAAGAAATCTATAAAATCCTGGTTGGTTAAATCACGGTAAATACCATTACTCACATAGATATCATTGTAGCCATCATTGTCCGCATCAAAGATCATTTCACCCCAACTCCAATCACTTGCTTCCACACCGGAAAAACGTGCTACTTCTTTATACTTACCATTCTTATTATTCAATTGCAATGCATTGTGCATGAATTGATGGTAAAATCCACTAGCAACTTTCAAACGATAAATATCAATATTATCAAAGGAACTTGTTGTCTTTAATCTGAAATCATTATCGGGTAACATTTCTGTGGTGAAAATATCTGGATAGCCGTCATTGTTCACGTCTGCCATATCAGTTCCCATGGACGCGATACTATTGTGTTCTGTATAAGTTTCTATTTCGTCTTTAAATGTGCCGTTCTTTTGATTGATGTATAAATAATCTCTTTCAAAAAAATCATTGGACACATAAACATCTGGCCATGCATCCCCATTCACATCTCCAATGGTTACACCTAAACCAAAACTAATCAAAGTACCATGAATGCCAGCTTCAGCAGAAACTTCTACAAATTTTCCACCATCATTTTTATACAAGTGATCGCCACCACCTTTCAAAAAATTTGCGACATCTGACTGCTCTGCTCTGATATCTCTTGCATTTGCATAGTTTAAAGTATTCACTGGAATAGGACTATTGTTGACCATAAAACAGTCCAAGTCGCCATCCATATCATAATCAAAGAAAGAAGCATGGGTTGTATAACCATTATTTGCTAAGCCATACGCTTCTGCACTATCCGTAAAAGTTAAATCATGGTTATTGATGAACAATTGATTCTTACGCAGGTTTTCTTTCATCATATGTCCTGCATTGGCAACATAAATATCCAACCAACCATCATTATTAATATCCACCATGGTCACGCCAGTACTCCATTGATCTTTTTTTGAAAAGCCTGCTTTATCAGAAATGTCTTCGAATTTAAAATCGCCTTTATTTAAAAATAATTTATTGGCACCTTGATTCGCAGTAAAAAATACATCTGCTAATCCATCATTATTGATATCACCAATACCTACACCACCCCCATTATAAAAATTACGGTATTTAAAAATATTATTGTCCTTCTCGTCCGTCACCGTATTCGTGAATTGAATACCGCTGTTTTGAACTAGTTCAAAAAGTTGACCATCTTTTGATGTAGTACAAGCAGAAAAAAGGATGGAAACAAAAAGGAGTAGGTATATTTTTTGCATAAAAGTAGGCCTGATTTTAATCCGTAAAAATACAAAAAGGCGGGCGTATACGCCCGCCTAAAATCATAATAGTTGTTTCCTAGGAGGTTTAAATTTTCTAAAATCTTCTAGGAAACAAAAAGGCCGTGGTAAACCACGGCCTTTTCTATAATAGGTAAACTATTTTAGATAGATCCTAGTAACCAAAGTTTTGCTTCAAATTTGGATTTGAAGATACCGCTTGGTTAGGGATAGGGTAAACTACTCTTGAAGCATCAGACTTCGTAGCTCTTTCGTTCACTGGATCGTTGTACTTTCCAAAACGAATTAAATCTGGACGTCTTACAGCTTCTAAGTATAATTCACGACCTCTTTCAGCTAAGATATCGCTTAATGTAACAGCAGTTAAAGCTGCAGCACCAGAACGAGCTCTAATGCTATTCACGATAGAAAGTGCAGTTTGACCGCCAGTTGGGGTACCACCTCTTAAGATCGCTTCAGCCTTCATCAATAACGCATCTGCGTAACGGAAGAAGATATAGTCGTTTTTACCATTGAAATTACCATCCTTGAATTCCATTGGGTACTTCATTGTTCTGATACCCTTAGATTCTGTAGAGAAGAATAAAGAAACATCAGGAGTGAACACTAAGTCAGAACCAGAACGGTCTTTCACTTTCACTTTCACACCTTTGTCATATTTGAATTGTTGACCAGCTAAGAAACCAGCATTGAAACCAGTTAACTCAGTGTAGCCAGCGATATCAGATTGTCTTCTTTTATCCACTTCAGGGAATGAATTGTAAAAATCAGCAGTAGTAGTGAAACCATTCCAACCAGAGAAAGTTTGGTTGTAGTGTGTTCCCATACCAGTTGCCCAGTTTACGTTAATTGTTCCACCTGATTGTGTTGCGCCATCTCCACCTCTAGAGTAGATCATCTCAGTTGATTTCATATGGTTGTCCCATACGAAGTTATCCCAGTAGTTAGCAGATAAAGAGAATCTATTGCTAGCAATGATATCGTCAACTGATTTAATTACTTCATTCATATCTGCAGCAGCAAAAGTGAAAGTAGTAGGTGTTTTAGGATCTGCTTTGTAGACAGCTTTATTCAACATTAAACGTGCTCTTAAAAATTGAGCAGCTTGCTTAGTTGCAGAACGGCTATCAGTAATTTTAGCGTTTGAAGGCAATGCAGCAATTGCAGCATTTACATCAGTCATGATCCAATCAAAAGCTTCAGATCTTGTTTTTACTGCAGGAATTACATCTGGCCCATCAGCAGCAGCACGGTAAGGAACTTGACCAAACAAGTCCATTACTTGAGTTGCCATGAAAGCTCTTAAGAACTTTGCAGCAGGTTGATCAGCAGCAGCACCTTTTTCAGCAACTAGAGTTGCTTTAAAAAGACCACCATTGATACCATTCCAAGTGTCAAATAATTGATTGTGTGCACCATCTACTGCATGTAAATGGATTTTTCTCCAAGTACCGAAGTCATCCCAGTCAGTACCACGAGTTGGTCCAAGTAATTCGTCTGTAGAATGCTCTTGTAAAGCATACCAGTTACCTTGGCCAATTAAAGCGTTTGTTGCATCGTAAACAGATACAAGATTCGCAGTTGCCGCCCCAGTCGAAGCTGAAGCAACAGATTTAGATCCAAACACTTTCTCGTCTAATTTAGAACAAGAAGCCGCACCTAAACTCACTGCGATTGCAGCGGTGTAGATAGCTGTTTGTTTGATGAAATTATTTTTCATGTGTATAATTATTTATTAATTTAAAAACGAGCATTGATACCTAATGTGAACACACGAGCTCTTGGAGTTGCAGTATAGTCAAATCCACGAGAAGGTACACCGTTTCTAGATTTGTCCACGTTCACCTCAGGATCTAAACCAGAATACTTAGTAAATAAGCCTAGGTTTTGACCAGAAAGTGAAAGATTCAAACCTTTGATGAAAGAACCTGGTTTTACATCTACAGCATAGTTGATGCTAGCATTTGCAAAACGGATATAATCACCTTTTTCTAAGAAACGAGTTGATACGTTACCTGGGTTGATTGAATTCTCAATTGAATTCACTACATCTCTTGTAACATTCTTTGCGTTCTTCAAACTACC
>JACCED010687936.1_pt1 | contig 10182 bp, 13 predicted proteins | sample 7455021 | NCBI WGS metagenome assembly JACCED01 (sample SAMN15323456, study PRJNA562643) | freshwater metagenome | isolation source: river surface water | place: USA:Blue River Watershed | collected 2017-08-19 | reverse complement strand
CTCGTATGCTTGTTTTTCGTTTTGAAAATTAATATTATCCATATATGTATATAGGTAAAAGAGAGGTGAACGTGTAATTTATACTATCTACATTATAATTAAGTTTATTAAGTAAAGCTTTATCTTTCTTTACCCCTAATCTAAGCCAATATATATCGTGAGGTGTTTCAGAGTCTGAAATAAATCGCTGTTTTTGTGGCAATAATAAAGTTATAGTTGTGACACCGTCTCGAAGTATTTGTACTTTTGATACGACCTTTTCTTTATCGTCAACAATATCGAAAATACGAGTATTATCATGAGAAAGTTTCGGGTTTTTAGCAGTAATTAGTACTAAACTAGGTTCTTGAGATGTTATAGTACCATGACAATTAAAAGTGTATGTGAAACCTCTTCTACATACTAAAGGGGTATTTCTAGGATCAGAATAATATCTTTGACTATTCTCTTCACTAGCTATTACGTTCACTAGATTGGCTGAAGGGCTGTTAATCCAATCTCTTAAAGCAGTGTCCTGTTGACCAGGAATGAAAACATTATATGGTGAATAACCTAAAATTTTTAAAGTACTGTCATCTGTAGTTGTTGTAGTATTAGTATTCCTGACGTCATCGCAATATACATTGTATACAAGCGGTTTAATTCTTTCAGCTTGACTGAGATTAATAGTGTAACCTAAATCTTGTAAAGCACCTAAAGTTATATTGGTTATCGGTGATGGTTTATATACGTTCAGAGTTGTAGACATTAACTCATTAGATATACTTTGTATAGGTTTATTATAATATTTTCTGTCTGTACCGTTAAACTCTTTTGTTTGTGCATTAAAAGTATGACCTTCATCCCAGTGAGTACCTATAGTGTCTTCTGTACCATTGTTCTCTACTGGAATAGCTGATACATTAGTATTGAATGTTTTATTGAAAGAATATACTGCGTTAGATATAAAGTTTTTAATTAAACTAAAACCATTAAAAGCATCTGTAAAACTTGCATCACCAACTCTTACTATATCTGATTTATCATCTAAAAAGATTGCTAAATCAGTTTTAGAGTCTCGTGTGTTATCCTTAGATTGAGTAGAGTAGAAAAAGTTAAGTCGTGGGTTGTTATGTCTATTATTGCAATAGTCACTTGCTCCTACTATAAACGATCGTATTAATCTACCTTTATAGTTTCGTACATACCACATAGTACCAAAACCAAGGCAATGACAAATTTGATGAGCTAAAAGATACCATATATTATCTTTTACGTACTCAAAACCATCAATCACATGTTCAAAAGGCACTCTAAAAAATTGTTTATCAGGGTTATTAGCATTTATATATGGTTTATCAGTGCAAGCATCTTCAAACTTTAATTGATTTAAAACCAAAGTACAATGATATGGTATAAGGTATGTTTTAGTATTTTTATCTGAACTTCGAGCACGGGTTAAATTAACAACACTCTTACCATAAGACTCTGTATGAGATTTTATACCACACACATTAATTGTTAGTCCGTTATTATCTTCATTGCGTAATGGATTAACATCTGTGTACATATTACCATCAACATCATAAAAAGGTATATAAACAGGCTCTCTGCAAAAACTCGCATCTGTATTATTGATGACTTCAGACCAATAATCTGCTACTGAAAGTAACGTGCGCCATAACTGATATTGTGTGTCTTGTGGTATAATAAGTGTACCCGATCTTAATGGTTTTATTAGATCATTTAAAACAATAGTTATAGGGTATGTACCTTGAGTGCGATACACATCAAAACCTGTATTTTTATAGTTAAAATGATATACACCTTTTAACTTATAAGCTTCATATGTGTTTGTAGCTAATAGCATATTATTATTTATTGTGTGTATTATTTAATAAATAACAGATATATGAATAGGTTTCATAAACTGCTATATGAGGTATATCAACAATTAGAATTAGATTTTAGAGATATACCAAAATGGGCTAAATGCCTTGGGAACGACTGGGACAATACCTATGAGAAAAGATATTACCCTATCAGGAATATGCAAAAAGGAAAGCAGCGTGATGCTGCTTTTAAAAAATTCTGGTTGAGTGTAGTATTAAACCTACGCGATAAAGGTTATAGTAAGTATAGTATAATAGATATGGGAGTACCTGAGTATATATTCAACCTTCATCATTAATGTTCAGGACCTAACATTTGTAATAACGTCGTCCTTAAATGTTCAACTAAAGCATCCTTACCGCAGTGAGAATTACTGTGAGTTAAAGACACTTTAGAACCCGTGACATCAAAACCTAACAAAATATAATTATCTAAGTACTCACTTAATATATTATCTATATGAGTTAAATCGTAAGTTTGTGATTGTTTTAATTCAACCTTGTCATAATAACGTAGAAAAGCTTGCTTAATAGCATCCTGCACATATGCTGGCGTATCACTTTCGCTTGATTGTAACGTTTTACCTTTCTTAGGTTTTGTATTCTTAACAACCCTTTTAGGTTTTTTTGACTTTGAACTACCCTCTGGATCTTGTGGGTTTGGTTTCATTATAATTATTTATGTGTTTACGTTGTTTTACCACGTTGCATATACTCGTTTGTTTTGTTATTTATACCATACTGTACTAGAGTTGCAACAAGTACCTCATAAGAAGCGGTTTTTAATTTTAAACGACCTGGTATATATTGACCGCCGTCATAAAGCTCTAAAAAACTATCCCCTATATAAGGGTCATTTACATAGCACGTACAAAAAACACTCGCCCCACCTGGATCAATAACTACTGTCCATGATCGAGGGTCAGCTTCACTGTAATCCATGAACAGTTTACTAACAAAATAACCACTATCCCTTAGACGTTTTAGGGTATAACCTAATGTAGTAACTTTGTTAGACATATTATTTTATAAGAGTAGATATTGCAAATCTAATTTTTGTATCACTGTCTTCAATATCAAAAAGAAATACATTCACTTTATTATTTATCTTAACCGTAAACTTATCGTTCTTAAGTCCTAATAACATTCTTAAAGCTTGTATATCTATGATGAGTGTCTTATTAAAGTCACCTATATACATATCAGTAACATGGAATGTCATATTATTGATATTTTGTCTCTCTCTATCGTTTAATTCGGCATACACTTCCCCGTCTTGTACATAGAAATATACTTTAGTAGCATCGGTAACAATGCTTTGACTACGTAATATCTCAGATAACTTTTCACTTGTTAAATTAAATTCAATATCACTCTCAAGAGCTTTAATTTTTGAAGCACTAACCGGGCTCCTGCTTACAAAACCGTCTTCTAAAAGAAAGTAATTAAATTTAATTTTTTTATCTTTATAAGATAAATGATTGTCTTTTAAAGTTAACTTAATATCTTCTACACTTAAACCGTCTAATAACTTAAGAAACCTTTTAACATCAGGTACATTCAACTTAATGTCTTGTACCACATCAAATACACCTGCATGCTCTGCACACATTACTATACCTGTATCTACAGTACTACACACTGTAGATATTCTATCAGATGACACTGTCAATACAATATCATCTGATAACTTACTTATTGGTAGTAGAAAGTTTTGTACAAAATCTGTATGTTTAAGAGTAAAGGTATGATTCACTTTGTTTCAATGAGTTTTTTGAGTGTGATAGATATAGTTTTAAGAGATTTATCGATGCTTTTGATATGGGTCAATACACTTTCATTAACTTCTATATCTGTAGTTTTTACTGATATATTTTTAGTTGGGTTTCTTTGAAGGGGCACTGCATCATTACTTCTAGAAGGTGCAGGTAGAGCATGGGTAGACATTTGTTGTGCAACTTGCTGAGCTGGTTGCACAGTCACCTCAGAGATATTTTGAGGTTTACTATTAACGAAATTATGGGCGTTGATTTTATTAGCTTGTCCACCTGTAGCTGATCGATGAGTTGTAGACTCATCGATCATTTGCAGATTACCTGAAACTAATTTTGCCATAAAAGCTGCTGTCAGGTCATCCATATGTTTATTAAGCTAATTCTCTACCAGCGTTAATAATTGCACATGCAGTAGAACTATGAATACTTTCATAGTGATTAACTACTACACTATAATCCTTAATACGATTATCAAGTTCTTTATCAAGTTCTTGACCGATCAAGCGCACCATATCTTCTACGAATCGTGGGTTCTCATACATTAATTCGGTTTGATATGCTTCATCAACTCGCTTTAAAGCGTTAATAATAGGAGCAGAACTACACCTTTCAACAATATCAATTATCTCTTCAATCCATAAGACACCTTTAGATTCATCGAGTTCAACAACCACATCAGCTACACTACGCTGATTATGTGCACCGTAATCGCTGATCTCCTTACTACATGGACACAAAGATGCATACAACACATGCACGGTTAGATAAAGCTTTTGTTCACCGTTAACAAGCTTGCCTTCCATACTACCTCTATAGTCCATATGAGATACGATACCTGAAACAGGAGCACTCTTCTTGAGAAAGTAATCAAACTTGATCTTTACAAAAGCATTATCAGACTTCAAACGTTCTTTACACTCTTTAAGAAGATTAGGTATAACTTCATGAATATAATAACCATCTCTATCTAGAATCTCTTCAATAAGAATGCGATACCTACTCATATTAGTACCTTTAACTTCAGGTGTAAGATCAGTGTACATACTGATCTTACCGCTACCTTCATTAACCGTACCGTCTTTTCGAATAATCTTAATAGGTACGGTTGCATCACGCGTACCTACTTTAGGTATGTATTTACGCGGAAAACCTTCAATAGTATTTTGAATATCGGGGATATCGTCGTTAGTCTTTTTTCGAGGCATAAATTTTTATTGGTTATAAATTAGATCTTATTGAGAATGTCGCGGAGTTCGTCATCATAAAACTCATCATCATCTTCATCATCGCTCTTACCGCTCTTAACATCTTTAGCTTCTGATACACCTTCAAAGAAACTATCTTCTTCTTTATCAGAGCTCTTTTTAGCTTTAACGGTTTTAAGAGCGGGTTTAGAAGAAACTTCTTCACTGTCTTCTTGCGGTTCTTCAGCTATATGATCCTCAGTGCAGAAATAATGTTGATCAAGTAGACGAACAAGGTCAGGAGACGATGGCAATTTATACATTTCTTCTAGTTTAAACATGCCTTTATAGATGTTTTCAAGAACTTCATCATCAACGTCATCAAGAGTAGAAGGTGATACAAACTTACTTTGACTATAAGTCACAAATTGCTTAGATTGTGGAGCATTGCCACGCGCTTCACACTTGATACGCAGAGAACAACCATTTTGAATGTCGAAGATCTTTGCACCGAATTCAGAGGCATCATCACCGTCAATTGCTGCATTGATGATACCAGCAAGCTCTTTACCGTATCTCAAAATCTTTACTTTACCTTCATTTTCAGGTGTAGATGGATCTTTAACTACATACACATTAGCTAGCCAATTTTCTTTACGAGAGATAAGCTTATTCTTTTCACGATCTTGCGGTGTGCCGTTGCGATAAGTTTTAATCGCATGACTGCAGATCGGACATTGCTCACCGAAGGTAGTAGGGCACAATGCAGTTACAAACTTATTGGTTGATAGACTGTTCCAGCTGTGATGATAATAGTGAAAGATAGTCTTTCTACCTTCAGGGATATTGGGAACAATCCTAAGCAAATATTGCTTACCTGCTTCAAACTTTAAAACATCTTTGAAAGCAGATTCGTTCTTGTTGGATACTGAGTTTTTAATTTCATTGAATATCGAGCTATTGAATTTCATAATTTTATATATTATATACTTTTATTGTTCCTGCAAGCGTTTAAAAATTAAATTCTGTAATTTTATAAAAGCTTTCATCAGAAAGGGTTTAAGATTTTTGCTATAGTTATACGCATCTCTATATTTAAAATAGTCGTTGGCAATATTACCCAAGAGTAATTCTTTTTCTTCAGAGGTTAAGGTATTAAGTTTTTTAAAAATACCACTAAATTCCATAAGACTAAAAATATTAACATCACCATTTTTAATATGAACAACCCACTCTGGTATTGCTCCTGAAGAGTGGTTTACATAATCAGATAATTGTATTTTATTTTTAATACAAAAATTAGTTATAAACGTTAAAGATCTTTTAACTTCGTCAATACATTTATCAGGATCTATTTGCTGCAGTTGCTTCTTATACATAGTATAAGCTTTAATAGCTCTTGGACTTGAATAATAACTCAAATCAAAAAATACCGCATCATTATATATTCGATATGGTGCTTCAAAATATTGTCTTAGTGGTAGATTGTGCTTGGTGAAGAGTATACCAAGTCTTCTTATAAATGTATAGTTAGGATCACTCTCAAAATTTGAGAAATCTTTTCTTAATTTAAAAGGTTTGTTGCGAAACGTACCTGTGACTTGAAGGTACGTGTTATATATGTTTTTTTCAAGATCTGTCATGTTTAAGTGATTTTTGAAATGTTTTCTTGACGTTCTTACTTTTTAAAAGAGCAGGGTATAGATATAAAATACCTAATAAAGCTTCTCTTTCATCTGTAGATCCGGTCAATGAAACGAATATATAGCGTATATCGCTATTTTCAAGAATCATTGTAAACAAAGCTGAAGAATTTATCTTTTTACCGCAAACGATAGATAAAAACGACCCCATCTTAAGCAAACCTTCTATATACTCTTTGCTTACTACGTTGTGAACAGGGTCATTATTATTAATAATACTCGTAATGTTTTTACTGTTAAACATTACGAGTAATTAACAAGACAAGCTTAATAAGTCAACTCTATATATCTGATAGTCTGTCTAATACGTTAGATGCATCATTAATTGCAGTCTCAGCATTATCAGGTGCAAAGTAATCAGGGTTAGTTTCAGTGAGTGTTAATGTTTCATATTTCAAACGAAACGCACAATTACCAAAGTTAGGTCCGAAACGATTCTTAATAAGGCCCATATGTATAACACCTAACTCTCTATCTTCATCTTCTTGCCATATTGAACACATAACATCACAGGTGTTTGCAAGGCCTATGCTCTCAGACACTCCTTCCATCCCTGGATTAGATGTATTAAAAGCATCTCGCTTTAACTGAGACGCTGTAACAATAGGTAGATTATACTTAAACGATAATGCACGCAAGTGTTCAGACACTTCTTTTACACTCTCATAAGAGTTAAGATTTTTAGACATAGGTTTAATAAGATTGATGTAATCAATTACTATAACTTCAGGTCTAAAACCTCTTTGTATTAATTTTGTAACATAAGAATCTATATGTCTACATGTAATAGACTTTGGAGGGTATTCTTTAATAACTAACTTACTTTCAATTTGCTTCTTAATATGCTCTACAGATTCTTTGAGTTCATCAGTATACACTTTAAGTTGATTATGCGGTATTTGTGTTAACTGAGAGCTGATCCGCCTAGCATACATAAACTCTGACATTTCTAATGATATTAGCAAAATATTTCTATTTTGCATAACTAGATTTGTTGCTATATTACCTAAGAACACACTCTTACCCACATTAACTTGACCTAAAATACATGTTAAAGTTTTCGGATACAAACCTCCTTCAAGACGCTCGTCAATAAATTTCCATCCTAAAGGTATAGGGTTATATACAGTTACAAGGTCTTTAATATGTGTTTCAATGTCCTCAAAATACCAGTGACCCATACTCTCACTAAGAGTAATTGCATTTGCTTTTTCAAACTCTTGCAACACTTCAGATACATCTATACCACCTTTAGAGAACTTTTCAGCGGTATCAATAATTGCTTTTTGTAGGCAACGTTCTTTTAAGAATCTTTCTGTATTAGATAAAAGTTCTTGTTTTTCGTATACTTTATCTAATTGCTTTAATTTGTTAACTACGTTATTAAAAGCTGTCTTTTCACTTTCAGTAATCAATCTTGCCTTAATTTCAGTATGGGAAGGAGTAGCGCCTCTTTCACGAAAGAATTCTGAAATAGAGTTAAAAACGATTTTAATATCGCTATCATTAAAGTAGTCAGGTTTAAGAAACTCTACAATAGAAGATAGATACTCTTGATTCTTAAGTGAATTCAAGAGTATAACACCCTCATAAAAGTCAAGATCTAAACTTTTATTATTAGTTTGCATTTAATTTATTATTCAGAATCTTTATCTTCGATACTTTCTTCTACTTCACTTTTATCGTCTTGACTGTAACACAACTCTCTTTGTAATACTTCTTCTAATGTAGGTAATATCTTCTCCCATGCTTCAGGGTTCTTTTCAATGTCTTTTCTAAAACCCATATTTACATCACCGAAATTATATCTATTACCATTTTTAACTATCACGTTAAACGCTAAAGCAATATCAAAGAGACCTGAATACTTATCTAAACCTGTTTTAAAATTAAGGTATAACTCAGTCTTTAAGAAATTAGGTACAAACCTGTTCTTAACTGTCATAGCTGATAGCGTCACACCCGAAACGTTGTTAGATATAGCAACAGAAGCTTCTTGCGGGTTTTCAGATGACTTTTCGTTTCGAGTGTTTAATTGTACAAGTACTGAAGCTAGGTATATTGGTCCCTTACCACCACTTTGAGTCTTTACTAAGCTTGGAAACATTTCCATACTATCATACACATGGTTACTGAATAATATTGGTACTTTTGCTTTTGCTGCTTTATATGTAAGCGTGCGCATCATTGATTTAATAGCTTTAGCTCTTTGTCCTACATCTGAAGCATCTTTACCAGCTGTGGCATCTCTAATTTCTTTAGCACTAGCAAGATTACCTAGAGAATCGATGGCAATAATAAATTTATATTCAGGGTTATTAATATTAATAACATTATCTAAGAATTTACATATTTGATTTCTACAATCTTCAATTGTTTCAACAGGGTAGTATTTTACTTTTGTAGTATCCATGCCTGCTCCCTTACCGGACTTACTATCAACAGCAACCTCAGAGTCCCATATAACAGGTACGTAACCTTTCTTCTGAGCGTTGGCCATGATTTTATTCATGATCAAGGATTTACCTGCCTGTGATGGACCTGCAAAACCTGTAATCCTTCCTGCAGGGACACCCTTATACATTGAGCCTGATATAATTGCGTTAAGAGCGTAACTACCTGTATCCAGCCATTCATCAGCAGTAGATAATGTAGATGACTCTAATATAGACGCGTCAGGATTTAGTTCATCTACAGTTTTAAAAATATCCTTGAGGTGATTAAGAGGGTCTTTAGCCATATATGTAATAATAAGTTATACTATGCGTTTTTCAACATAAAAAAAGCACATACATTAGTATGTGCTTTTTTTACTATAGTTTATTTTTTACTCATCAAATAGCTTAATAACCTTTTCCTCTTTCTGGACAGGTTGTTGAGGTGGTTGCTGTGCAGTAGAAAAAATATTCATATATTGACCTATAAACTTAAAGTCTAATACCATATCATTACTCAATGTAATTAAACTCTTCTTATAAGTCCATACAGTACTTTCAGTAATATCTGCTAAAAATTCTCGAAAGAATAAAGGTAACAACTGTAAAGATATTTGACCGTTAGCAGGATTAGGTGTAATGTTAACTACAGCAGGGTTCTTAATGACTAGGTCACTTTCTGTCTCGCTTACTTTTTCTGCTACTAACGTTCTACCGATAGTATCAAGAAACACAACCAATTTAATGTTATTATTCATATATATTATTGTCTTAGGGTTTTGGGATAACGTAATTTATTGTTGATAAAGAAATCTTCAAGCAGATGTGAATGAGACACTCTTATAGGGTTGATGTCAAGGCTACCTCGACGTACGTAATAACACGCTACCTTAAGCTCTTCTGGTTGACATACATCTGATAATCTCTTATATATAGCTTCGCAAATTTCTTCATGGAAGTGACATTCATTTCTAAAGCTAACTATATATTGCAAAAGAGATTCAGGTGTAGGTGTCTTTTTAGACTTCATATAGATGTACACATCACCGTGATCAGGTTGATTTGTAACCCTACAATTTGAACGCAGTAAAGTACTCTTAAAAGCAATAGTAGATAGGCTGTTTAAATGATCATTTAAAACTATCAGGCTACTATCTTCGTTATATTTAGTAAATTTAATATCTGAAATATTAAAATCTGTTTCAAGTGTTTGG
>JACCED010998668.1_pt1 | contig 10185 bp, 5 predicted proteins | sample 7455021 | NCBI WGS metagenome assembly JACCED01 (sample SAMN15323456, study PRJNA562643) | freshwater metagenome | isolation source: river surface water | place: USA:Blue River Watershed | collected 2017-08-19 | reverse complement strand
ATAATTCATACGATTTAGGGCTTCCGCTACCGGAGACAAAACTAACTACGACGGCTTCATCGTTTTCTCAGAAGTCGTCTACAAGCCGTGCCCGTGACGCAGGTAACTACGCTACGGTCGTAACTTCTACGAACCACGAGTTGCGCACCGGCATGATTGTGACTATCAGCGGGTTCCCCGCTGCTACATCATCCGTGGCGACATTTAACGCGACCAACGCCGAAGTGACTGTAGTGAACGACACGACGTTCACATACTTCAGCCCCGGCGAGCAAGTGTCTACGACTTCTGATACCAACGGGCGCGTCTCGCTGGCAGGTGGAACTATCCCGCGCAACTATGTATACACATGGTTTACGCCGTGGGAAGAAGAATCCATTGCGTCTGAGCCTTCTGACAATCTGTATATCAAAGAAGGTCAGTTGGTAACGGTCAGCAATCTACCTACTGCAAAACCTACTGGCAGTAATTTTGTGCGTGGTGTGCGGCTCTACCGTACGCTTGCGTCGTCTGCTGGAACTGAATACTACCGCCTTGCTACCCTGTGGTTCCCCACAACTTTGGCGCGTGTAAGTCGTACGGCGAACGTGTCTCGGGTTACTTTGTCGAGCCATCACAACTTAGCGATTGACGACCGATTCAAGATTAGCGGGTGCACTGATTCGTCGTTCAATATCACAGGCGGTATTGTCACCGACATTATTGACGACACTACTTTTGAATATGCTCAGACGGCGAGTAATGTAGCCGATAAAGCCGAGACTACAGGTACTCTGTACCATGATGTTGCTGAGACTTTGGATAAGCCTGCTCGCTACTGGGGGGATGGCAGTTACACTTTTACAGATGACTTCGACTCTCGAAGCCTGTTTGACATTCTGGGTACAGATGAGTACGACCCACCGCCTGAAGATTTGCAGGGATTGATTGTTGCGCAGAACAACATCTTGGTTGGCTTTGTTGGCAACCAGTTGTTCTTCTCTGAACCCAACATTCCACATGCGTGGCCTGCCAAGTACGCGCTGACGTTCGAGTATGACATCGTGGGTATTGCTGCTGTCGGTGGCTATATTCTTGTTCTGACTGAGGAGTATCCATACCAAGTGTCAGGTGCAAACCCCGCCACGATGGCTTACGCTCGTATTGATACTCAGTTTCCTTGCTTGTCCAAGCGGTCGATTGTGAACATGGGCTACGGCGTGGCTTATGTCACCTTTGGTGGCCTTGCGGTCTACAGTCCGTCGTCCGGCATGGACTTGATTACCAAGTTCGTCCACGACTGGGATACTTGGCCTGATGCAGTTGACTTGACCAATGTGGTTGGACGGTTCTACAACGGCAAATACTTTGGCTCTGACGGCACAAAGTCGTTCATCTTTGAGCGCGATGACCGCATCGGCGGCTTCTTTGTGCAAATCAACTATAAATTTACTGCTGCGTGGTACGACCCCCGCACAAACGCTTTCTACTATTTGCCCGATAACTTGGGCAACCTGTATCAGTGGGATAAAGAAGACCAACCACTGTCTGCTGCTGAGTGGAAATCCAAGACAATTGTGACCAAGGACTTCTTGAATCTCGGTGCAGCCCGCATTGTGGCTGACTACGAAACCCCAGACGCTGAGTCGCAGGCGATTGCCGAATACAACGCAGGTGTCCCAGCGTACAACCTCGGTGTGTGGAACGACTACCTCCATACTTCGGTATCGGTTTCGTACGCTCGTACTTCCAATGTGGCAACAATCGTTACTGCAACGCCGCATCAACTATCAACAGGTTGCCGTGTGAGTGTCACTGGGTTCGCTACTCCGGTCGGTGCGACGTTCAACACCGATGACGCGGTTGTTACGGTGGTCGATTCGACCACGTTTACCTATCCGGATGTGGGTGGTGATGTGGGCACGACCTCAGATGGTAATGCCACCATTTCCTGCCTGAAAGCACTGGGTGATATGAACGGGCCTTACGACCGTATTGACTCTCTAGGTAATCGGGTAGTGAACTTTGGCACGCTCAACTCTATAGTCGTCAATGGCGATAACTTGACGCGCAATCTGAAGACGGTTGAGGGCACGCTACCAATTACTTTCCGCCTATGGGTGGACAAACAACTGGCTTTCCAAGCCACGGTGTCGTCGAGTGATGTGTTCCGCCTCCCGAGTGGCTACCGTTCGGATACGTTCGAGGTCGGTGTATCGGGGTCTGCACGAGTGCGGGCTATTCATATCGGGGAAACCCCCTTTGGATTGAGGACTGCATAATGGCTAGATTCACTGCTGTGCCTTCTGTACCGACAGGTAATGTTACTGAGTGGCAGGGGCAGATTCTTCGCTCGCTGAAAGAGAATGTCGAGTTGCTTGCTGGTATCCGAGGCGAGGCTGACTTAGCGAGTAAGGCTGTAACCCGAGGCCAACTTCTTCGAGTATCGTCCGTATCAAACCCCACATTTTCTCGTGTCACTGCTACGGGTAAGGGGTATACTATTAGTGGGCAAAATGTGCCAGATTTGGACGACTATGGAAAGTTAATCAATGATGTTCAACTTCTTGCCAATGATGTGGCTGCGTTGCGAAATACGGTCAATGCGCTCATCGCCCAATTGAAAGGATAAATCATGGCGCAGAACCCGATTCTCTCTATTCTAAACTTGCAGCCCAAGGCTCCGGCCTCGTTGCCGCAAGCCGCGCAGCCTACACCGACTGGCCCGATGGCTGCTAACTTGACAGGCGTGCCATCTCCGCAGATGACTCCGATGCCGCCAGTTGCTCCGGCTGACCTCCCTGCGCCGACTACTTCGCTTGACCTTCCTCAGTCCCTACAGGGGCTGCTTGGTTCTGGCACACCACAACTTACTGTCAATGAACAGGCGATTGCGCAACAGGCGCAGCAACTGACACAGACAGGCACGATTGCTTCAAACCCGAACGCACCTGCGCTGGACTTCCGTCTACAACCGACATACGCAGAAGGCGGCATGGTTGGTGACAACGGTATGCCTGTACGCCCCACTGGTATGGCAGGCCCAGCGCAACAGCGTATGTCCCCGCAAATGCTTGAGATGCAGTTGCAAGACTTTATGCGTAAGCAGCCACAACAGGTTCAGCAGATTGCCAACGCCATCATGGCTGGTATTCAAAGTGGTGAGATTGACCCTGAGCAGTTAAACATGGCTGGGCAATTGGCTATGACTGCGCTTCAGAATCCTGACATGTACAAGTATGTGCGCCAGTTTGCAATCCAGCAAGGCTTGGCTGGTGAACAAGATTTGTCTCCTGATTACGACCAAGGCCTAATCTTCGTCATCCTGCTTGCTGTTCGCGTGGCGCAACAAAACCTTGGCATCGGTGGTATGGGTACACAAACTGGTATGCCTGCACAGCCGATGATGAGTATGGCTAACGGTGGCTATGTGACTACTGGTGACCATGCAGCCGCAGGCGGCAAAGTTGTTGGCCCCGGCACTGGTACAAGTGACAGCATCCCGATTCGCGTATCCGCAGGAGAGTATGTGATTCCTGCCCATATCGTGAAGGCCAAGGGTAAAGATTTCTTTGACTCCCTACTTAAAAAGTACGAGAGCGCATGAGTACACAAATTCCGGGCTTTGACCCGCTTCCTCTTGACGACTTTGAGCCGTTGCTCTTATCGACCAAAGAGCACTTCGATACCTATTGGGCGGCGACCAAGCCTCTCTTAGAGCGATGTGTGAAGCGGGCAATGCACGGAGAGATGTCCATCGACGACATCCACAACGCAGCACTTCAGGGCAAGATGTATATCTTTGTTGTGAAGTGCGACAAGACATTGACCAAGAGCGTGAAACTTGCTCTGGTACTTGAGATTGTTCATTACCCCAAACTGCCTGCGATGAACATCGTGGCTCTTGGCGGTACTGACCTTGACGCCCTCCATGAGAAGTATTGGAAGATGCTCTGCGGCTGGGCGTATATGAATAGTGTCCGAGTCATTGAGGGATGGGTATCCCCAGCAATGGAGCGGGTGATTTCTCGTTATGGTTTTAAGCCTGTGTATACACACATGCGACTCGAATTGACGGAGGCTATGAAATGAAACAGTACAACACACCGGGTCGTTTCAACGACCGTAGTATGGCTTTAATGGGGATTCCCGACCTGCCGGAAGGCGCGTTTGGCGGTGACCTTCCCCCGCTTCAACGAACTGCTCTTGTTCGCGCAATGGGTATTCGACCTCAAGGTGGCGGCGCAAAAGCCGTACTTGGTGTGGTCGCAGCCGTTGCGATTCCATTTGTTGCACCTGCGATTGTAGGTGCGATTGCTTCTAGTACGGCGATTGCTGCTGCGATGCCCGCTGTAACTGCGGCTCTAAGTACCACCGCTGGTGCTGTGGTTGGCTCTGCAATTGTAGGTGCTGGCCTCGGTGCTGTAACTGCTGCTGTGACTGGTCAGAATGTTGGTCGCAGTGCGCTGATGGGCGCAATCGGCGGCGGTATCGGTGGCTATATGCAAGCCGGTTCAATTACTGCACAAGGTGCTAACGTCGGTACTGGGTCTACCTCAGTCACTGCTGCTGGCACGCCTGTACAAGTTACACCTACCGCTAACGTCGTAGTTACTAATGTGGGTTCTGGAAGCGGCGTATGGTCACCCGAGTTGGGGCAGTTCATTGACCCAATGACTGGTAATGCAATTTCTTCTCAGAGTATTGCTTATGGTGGTACGGTTGATAGCGCACTGGCTGCACGCCTTAGTTCAGGAGCAGCAAGCACTCAAGAAGTGGCTAACGCGATTAACGCCTCTGGCACACTGGCTGTAAACACTCCTACTGCTATTGGTGGTAATGCTGCCGCGCTTGGCTCAACTAACTACTACAACCCCAATCTTGCGCCTACTATGGTTGGTGGTGGCCCTGCCGGAAGTTCATACACCGATGCTGCCAACGCTGGCACTTCTTACGCCACTCAAACTTCTCCTGCTTACGCACAGGCGGGTCTGCAAGTCACCCCTGCAATGGAGCAAGCAGCCGCTAACGCTGCGGTTCAGTCTGGCTCAATGGTTAATGTACCCGGCACTGGTGGTGCTGCAACGCAGACAGTTGCTTCCACTTCTCCTGCTGCACAGGCAATGACTGCCGCTAAGACTGCTGTACCGACTACATTCTCTGAGGCACTCAAGGCTAAGTTCACTGACCCACGTAATCAAGCCGATTTGGTTCTCCGTGCTGCTGGTCAGTTGGCTGGTTCTGCGCTTGCAGGCGATGGTCTGTCAGACGAAGAAAAGCAGTTGCTCCAACAACAGACTGCTGAACTTCAACAGTTGCGTGAGACTAACCAAGAGTTGTTCCAACAGCGTCTGCAAGAAGCACAGAACATCATCGGTGAGTCCAAGTACTTCGACCCCGCTTACTTCGGTATGCAAGCCGAACGTGCTGTTCGTACTCAAGGTGCTCGTGCAAAACGTGAAGCACTCAGCAAGTACGGCACAAGAAACGCAGGGCTTCGTTCTGCTGAAGAACGCCGCTTTGACTTGGGTATTGCAACTGGTAGCCAGACTGCATACCTGCAAGGTGCGGATGCAGCACAACGCAACAAGGTCAATACCGCTGTAACGGGCGCAAATCTGATTCCTACTAGCGGCCCGTCGGCTGGACTTCAGTACGGTAGTTATGTTGGTGGTCTGTATGATGCTGCTGAGCGTCGTCGCCGTCAGGCTGCTGGAGACATTGGAGACTTATTTGGTACGTTCACCGGCACACGTACGGCTTAACAGGAGAGCATCATGGCCCTTAATGTAGGACAACTACTTGGAGGTGCTGGGATTGTTGGGAGAAGCATGACGGAGCGTGAGAACCAACTCATGCGACAACGTGACCTTCAACTCCAGTTACAAGCCAATGAAATAGCAGCGGATGAAGCCGCCCGCTTGCGGGCGATTCGCGCTCAGATGGGGCAGGGTGCTGAGACTGTAGCAAATGCTCCGATTCCACAATTCAATTTCACTCCGGGTACGGCGGTAGGTAGTCCTCCGCCTGAAGGCACGGTGGTACAGCCTGCACCTGCTGCTCCTGCACCCGCACCTGCTGCTCCTGCGCCTGCTCCTTCACCTGCTTCGCCCGCTGCGGCTGCACCTGCGGCACGCCCTCCGGCTGCTGCTCCTGCACCTGCGGCTGCTGTACCTACTGGTGGCTTGCGCACTCCGCAACAACTTGCAGCAGTACAAACGAATGAACTATCAGTTGCTGAGTTCCAAGCACTGCCGCCTGCTGAGCGGCTTCGTCGTTTACAGGCCATCAATCGTGAGCGTCAGGCTGCAATCGACCGTGCAAATCTAGGCCGTGCTCCTGCCGCAGCCGCTGATGTGGTGGCTGGTGGCCCGTATAACGCGATTGCCCAAGGTGGTACTTGGCTTGCTAATCAGATTGGCATCCCTCGTCTTGGTCGTGCCCTTGGTATTTACGACGCCGATGTAACTCGGGTTGAAATCCCCACGGTAGGTACTGGTTCGGCTACGCCTTACTACGACATGATTCGTCAGGTCGAACAGGCTAATCGTCCGCTCACTGAAGCGCAACTGCTTGAGCAGTTGAAAACTGGTGAGACTACCCGTGCAAGAACGGCTGAGGCTGAGCGAGTAAAGAACGCGCAAGCATCACAGCAACAAGGCTACGCCGACTGGCAACTGGATGCTAAGGGTAAACCCGTACGTGGTTTGATTAACAACAACCCCGGCAACATTCGCCCAGACAAAGCGTACACATGGCAAGGCTCTACTGGTGAGGCTGGTGGTTTTGTGCAGTTCTCCTCGCCTGAGGCTGGTATTCGTGCGATGACCATTAACCTGCTGAGTTACAACGCTCGTGGGCTTAATACGGTGCAGAGCATCATTAGCACTTGGGCTCCTGAAAAGGACAACAACAAGACTGGTGCATATATCAACGATGTGTCCAAGGCTCTGGGTGTTAAGCCGACTGACCGTATTGATGTAAGCAATCCACAAATCATGCAGCAGTTGGTGACTGCCATTATTCAGAAAGAGAATGGTAAGCAGCCATATGACCCACGGGTTATCACTAACGGTATCGCTCTTGGATACAACAAGGATACTCCAGTCACAGCGGTTGCATCGGCTTCTATGCCTGCTCCTGCGCCCGGTACGAACGCTCCGGCTGCACCTCCTGCGGTCGCAGTAAACAACGCTGTTCAGACAGGCACTGTCAATCAAGTGGCTGATGCTGCGTCTAAAGCCGCGCCGCCTCCTACCCCGTCCAAAGACGGGTATATGTATGGCTCTGCGACGGTAGATGCTTCGGTGGCAAATCCTCAGATTCAGCAGATTCTCCAAACTCGTTCGGCTTTGCAACGCCAAGTGGCTTTGTTTAACCAGTATGGCTTTGGCGATAAAGCATGGGAAGCAGCCTCCAAGATTCAGGCAATCGACCTTGGTTTGTACAAGAACCAAGCCGACCTCGGTGTGTACGAAGGAGCCACGACTGGTAACTTCAGCCGTGCGATGTCTGTACTGTCTGCCTTTACTGGCTCTCCACATCAAGTGCTACGCCGTCCTGACGGTAAGTTTGACCTGTATGTGAACGGCAAAGCAACTAAGGCTGGCCTTGATGGTACGCAGGTTGAATTGTTGGTCAAGACGCAGGTGGATTCAGAGTACCGCAAACAGTTGGCTACACTCCAAAGTGAGCGCAGCATGGAAGAATTTAAGTCCAGACTGCGTATGGCGGAGGAAACCAACAAGCAAGTCTCTACTCAGACACTTCAGACTGCCCGTGAGATTCAACTTGAAATCATCAAAGGCAATACGAAACTGGCTGAGAAGAAACTTGAGATGGCTGGATTCAAGGCGGTGGCTACTGGTGCTGGCGATGGCAAGGTAACTTACAGCAATGGTCTCGGTGACTTCTTCGTTGTCGATACTGTAAACAACCAAGTCGAAGTGAACGGCGTCAAACTTGATGTCGGCCCACGAGCCCAGCGTGTATCGGGTGTAGACCGCAGCATTTGGAGCACAGTTAACGCACCACAAGTAGAAGTTAGGTAAGGTGAACTATGGCGACTAAAGCCGCACAATCCTTTGAGAATCCTCTATACGCGGATGCGGGTGGCTCTGTCGCCAGTGCGATGAGTCCTTATGCGTTTCTGAATCCGGCAGCATCAACAGGGTCTGACGCGCTGCAAAAAGGTTTAGCCGACATCGCTGCAATGGGTGCGGTTGGACAGCGTGCTACGCAGTTTGAACTTCCGCCGATGAAGAAACCACCGGCGATTGCGTACAGCCCATCACGCAAGGAGTTGTTTGTACAAGGTGTGACGTTCGCTGAGGACGATGCCGACATGACGCTTCGTGCGGAGCAGTTGCTTGACCAGCCATCGGTGGGGCTACCACAGGGTGGTGACTGGGTTGCGCTGACACCTGAATCCTATGGGCAACTGGCTGGGTCGATTCGGAATCCTAGTCTTGGACGCCTTATGTCCAAAAACTTTGGTATTGGCGTTGACCAATACCAACTGCGTGCAGGTCGAGGGCTACAGTTCCTTGGTGCTGAGCAAACTGGTCAGGCTATTGTTGACCAGCAGATGGAGGACTTGCGTAAGAATCTTCCATACCGCCGTGAGTTCAGTGAGATTGACTCCACTCGTGGTGCGATTGAATGGCTGGCTGCAACCGTAGCCCAACAAGGCCCAAACATTCTTGAGTCTGTCGGCACTGCTGCCGCAGGTTTCTTTGCTGGTACTGCTGTTGGTGGCCCTGTGGCTGGTGCTGGTGCTGCTCTTGCTGGACTGGCTGGTAAATCCGCCTTCAAACAATCCGTAGTTGCTGCGCTGAAGAAACGCGCCGCAGGTGAAGCCTTAGATGTAGCAGAGACAAAACTGCTACGCGAAGCGGCTGGTATCGCAGGCGCAACAATTCTATCTACTGCGCAGAACTACGCCACGGGTGTTGCCGACATTTATGGTGAGTTCCGTGAACAAGGAGCCGGAGCCGATGACACCAATGCTCGTCTTGCCTCTCTGTCTGGCGCAGTTCCCTATGCCGTCCTTGAGTCCCTCCCTGAATTTTTACTGGCATCCCGTCTGTTTGGTCGCGGTGGTTTGTCCGCACGAGGCGGAGCAGTTGACCTCAAAGACATCCAAGGTAAAAGTTTTCTTGGGACGCAAGGACTTCGTGGTGTCGAACTGCTCAAGCGAGGCGGTAAGGGAGCGGTCGTAGGTGGTACTGCTGAGGGTGCTACTGAACTTGGACAAGAGAGCCTGCTGATTGGTTTGACTGGGCAGGACTTCAGTGATGCAGATGTCCAGAAGCGTCTGGTCGAATCGTTCGCTGCTGGCTTTGGCGTCGGTGGTGTGCTTGGCGGTGCAGCCAATCTACGTCGCGGCCCTATCGGTAAACAACCTACCAACTTGTTGAACCCCGGTCAGAACCCTGACCCGAACCTTAGCGAATCCACAGAAGTGCAGCCTATTGGTGGCCCGACCCCCGCTGGTGGTATGGGGCAACGCCCCGACTTTGTGGCTGGTGCTGAAGGTGTACGCCGCTCGACTCCGGGCGACCGCATCTATACAGGTGAGGTGCAGCCCAATCAGTTCGGTGGTGCTCAAGGCGTCCTTGACCTCGGTGGTATCCCTGTGGCGGAAGCCAAGGCTCGTAGCATGCAGACGGGCGACACCCGTATGCCTCAGGTATGGGATGTAACCACGCAGTCGTGGCGGGATGTTACACCCGAAGAACAGGCTGCACAGATTGGCCCGGTTGACCAGCGGCCTAACCCCAATCAGTTGGCTCTCCAGTTTGCTCCGCCTGCCCCTGCTGGCGTAGGGTTTACTGACCAAGCCGCACCAATTATTAACCCTGCCATGCAGCAGGCGATGAATCTGGCACAAAGTCGTCAGGCTCAAGACCAAGCGCAGGCAGCGGCTCTTGCCCAGCGAGAGGCAGACCTCAACAAACTTCAGGTGCAAGCACAAGCGCAGCGGCAACTCGACATTGCGCAGCAAGCGATGGAGGCAGCCCGGCAGCAAGCCGCACCACAACAACTTCCTACGAAGCCGTTGCCTGTGCGTGCACCCCAACAGTTGGAATTGTTCAGCCGCCGTGAGGCTCCCCGTCCTTCCCGTGCAGAAGGTCTACGCCGTGGTGTAGGTACGCAGTTGCCTGAACCCACTACGACAGTCCCTGCGGTTCCTCGTCAGGACTT
>JACCED010904121.1_pt1 | contig 10186 bp, 10 predicted proteins | sample 7455021 | NCBI WGS metagenome assembly JACCED01 (sample SAMN15323456, study PRJNA562643) | freshwater metagenome | isolation source: river surface water | place: USA:Blue River Watershed | collected 2017-08-19 | reverse complement strand
GGAGACGTCATTCAACGCTGGGTTACCGTCTTTGCGGTAGGCCATAGTGACGTTTTCAAATTTGATCATTTTGTCTCCACTTTTGAGATTATCGGTTGAAACTGGAGATACGCGTGAGACTCGCCTCTGGAGCGCATGTGGTGTTCACTACTTATTCAATTTATTGTTGTTTGCGCCAGCGAATTCCTGCTTCTATAAATCCGTCAATTTCGCCATCAAGAACCGCGGCAGGATTTCCTGTTTCAAAATCGGTTCTCAAGTCTTTCACTAATTGATAAGGCGCCAATACATAAGAGCGCATTTGGTTTCCCCAAGAGCCGGAAGTTGAATTTTTTAATGCATCTATTCTTGCTTGTTCTTCTTGATGTCTTTTTTCCAATAGTTTTGATTGCAACACCGCTAAAGCTGTAGCTTTATTTTGTAATTGACTTCTTTCGTTTTGACATGACACAACAATCCCGGATGGAATATGTGTAATTCTTACTGCCGAATCTGTGGTGTTTACTCCTTGTCCCCCTGGACCTGAGGATCTATAAACATCAACTCTTATTTCATCATCTGAGATTTCAATTTGATCACTTTTATCAACTACTGGAACAACTTCGACTCCGGCAAAACTTGTATGACGTCTACTTTGAGAATCAAATGGAGAAATTCTCACTAAACGATGTGTACCCTGTTCCACAGAAAGAATTCCATACGCGTAAGGAGCATGTACTGCAAATGTTGCAGACTTAATTCCTGCTTCTTCGGCATATGAAGTTTCATAAACATCTGTTTTCCAATTTTGTCTTTCGCAATATCTTAAATACATTCTTAATAACATCTCAGCCCAATCGGCAGCATCAACACCACCTGCTTCAGATCTAATTGTTACCAATGCTTCTCGTGAATCATATTCACCTGATAATAAAGTTTTAACTTCCATTTCTCTAATCGCAGGGATTAGACTATTAATTTCATTCTTTGCATCAGTCAAAGAACCAGCGTCTTTTTCGTCTGTGGCAAGTTGAATTAAAACTTGAACATCATCAAGTCTTTGCCGCAATGATAAAACTTTCTTAAGTTCATTTTGAAGAAATGACAGCCTTGTTGTTAAAGCTTGAGCGGCAGCAGGATCATCCCATAAGTTTGGAACAGAGGCCTGGATCTCTAAATCTTTAATCTCAACTTCCATATTTTTAACATTAAGAACTTTCTCGATTGTCAAAAGAGTTGAACTTAACTCGTCAATCAATTCTGAGAAGTCGTCAGCCATAATTCAATAAGTCTAATGTGACCATTGAAAGCTTTCTATAGAACCTGCAATTTAGCGCTAGCCATGGCGCTAATCTTGACAAAACTTAATCCAAACCCAATAGGTAAATTGCATTTCTTTTCAACAAAAACCGAGATATTTGAATCGAAAGTCTCGACCTTAATTATAATTATCTCACTTTTATCGTAATTGCTTTCTATGAAATTTGTAACTTTTTCTTGAACTCTTGAGTTATCTAAAGCTACGTCTCTAGAAATTCCAAATTTGTAATATGAATCCAAATCAATCTGGTTTGTGCCTACAAAAGTTGCTTGATCAACAACATTTCTCAAGTACTGCTGTTGGCTCACAACTGAATATATGTTGACTGCACATATGAAGCACGATATATAAACTGATAACATCCCCACAAAAATTAACAAAATGGTACCTGCTTCATTTTTATTCAAAGCTCAAGAACCTACTAACAGAGGCATTTTTGCTGAGCGAAATTGGAATTTGAATTCCCAAGATTGATATTCGTTCACTAATCCTGAGACTTATACTTTCAGGACTATTTGAACAGCTCAGGGGTTTACAGTAAACAAAATATTCAACGTTACTCAATTGGTATTTATCAATAAGTATTTTCTTTGTTTCACCACTGTTCCATTTATCTATAGTTTTTGGATTTTTTGACACGCTTGATGTAATTAGGTTCCCTACTTTATTCAAATCATTTACATTTCTAGCTATTAGATAGAAGTCAATAAATAATTGAATAAAAGTTGCTGCAACCAATACATATATGAGGAATTCAATAATTGCATTTCCCTGAACGCTCTTATATCGCATGGCTAGTTGATGCTAAATCGAATTCTATGCCAAAAATTGTTTGAATTTGTATGGAAATTTTGAGTTCAATCAACTTCATTTCTGCTACTTCAATTTTTTCGATTTCAATTTTTGGTTTGCCAGCAAAAAAGTTATATTTTTCAAGTTCTAATATTGTTTTGTTTATTACTTCAGTTGGCGAACTTCCCATACCAATATATCGAGCACCTCGCTCTGATGCAAGCGATATATTTGCATAAGTTATTAGCAGAAATATCAATTGAATGAGTGCTAGTGAAACAAATATCATCAAAGGTGCGATCAAAGTAAAACTTACAATCGCGCTCCCTTTTGAATTTCTAAGGTTTTGAAACAGATTCAACAGCTTTGCTAAACATGGCTGCAAGCGCGGTATCGGCGACCACCCAAAGAGCTGCGACCAAACCTGCTGTCATCACAGTTACTAATACCCAACCTGGAACATCACCTTGTTCGTTTTGAATAATCAATTTAATTAATTTTTGCATATTTCTCCTTAACCTATTTTTTGAAGAACTGTTAGAGCCGGATACATTGCAACTGCTAACACTGAAGGTAAAACTACAAACACCACAGGAAACAACATCGAAATTTCTTTTGCAGCAGCTTGTTTCATTAAAAGATTTTTAAATTTAATTCTTTGATCTTCAGCAAACTTTCTAGACACCTCTGCTAAAGGAGTCCCTCTGGCTATGGCTATCTCCATTTGCTTTATTAGCGGTTTAAGTACTTTTGATTCTCTATCGTCACTCATTTCATTTAGAGCGATCATTAAAGGTTTTCCAAATGCATTCTCTCGAATTGCCTTACTTATCCCATCTTTGAAATCAGAGGGTAAAAACTCGGAAATTGTGTCAATGCTTGCACGTGGGTTTTGTCCAGCGGTTAAAGCAACTGCCAAAAGATCTCCAAATTCTGCGCTGTCTACGAATTTAGCTAGGTCTTCAGAGTCATTAATTCTTTTTCTGATAATGCTTTTTCTTTTGCTTTGCTTAAGTTCGTGAGATGCGCTTTTAGTAGAGATAAAGCTTGACACTCTTGTTCCAAGATTAATCTGATTTGCGTTCCAGATTCTGATATAAATTAGTGTAGGAATTAGAGCACCAAAAAATAATAAAATGGTGTTCATCTTGTCTCAATTTTTCTAAAAACATCAATTCGACCGATTCGTTTCATAACTAAATACCCAAATAGACCAACTATGGCAACTAAAATTAAGATCAATTGACCGATTAGGTTTTGATAAGCATTTCTTACACTTTCCTGGGTCCATAAAGCTAGTAAAACAAGCCAAGGAGAAATAACCGAAATTCGTGCACCGTTAAGGACCCATGATTGTTTTGCTTTCAATTCTTGAATCAAGTTATGATTCTCTCGAGATGAATTAGAAAGTATTGATAAAGAAGTTGCTAAATCATTAGCTCCTGTCTTCAACACAACCTGTAAAAGTTTCAAGGTTGCAACCCCAACGGTATCTGTGATTTGATTTTTTAATATAGAAATAACTTTTGAAACTTGGCCTGATCGATTTATCTCTAATATTGCCTCTTGAAAATCTGATCTCAAGGGTTCTTCGCAATTTTGTAACGCTTGGGCTAGTGCTTCACTGACAGTTAAACCGGCTCTAACTCCACTTGTTAAATCATCAATTAATTGTGTCCACTGTTGCATTTTTTGATCTTGCATTTTTGTTTTTCTCTGATTTAACAATATTCCTGGTAATAATATTGCTGCAGCCAATGAAATGGGAGCGACAACAAAGACCTTCGTGATGATTGAAACAAAAATTCCAAGACACGCGACAGTAATCATGATCAACGTATCTTCCTTTATGTCGCTAAAAACAAGCTTAAATTTTTCTAAACTTAAGAAGTCAAAATCTAGATAGTAACTGATCAGCGTCATCCATAAGCCTGAGATCAACATCAACAAACTAAATATTTGAGAGGTCATTACACTGCCTTGGATAATTTTCTGTTATGTTGATTTGTTGTGTAAATAGAATTTATTTTGATGTTGTCTCTTATCGGATCATTCGAAATCTCAATTATTTCTGCTACTTGCCTAAATCCGGTCTGATTCCTTTCTATATGAATTACAAAATCGATAACTTGACCGACGGTCTTCTTTACAAAATCCGCTTGAATGTTAGGTCCACCCAGTAGTGGTAATAACATCAATTTATTGATTGCTTCACTAGCTGAATTTGCATGGATTGTTGCCATTCCTGACATTCCACTATTCAAAGCAATCAATAAATCAAGCGCTTCCGCCTGTCTAACTTCTCCTAGAACTAATCGATCTGGTCTCATTCTTAAAGCTTCTCGAATTAAGCGTCTTAAGGAAACTTCTCCTTCAGATTCCAAATTTATTTCTCGTGTTTGCAAAGCAACCCAATCACTTGAATTAATCTTCAATTCAAAGACTTCTTCGCAAGTGATAATTCTTGTATTTGCAGGCAAGGTATTTAGTAGTGAACTTAAAAATGTAGTTTTACCTGCGCCCGTTGTGCCACTTATTAAGATATTTTTAGAATTGCCAACTAATTCTTTAAGTAAAGAAGCCATATGAGAATCCAGCATTTGTTTTTCAACCAAGAATTCTAAATTGGGTGTAGCTGATCCAAACTTTCTTATATTTATAGCTGGCCATTTCTTGGTGATATCAGGAATCACTGCATGAAGTCTGCTTCCGTCAGGAAGTGTTGCATCCACAAATGGATGAGAAATATCTAATCTTCTACCTGTATTTCTAAGTAATTGCTCCACTAAAACTATAATTTCATTTTCTGATAAAACAACACTTGTTAATTCTGAAATTCCATTTCGAGCCACAAATATGTGTCCTGGTCCATTAATCCAAATTTCCTCAACGGTTTCATCTCGAATAAATTCATTAATCAACGAATTTGAAACAATATGATTTTTCATCTGGCTCCTAGGTATAGGAACCTTAAGACCTAAACGAGAATATTCAATTATGAATGGGGCAAATAATACTCATCAATTCTTAACTATTACCAGGGAACTATGGCTCGATCTTCCCAGAGAAATCCTGTTTGCGTACTTTCATTAACCTCTCGAGAAGCAAGCCACAAAATAGTTTCTGCACCTTGTTCAGCAGTTCTAGGAGCATCAGGTCCACCCATGTCAGTCTGACAATGTGCAGGACACATTGCGTCAACAAAAACTCCACGTTTACCATTTCCAGTTTCTGCTGCAAAATTTTTAGTTAATGCATTTACTCCTGCTTTTGAAATCCGATAAGGAGCAAGACCACCGTTTGTTCCAGGTCCTGACATTCTTCCTAAGCATGCAGTAACATTTATAATTCTGCCTAAACGATTTTCAACCATAACCGGAGCAAAAACTCGAATTGAGTTAAATACTCCCGTTAAATTAATTGAAATAACTCGATTCCATTCTGTAATACTTGTTTTTAAAGTCTTTGCTGTTTTTTCACTCATCACGCCAGCTGAATTAATTAAAATAGTCGGAGTAAATCTACTTAGTATTTGTGAACCAATTTGATCAAATTGATCTGAATCTGAAACATTGCATACAAAGCCTTCGCTTAGTAAGCCTTTTGATTTGATCTCTTCCGTAGCTTTAGAAACGTTTGCAGAGTTTTGTCCAATAATTAGAACGTTTGCTCCAAGTTTTGCTAAACCTAAAGCTGCCGCAAAACCAATTCCCCTGCTACCGCCTGTAACAACTGCCACTTGATTCGTTAAGGAACCAACACGTAATGGCGAATCGTCAACAACCGTGGCCCCGGGATTATGTTCTCCGCTCATGACACCAAGCCTGCTACTAGATGCAAAATCACGCATCTTTGACTTAACTACTACGCTAGATATACGGCTAAAAAACGAAAGAGGTCGTGACAGCCAACATGTCGGGTGAAGCGCCAAAGAACCCTTCAAGCACAGGTTTTGGGCCTAATGAATGGTTAGTCGATGAAATTTATCAACAATATTTAAACAACAAAAATTCCGTAGATCCTTCATGGTGGGAATTTTTTGGAGACTACTCCCCAACTGAACGAAATGCCGCAAAAATTGCAAACGAAGCAAAGAATTCAACTCCAGTAGTAGAACCAATTGCTAGAAAACCTGTTGAAGAAATAGTTCCTATTCGCAAAAAAGTTATCGAAGTTCCTACTTCAAATGAAGCTGTTACAGAAACAATCCGCGGAACTTCTGCCCGGGTTGTAACCAATATGGAAGCAAGCCTGAAAGTTCCCACAGCTACCTCTGTAAGAAGTGTGCCTGCCATTTTGTTACAAGAAAATAGAACTTTCATTAATAATCATTTAGCTCGCCAACGTGGTGGCAAGGTTTCTTATACACACATAATTGCTTACGCAGTTGCAAAAGCTGTGAGTGATATTAAAGAAATGAATACCGCTTACACAGTCGTTGACGATAAGCCAGCAATTATTAAATATCCTCATGTTGGTCTGGGCCTAGCTATTGATTTAGCAAAACCAGATGGATCTAGACAACTACTAGTTCCAAATATTAAATATGCCGATGTCTTGGATTTTGCACAATTCTGGTCAACTTATGACGACTTAGTAAAAAGAGCAAGAAATGGAAAATTAACTGTTGAAGATTTTCAAGGTACAACAATAAGTGTTACAAATCCAGGAACAATTGGTACGCAACATTCAGTTCCACGATTAATGGAAGGCCAAGGTGCCATCATCGGTGTTGGAGCTCTTGATTTTCCAACCGAATGGCAAGGCGCTGCACCTGAAACTTTAGCCAGACAAGCAATTAGCAGAGTCATTACTTTGACATCGACTTATGATCACAGAATTATTCAAGGCGCACAAAGTGGTGAATTCTTAAAAAGAATAAGTGAACTGCTCCTTGGTAAAAATAATTTCTATGAGGATATTTTTGCCTCTCTTGAAGTTCCTTACAAGCCTTATGTTTGGGCGGTTGATATTGCCACAACCCATGATGAAGACATAAACAAAGTAGCTCGTGTTCAAGAATTAATTCACTATTACCGTGTACGAGGACATTTAATTGCTGATACAAATCCGTTGGAATATGCCCAAAGAACTCATCCAGATTTAAGAATGGCAAATCATGGTTTAAGTGTGTGGGATCTAGAACGAGAATTTGCAACAGGTGGTTTTGGTGGAGTTCCATTTATGAAACTTCGAGATATTTTAAGTCGTTTGCAAGATTCTTACACCAGAAGTATTGGTGTGGAGTATATGCATATTCAAGAACCTGAAGAACGTAAATGGATTCAAGAAAGAATTGAAAAACCTCACGAAAGAATGGATAGACAAGAGCAATTACGAATTCTTAGACGTTTAAATGCAGCTGAGGCTTTTGAAAAATTCTTACATACTAAATATGTTGGTCAGAAAAGATTTTCACTAGAAGGCAGTGAGTCTGCAATAGTTTCATTGGATTCCATCTTGGTTGAAGCAGCCAATGACAATCTTTTGGAAGTAGATATCGCAATGCCCCATCGCGGTCGACTAAATGTATTAGCAAATATTGCAGGTAAGTCTTATGAAAGAATTTTCCGTGAATTTGAAGATGTTGGTGCTGCTGGTTTTGTTCAAGGTTCAGGAGATGTTAAGTACCACTTAGGCACTTATGGAAAATTCACTTCGGAAGAAGGAAATAGTGTTCCGGTTTATTTAGCGGCAAACCCTTCACATCTTGAAGCAGTGGATCCTGTACTTGAGGGAATCGTAAGAGCAAAACAAGACAAATTAGGTAAAGGCCACGATCATCCGATTTTGCCAGTTTTGATGCACGGAGATGCTTCTTTTGCTGGTCAAGGGGTAGTGCTTGAAACTTTGAATCTTTCTAAATTACGTGGATATAAAACAGGTGGAACTATTCATTTAATTGTGAACAACCAAGTTGGATTTACAACTGCTCCAGCTGATGCCAGAAGTTCAACTTATGCAAGTGATATGGCAAAAACAATTCAAGCACCAATTTTTCATGTAAATGGTGATGATCCAGAATCTGTTTCCCTTGTTTCAAGACTTGCCTATCAATACAGAAAAGAATTTAAAAAAGATGTAATTATCGACATGATTACTTATCGTCGTCGCGGTCATAACGAAGCAGATGATCCTTCATTAACTCAACCATTGATGTATCAAATAATTGACGAAAAACGAAGTGTGAGAAAACTTTACACAGAGTCACTAATTGGACGAGGTGACATCACTGTAGAAGAAGCCGAAAATGCGCTGATTGATTACCAAAATCAATTAGAAAGAGTACTGGCTGAAACTAAAGGTGATTTGAAGAAAGTTGATCCGATTCCAGTTGACAACAGACCGTCATTTCCAGCCGAAGTTGAAACGAAAATTTCTCGTGAATTGATTGACCGAATTGCGCAAACTCAAGTTAATTTGCGAGAAGGTTTTACTCCTCATCCAAGACTTTGGCCACAACTAGAACGTCGCGCACAAATGATTAAAGATGACACCATTGATTGGGCCATGGGAGAAGCATTAGCTGTTGGCTCCCTTCTTTCAGAAGGTCACTGGGTTCGAATTGCTGGACAAGATGCTAGACGTGGAACATTTGGTCAACGTCACGGTGTAATAGTTGATTACAAAACTGGTAAAGGTTATAAACCACTAAAACAAGTTGCAAAAGAAGGCACAAGATTATTTGTCATTGATTCTGCTTTAACTGAATTTGCTGGTATGGGTTTTGAATACGGTTACTCTGTTGCAAGTCCTGAATCACTCGTTATGTGGGAAGGCCAATTCGGAGATTTTGCCAATGGTGCCCAAACAATAATTGATGAATTCATTTCTTCTGGCGAACAAAAGTGGCAACAAGAATCTGGTTTAGTTTTATTATTGCCACATGGAATGGAAGGACAAGGTCCAGATCATTCATCAGGTCGAATTGAGAGATTCTTAAGTTTGGCTGCCCAAGACAATATGACTATTGCCCAACCATCGACTTCTGCTTCATATTTCCATTTACTTCGTTGGCAAGTTTTAAATCCTCACAACAAACCACTGATTATTTTCACACCGAAATCAATGTTGAGAGCAAAACCAGCCACTAGTGCAACTAAAGAATTCACTGATGGCAAATTTAATCCTGTCATAGAAGATATTAAGTCTGATAAATCAAAAGTTAATAAAATTGTGATGTGTACTGGGAAAATAAGTCACGAAATTGCTGCAGCCCGAGATGCTGCAAATCTTGAAAATATTGCAATTATCAGACTTGAAAGACTTTACCCGCTTCCTATAAAAGAAATTAAATCAATTTTGTCTGGTTACGCAAGTGATGCAAAAATTATTTGGGCACAAGATGAGCCCGCCAATCAAGGCGCTTATCCATTTGTTATGACTGAACTTGCACCTCAATTAGGTCGAGTAGTAACAAGAGCTTCTCGACCAGCATCCAGTGCTCCTGCTGTTGGTTCTCACACCAAGCACGATCAAGAACAATCAGATTTAATTAAATCAATAATCGAATAATCCCCTCAAAGCCAAATAGTTATCAAGCCTGTGAAAGGCTATGGTCATGAAAGCATTTGCTAGCGATAACTATGCACCAGTTCATCCACTAGTTCTAAAACAAATTTCAGATATTAACTCAGATCACGTAAAAGCATACGGTGCAGATGATGTCACTATCCAAGCAATTAAATTAATTAGAGAAACACTTCAAGATTCAAAATGTGAAGTTAATTTTGTATTTAATGGCACAGGAGCAAATATTACAGGATTACAAACAGTTATGGATTCATGGAATTCTGTAATTTGTGCAAGTACCGCTCATATAAATGTTGACGAAGGTGGCGCCCCCGAAAGACTTTTAGGAGTTAAATTATTAGACGTTCCAACTAAAGATGGAAAATTAACTCCTGAATTAATTGCCCCACTTTGGGTTCGCATGGGAGATCCCCACACTTCGCAACCTAATGTTGTTTCAATAACCCAATCTACTGAAATGGGAACTGTTTACACTCCTAGTGAAATAAAAGCTTTGGCTGATATTGCTCATAAAAACAATTCATATCTTCATATGGATGGAGCAAGAATTAGTAATGCTGC
>JACCED010826270.1_pt1 | contig 10186 bp, 9 predicted proteins | sample 7455021 | NCBI WGS metagenome assembly JACCED01 (sample SAMN15323456, study PRJNA562643) | freshwater metagenome | isolation source: river surface water | place: USA:Blue River Watershed | collected 2017-08-19 | reverse complement strand
GGGCTGTGCCAAAGCGACCCGGTGAGATCCGGGCTGCGGTATCGCGCTGCCCTTAGCGCAGTTTGGAAGGTTTCGCCAGATGAAAGCCGATATCTCTGTGCCATGGTGGCACCCCAGCCGCCACGCGGACCGCCGTCCGGCGCTTTTGGCGCGCAATCGGCTGCAGGCGGGCATCCGTGGGTGGTTTGCGGAGCGCGAGTTTCTGGAGGTTGATCCGTCGGCCCTGCAAGTCAGCCCCGGCAACGAGACGCATCTGCACGCTTTCACCTGCACCGCCATCGGGAATGATGGGCAGGGCCAGCCGCGCTATCTGCACACCAGCCCCGAATTCGCGATGAAAAAGCTGTTGGCGGCGGGGGAGCGGCGGATCTTTTCCTTTGCTCATGTCTGGCGCAACCGCGAACGTGGGGCGCGTCACAGCCCGGAGTTTACCATGCTGGAATGGTACCGGGTGGGCGAGCCCTATGAGGTGCTGATGTATGACACCATCGCCATTCTGCGGCTCGCCGCAGGCGGGGGCACCTTGCGTCACCGCGATATGGTCTGCGATCCCGCGCAAGAACCGCAGCGCTTTTCGGTGGCCGAGGCCTTTCGCCTTTATGCCGGGATTGACCTTCTTTCGACGCTGGACGGCGCGGCAACCGACCGCGATGCGCTTGCCGCCCAAGCCGTCGCTGCGGGGCTGCGGGTGGCGGGGGATGATGTCTGGTCTGATATCTTTTCCCGCGTGCTGTCGGAAAGGGTCGAGCCGCATCTGGGGCAGGGGCGGATCACCATTCTGGATCGCTATCCGGCAGCCGAGGCTGCGCTAGCCCGTGTCTGCGCCGATGAGGCGCGCGAGGCTGAGCGGTTCGAGGTTTACGCTTGCGGGGTGGAACTGGCCAATGGCTTTGGCGAATTGACCAACCCGGTGGAACAGCGGCGGCGGTTTGAGGCTGAGATGGACGAGAAACAGCGTATCTACGGCGAGCGCTATCCGTTGGACGAAGATTTCCTCGCCGCGCTGGCGCTGATGCCCGAGGCTTCGGGCATTGCGCTGGGCTTTGACCGGCTGGTGATGCTGGCGACGGGCGCGCCGAACATCGACGACGTGATCTGGGCGCCGGTTGGGTGAGGCGGGCCCCGGGCCTGCCCGGGGAGAAAACGCTTTAGTTAAGCGTTTTCAGCGCTGAACGCCTGCGAAAGCCTTCGCGGGCCGGGTCATGTCGCGTTTACTCATACCCTGCGATAATGCACAAATCCGCAAACGACACGCCATCCCGCTTGGCCTTGGCGGCCTGATATTCGGGGCTGTGGTAGCAATCCTGCGCGGCCTTGAGATCGGGAAATTCGATCACGACGGTGCGGGGGCGGATGGAGCCTTCAACCACCTCCTGCGCCCCGCCCCGGACAAGGAACCTCGCCCCGTATTTGGTGAAGGCGGTGGCATTGGCCTGCCGATAGGCCTCATAGGCGGTGGGGTCAGAGATGGTAACGTGGCCGATCCAGTAGGCGGGCATGAGGGGGTCCTTTGTTTTCCCCAACGATACGCTCCTTGGCCCAAAGCGCAACAGTAGGGCCGCGCCCGACCTCGGGATGGCGCGCCGACGCTCGTTCTGGGCGCTTTATGGTTCGAGTTCTTCCCCCGAAGTTCTGCTGGCACCCGTTGCAAACGCGCCCTCCCGGGGGGAGGTCGGGCGCGGCCCGGCGGCGCATGCGCGCCTTGATTCCGGGCAAAAGGAGCGACGGGCTAAAGTCTAACCGTCTCCATTACACCAACCGCTCCGCCTCCTTCGCCGCCCGGATGAAGTCCGCAAACAGCGGATGAGGCGCAAACGGTTTGCTCTTCAATTCCGGGTGGAACTGGACGCCGATGAACCACGGGTGGTCCTTAATCTCGACGATCTCGGGCAGGCGGCCGTCGGGGCTCATGCCCGAAAAGATCAGCCCGCACTTTTCCAGACCCTCGATATACTTGGCGTCCACCTCATAGCGGTGGCGGTGGCGTTCTTCGATCACGGTGGAGCCGTAGATTTGCGCCACGCCCGAGCCTGGCTTCAGGTTCGCGGTATAGGCGCCCAGACGCATCGTGCCGCCCTTGGCGTCACCCGCGTTGCGCCGCACGGTGTGGTTGCCCTGCACCCATTCCTTCAGGTGATAGACCACGGGGGTAAAGCGTTTTTCTCCCGCCTCATGGTCAAACTCTTCCGACCCAGCATTGGCGACCCCGCCCAGATTGCGGGCGGCCTCGATCACGGCCATTTGCATGCCAAGGCAGATGCCCAGATAGGGGATCTTCTTTTCGCGGGCAAAGGTGGCGGCCTTGATCTTGCCTTCGGTCCCCCGCTCGCCAAAGCCGCCGGGGACGAGGATGGCGTTGAAGTTTTGCAGATAAGGGGCGGGGTCCTCGCGTTCGAAGATTTCCGCGTCAATCCATTCGGCACGGACCTTGGTGCGGTTGGCCATGCCGCCATGGGTCAGGGCCTCGGCGATGGATTTGTAGGCGTCTTCCAGCTGGGTGTATTTGCCGACAATTGCGACGCGAACCTCGCCTTCGGGGTGGGTGATGCGGTCCATCACGTCTTCCCAGCGCGACAAGTTGGGTTTCGGGGCTGGGGTGATGCCAAAGGCGTCCAGCACGGCCTGATCAAGGCCCGCACGGTGATAGGCCAGCGGGGCCTCATAAATGGTTTTCAGATCATAGGCGGGAACGACGTGGTCTTTGCGAACGTTGCAGAAGAGCGCGATCTTCTCAAGCTCGCGCTCGGGGATCGGGTGTTCGGAGCGGCAGACCAGCACATCGGGCGCCAAGCCAATCGATTGCAGTTCCTTGACCGAATGCTGGGTGGGTTTGGTCTTGAGTTCCCCTGACGCCGCCAGATAGGGCAGAAGGGTCAAATGCATCAGGATCGACTGGCCGCGCGGGCGTTCGTGGATGAACTGGCGGATGGATTCAAAGAAGGGCAGACCTTCGATGTCGCCCACCGTGCCGCCGATTTCACACAGCATGAAATCCACCTCCTCATCGCCGACGCGCAGGAAGTCTTTGATTTCATTGGTCACATGCGGGATGACCTGAATGGTCTTGCCCAGATAATCGCCCCGGCGTTCTTTTTCCAACACGTTGGAATAGATGCGGCCCGAGGAGATGGAATCCGTCTGGCGGGCATGCACGCCGGTGAAGCGTTCGTAATGCCCAAGGTCGAGATCAGTCTCTGCACCGTCGTCGGTGACGAACACTTCGCCATGCTCAAAGGGCGACATCGTGCCGGGGTCGACGTTGAGATAGGGGTCAAGCTTGCGCAGCCGCACAGTATAGCCCCGCGCCTGCAACAAGGCCTCAAGGGCGGCCGAGGCCAGCCCTTTGCCAAGCGAGGACACCACGCCGCCGGTGATGAAAATGTAGCGTGCCATGTGGGGTCTCCCGTGTGTTTCAGTGGCTCGATTCGCGGTTCGAGAATCGCAGCACCACGGGAGTTGATCCTTAGCCTAGACCGACCAAGGACGCAACCGCACCGCAAGATGCTGTTTGAAATTCTGCGAAAACCGCAACAGGTTGGGGATCAGTCTTCGGCTTTTTGGGGCGTTGCCGGGGCGTCTGCGGGGGCGGGCGGCAGAAGATCTGACGCTGCCGGCAGTTCCGGCTCGGCGGCTTTGGGGGCCTCGATGCCGATCTGGTCCGCTACCGAACCGGTCTTTCCTTCGCCAGCTGCAAGGATGGTCAGCGTCAGCGAGGTGCAGATGAAGGCTGCGGCCAAGGCCCATGTGATCTTGCCCAAAGCCGTCGCGGCGCCGCGCGCCGAGATGGCCCCGCCACCGCCGCCTCCCATGCCAAGGCCGCCACCCTCGGAGCGTTGCAGCAAGACAACGCCAATCAAGAGAAGCGCAAGGATGAGGTGGATGGTGAGAACAACGTTTTCCATGGGGCCTTCGCACAGCTGACGCGCCTATCTAGGCGGAAGGGCGGGGCCGCGCAAGGGGCTTGGGAGGCTCATCGAGCCCTGCGGGCACTCTTCGCCATGGGAGAGGCTGGGCCAGCCGACGCGGTGGCGGCTGGCCTTGGGATGCCTCCGGCGGGAGTATTTGGGCCAAGATGAAACCAGGCCCGTGGGCTGGGTCAGGCTGGTGTCGGGTCCATGAAGACCGCCGAGAGTTTGTTGCCGTCAGGGTCGCGCAGGTAGCAGGCGTAAAAGCCTGGCGCATAGGGGCGCAGGCCGGGGGCGCCCTCATCGGTGCCGCCCGACGCCAGCCCAGCGGCGTGAAAGGCGTCGACCGCCGCCCGGCTCGGGGCGCTGAGCGCAGCCATGGAGCCATTCCCAACGGTCGCAGGCTGATCATTGAACGGCTGGGTAACCCAAAGCCGGATGCGCGTCGGGGCAGGCTCGCCATAGCCGGCCTCCGCGTCATTGGCAAAGCGCCGTTCCAGCCCGAGACAGGGCATCACCCCATCGTAAAACCGCATCGCGCGGGCCAGATCATTGGTGCCCAGTGTAATATAAAGCAGCATCTTCCCTCCTTGCGGCCATTTTGCTGTTTCGCTGGCCGCGCCTGACCGCTATAGGAGCCACGGTTTTTCCAAAGCGCAAGGATATCCCATGGCCAATGTCGTCGTCGTCGGAGCCCAGTGGGGGGACGAGGGGAAGGGAAAGATCGTTGACTGGCTGAGCGAGCGCGCTGATGTGATCGCGCGCTTTCAGGGCGGTCACAATGCGGGCCATACGCTGGTCATTGATGGCAAGGTTTATAAGCTGAGCCTCTTGCCCAGTGGCATCGTGCGCGGTGGCAAGCTGTCGGTCATTGGCAATGGCGTGGTGGTGGATCCGTGGCATCTGGTCACCGAGATCGACAAGCTGCGCGGCCAAGGCGTGGACATCAGCCCCGAGAATCTGATTCTGGCTGAAAACGCCAGCTTGATCCTGCCGATTCATGGCGAGTTGGACCGGGGCCGTGAGGCGCAGACGGGTGTCGCGAAGATCGGCACCACGGGGCGGGGCATTGGCCCGGCCTATGAGGATAAGGTGGGCCGGCGCGCGATCCGTGTGGCCGATATCTTTGACGAGGCAACGCTGGACACTCGGATTGGGCGGCTCTTGACCCATCACAATGCCTTGCGGGCGGGCTTGGGGCTGGAGCCGGTGGATCCGGTTGCGCTGAAAGCGCAAATTTTGGAGATCGCGCCGAAGATCAAGCCTTACGCTGGACCGGTCTGGAAGGTGCTGACGGATGCGCGGCGTGCGGGCAAGCGGATTTTGTTCGAGGGCGCGCAGGGGTCTTTGCTGGACATTGATTTCGGGACCTATCCCTATGTCACCTCGTCGAACGTGATTGCCGGACAGGCAGCGACGGGCGTGGGCCTTGGGCCGACCGCGATTGATTTTGTCTTGGGCATTGTGAAGGCCTATACCACCCGCGTGGGTGAGGGCCCGTTCCCGGCGGAGTTGTTTGATGCCGATGGTGAGCGTCTGGGCGAGCGGGGCCATGAGTTTGGCACTGTGACGGGGCGCAAGCGGCGCTGTGGTTGGTTTGATGCGGTGCTGGTGCGCCAGACCTGTGCGACCAGCGGTGTATCGGGCATTGCGCTGACCAAGCTCGACGTGTTGGACGGGTTCAAGACGCTGAAAATCTGCGTGGGCTATGAGCTTGACGGCAAGCGGATGGATTATCTGCCGACCGCCGCCGACCAACAGGCGCGCTGCACGCCGATCTATGAAGAGATGGATGGCTGGTCGGAAACCACTGCAGGCGCGCGGTCTTGGGCCGATCTGCCGGGGGCTGCGTTCAAATATGTGCGGCGGATTGAAGAGTTGATCCAATGCCCGGTCGCGCTACTCTCTACCTCTCCGGAACGCGACGACACCATTCTGGTGACCGATCCGTTCGCGGATTGACGGTTCGGCTGTCTTTTGGGGCCATCGCCCCGAGAGACCGCGCGGCATAGGGAGGCGGGACGATGGCGCTGAGTTACAAGGCCCGCAAGCGGTTGTCTTTGCTGGTCCTTTTGGTTGGCATGCCGGCCTATGTGGTCTTGGCTGTGAGTGTAATGAACGCTTTGCCGCGCCTGCCATTATGGGCTGAGGTGCCGGTGTACATCCTGTTGGGTTTTGGCTGGATCTTACCCTTTAAGGCGGTGTTCTCGGGCATTGGCCAGGCCGATCCTGACCAGCCAGCCCCGCCTTCGGACGACTGACGGAGCGAGTCCAAACGCAAACAGGCGGGTCAAGCCCAACGGGCGACCCACCTGCTCTCAGGTCCGGGAGGCAGCCCGGCCTTGGTTCTTAACCCGCGAGTTTGCGCGCTTCGGCCAGATAGGGCGAGCGGTCGGTCAGCGCGAACATGCCGCGCTTAACCTTGGTGATGCGGCCTTGCCGCAAGAGCGTGCCAAAGCTGCGCAGGTAATCTTCGCGCGCGGTTTGGGACTGGCCCGGCAAGGCTGCGATTTGGCGCATCACCAGCGGGCGCGAGAATTCGGGGCGTTGCAGCACTTCGGCGCAATAGACAGCGGCAGCCTCAAGAAGGTCGGGCAGTGCCTCGGCACCGAGTTGATCGGCGAAGTCCTGAAAACTGGTGGCATCTGAGAAGAGGTTTTCGGCCTCTTCTGGGGTGAGCGCGTCGTCATCGTCAAGGCCAGCCTGATCGGTGTCTTGCATCATGGCCTGCGGCGCGGCGCTGGGTTGCGCCAGCGCCGGACGGCGCGGACGTACCGGCATGACCACCCGGGGGGCGGTGGAACCCGTGGTGGAGGGGGGAGGCGCTGCGGGGCGCGGTTGATCGATGCGCTGGGCAGAGACCAGCACAAGCGGGGTCGGGCGCGCAGCCGGGTCGGGCACCGCTGGAGGGCGCGGCGTTGTCGCCTCGGCCTGCGGGCGGCGCGGGCGCACGACGCGATCCAGATCGTCGCGATAGGGCTCCATCCGCTCTTCGCCCTGCGTCGAACGCCCGCCCGTGACGGCGCGGTCGGCCTCGGTCGCAGCGACGGCGGCCTTGAGATGGGCAATGGCTGATTGGCGGCGGCGGGTTTCCTCGCCGCCCATTTGCGTGGCGGCCTGCGCCATCAGGCGGCTGACGGCCTCATCCTCGGCGGGAACGTTGATCGGACGCGGTTCGGCGGTGGGGTCGGATGCGGTAGCGGCGGCCGCGGGCTCTGGGGCGACATCGCGAGTGACCTCAGGTTCGGAATCGGTCAGCGTGCCGCCGAGTTCTGCCTCCAAAGCAGCAAGTTCGGCCTGCAGCGCAGCCTCGGCCTCATCCGAAAGGATGCCGGCCGTGGCAAGTTGTACCGGAGGTTCTCCCGCGATCTCAGCGTCTAGGGTTTCAGCGTCTGGGGCTTCGGCTTCGGGCGGTGCGGCTCGGCGGATGCGAATAACGCGGGCCCGGGCGCGTGGTGCGGCCTCTGCGAGGGGGGCCGCCGGTTCGGTCGGCAGCGGTGGCGCTGGATCGGCACTGTCATCTGTCACCTCATTCGGCGCCGTTTGATCGAGTTCTTCGATCATCTGCGGCGCTTCGTCTGCCTCGGCCGCGAGATCGGTCTCGCGCGGGGTATCCGGCAGCGGCTCCAGCGTCAGGTCCTCGGCGTCGTCAAAATCCGCTGTCTCGGCAGGGAAAGGCTCCGTGGCCGTTCCAAGTGCCGCCCAACTCGCGACATTTTGTGCGTCGACGGGTTCTTTGTCTGCCTCGGACAGATCATCCGCGGTGGTGGCAGGCACGTCCTCCGCCACGTTCAGACGCGACAGCAGGGCGGTATCGTCAAACTCGGCTGCCCCCGTCACCACGTGCGCAGCGATATCCTCGGGCAGGTCAACCGGGTCGGTGCCGGACATCAGAGCAAGCGGCTCAGCCTCAGCGCTGTCTTGGTCCTCGGGCAAATCGCTTGCGGGTTCGGCGGCAACGTCATCCGGCTGCTCGGATGTCAGACCTGCCAGCATGGCATCGTCGATCTCGGCCGAAGGTTCGAAGTCTTGATCGCTATCCTCGATCACGATTGCAGCATGTTCGGCGGGGTGCAGATCTGCCGCGGCGACCAAAGGCGCGTCGGCGTCGGGCAGCAGGCGGTCGGTGATCAGTGCCTCGGGCACGTCAAAGGTGGCATCGGCAAAGCCGCCCATGATGTCAGCCTGATCGAAAGGCTCGATCTGCGGCTCCGCTTGATCGGAATTGGGCATTGCAACCTGCGCGGAGGCCTGCAGCTCATCGGCATGCTGATCTTCGGTATAAGCCTCATCGACCAATGTCTTTTGGGGGATCACGGGCGCATCTGGCATCATGGCCTGCGTTGCGGCGGCCATCGGTGCGGCTTGGGCGTGGCGGGCCCGGATGCGCTGCAAGCGCGCTGCGACGCTTTCAGTGCCTGCCTCGGGCAAAGGTGCCGGAGCGTCCAGCAAGGGCGCACACGCGAAAGGCTCGGCGCTGGGGGCCTCGGCGGCATCGCCAGCCCGCAAAATCACCCCGTTGTCTTGAATCTTGGCTTCCACCCGGCGCTGAATCTCGCGCTCGGCAATGCGGTGCAGCATGGCGGCATCGGGGGTCGGCGGTTCGGCCCCGAAATAGCGGTCTCCAGCGGCCAGATCGCGGAAATATTCCGCAATCGCTTTCATCGTGTTGAAAGGGTCGTCAAACCCCTCCAATGTGCAAGAGAAGGTGCCATAGGAAACGGTTAAAATCTTACTCGCACCGGTCATCGGATGCTCGCCTTCTGCAATACTCGATGGGCTTAATCTGGCTGTGATCCTGATCGAATCCGTGGACAGATCAGGGTGATTTGAAGGATTGATTGTGTCCGAGGAACAGGCATTTGCCGCAATTGAAAGAACAGTATCGGCATGAAACACCCAATTGTCGACTCTTTGCAGGGGGTCACGCTGGTGGGCGGCGGACCGGTCAGCGCCATGGCGTTGGCCAAGGCGCGGGCCTTGGCCCCAAGGATTGTTGGGGCTGACAGCGGGGCAGATCGTCTGTTGCGTCTGGGGGTGACCCCTGAGGCGGTGATCGGCGATATGGATTCGCTCAGTGCATCCGCGCGGGTGCGGCTGGCTGACCGACTGTTTCCGATTGCCGAACAAGACACGACGGATTTCGACAAGGCGCTGCGGCTGATTGCGGCGCCCTTTGTGCTGGGGCTGGGATTCGCAGGTGCGCGCGTCGATCACGGGCTGGCGGTGCTGAACACGCTGGCGCGCCACCCTGACCGGCGCTGCTTTATCATCGGTGCGCGCGATGTGATCTTTCTGTGTCCGCCCGAATTGCAGCTGGATCTGCCGCGCGGCACGCGGCTGTCACTGTTCCCCATGGGGCCCGTGCAAGGCGACAGCGAGGGGCTGCGCTGGCCGCTGTCTGGCCTCGACTTTGCCCCCGACGGCATGATCGGCACCTCAAACGAGGTGTCCGGTCCGGTGCACCTGCGGATGCAGGCGCCCAAGATGCTGGTGATCTTGCCGGTCAGATATCTTCAGGCCGCGCTGCACGGATGCGGGCTGCAACCCGCTGCTCTCGGTGGATGATGTACAGGCCTGATCCCACGATGATCGCGATGCCGATCCAAGTCAGCGTGTTCGGGAAATCGCCAAACACCAGATAGCCCAAAAGGATGGCGGGCAAGATCTCAAGATAATGGATCGGCGCGAGGGTCGAGGCGGGCGTGAATTTCAGCGCCATGGTCATGCACATATGGCTGACCGCCGCCCAGAACCCGACGCCAAAGAGCCAGAGCCATGCCAAGCCCTGCGGCATCACTGGATCGAGCGTCGGCCAATGGGTGACATCGGCAATGGCGATGATCGGGAGGCAAATCAGACTGCCCGCGATGGACGTGTGAAGCTGTTGCATCACAGGCGGCACGGAACTCGCCATAGCCCGCGTGACGAGCATATAGGCGGCAAAGCAAAAGGCCGACAACAGCGGGAAGAGCGCTACAAGCCCAAAGGCGGTGATCGAGGGCTGTATGACAAAGGGCGCGCCGATGAAGCCGACGATCGAGGCAATGATCCGGCGCGGACCGATGTGGTCGCCAAAGATCAGATAGCCAAGGATCAAGAGGATGAAGGGCTCAACAAACACAATGGCCAGCGCGTCGGCAATCGGCATGACCTGCACGCCCGCGACAAAGCCATAGGTCGAGGCGAGCAAAAACTCCGCCCGCGCCAGCAAAAGCCCCGCGTCACGCCGCCCAAGCCGCGAAGAATAGCCCATCAATAGGGCAACCGGCACCATAGGC
>JACCED011637711.1_pt1 | contig 10187 bp, 8 predicted proteins | sample 7455021 | NCBI WGS metagenome assembly JACCED01 (sample SAMN15323456, study PRJNA562643) | freshwater metagenome | isolation source: river surface water | place: USA:Blue River Watershed | collected 2017-08-19 | reverse complement strand
CTCATACATCATTGACGTCCTCCTTAACATCAGACGCCGCCAATCGATAGGTCGACTTGCCCACCAATCGGACAAGGTGACTTGCGTGAGAAAAACTTTCCGAATGGCCTGCGATATAAAGGCCATCGGGTACGAGCAGTTGCGTCATACGCTTTAAAATTTGCAACTGCGTGGGCTTGTCAAAATAGATCATCACATTGCGACAAAAGATGACATCAAACTTTTCCTGCAACGGCCATTTTCTATCAAGCAGGTTAATTTGCTTAAATTCTATTAATCGCCGCAGCTCATCAATTACTTTTGCCTTACCGGAATTTTTACCTTTGCCGCGCAAAAAAAATTGTTTCTTTTTATCTGCACTCACCGCCTCCAAACGATCCAAGCTATAAACACCCATAGATGCCGTATTTAACACTTGGCTGTCTATATCCGAGGCAACAATTTCTACTGGCGGCCGGTAATTTCCGTAGGCTTCCGCAACGGTCATAGCGATTGAATAAGGTTCTTCGCCTGTGCTCGACGCAGAGCACCAGATTCGACAAGGTTTGTTGTACCGATTTTTTTTTATAAAATCTTTTAAAATGGAAAAGTGATGTTCCTCACGAAAAAATGCGGTTAGATTGGTCGTCAGCGCATTAACAAACTCCTGCAACTCTTCCGGCGTCGACTCCAAATAATCTAGATACTCGCCAAAGCTTGCCAAATTCAACGCGCGTAACCGACGGGCCAGCCGGCTATACACCAACTGTCTTTTCGATTCAGCAAGGTTAATTCCTGCTTTTCGATAAATCGCCGCTCTCACACGATTGAAATCGGAGTCAGCGTACTCAAATTCGCGCCCTGAAGTATCAGCCACACTAATAATTCCTGATTTCACCCATATCAGGGCAACCACAACGGTTGCCCATCGCAGCGGTATTAATCGTTAGAATTGTTCCCATTCATCTTCGGCCGACGAAGCGGGAGGTGTTAGTTTTCCCGCGGATTTGGTTGAAGTCGCTTTGGATGGATTTCGCCCAGGCGATTTAGCAGCCGGTTTATTCGCCGGCTTCGGCGCCGCCAGTCTGGTCGATGGCGTACGTTCCTGTGAATCGCTCAACCGGAACTGCCCTACATTACGATTTAATTCATCCGCTTGCGATTGCAAGCTTTCCGCGGCGGCAGCGGCCTGCTCAACCAGGGCCGCATTTTGTTGCGTCATTTCATCCATTTGCGAAACAGCGGTAGAAATTTCCTCAATACCGGTAGATTGTTCGGCAGATGCAGCCGCAATTTCGGCCATGATGTCATTTACACGTTTAATCGCGCTGACAATTTCTTTCATCGTCTCGCCTGATTTTCCAACCAGACTATTTCCGTTATCAATTTTTTGCACCGAATCCGATATCAGCGCTTTGATATCTTTCGCCGCGTTGGCTGAGCGCTGCGCCAAGGTGCGCACCTCCGATGCAACAACGGCAAATCCGCGCCCTTGGTCACCCGCCCGCGCTGCCTCTACTGCCGCATTCAATGCGAGGATATTAGTTTGGAACGCAATCCCGTCAATCACACCAATAATGTCCGATATTTTTCGTGCAGACTCATTGATTGCATTCATGGTAGTAACGACTTGTTGAATCAGGCCACCACCATCGATGGCAACCGTAGATGCTTGCTCAGCGAGGACATTCGCTTGTTTCGCATTATCAGCATTCAATTTAACAGTAGAAGTTAATTCTTCCATCGAAGACGCAGTTTCTTCAAGATTGGCGGCCTGCTGTTCAGTTCTACTTGAAAGGTCGGCATTGCCTTGCGCGATTTCGCTTGATGCAGTGAAAATCATATCCGCTGCACTGCGAATATCGCTGAGCATTGTTGTCAGATTTTCAGTAGTTTCATTACAGTAATTTTTGAGATCGCCAAAGGTACCTGCATATTCACCGGTAATGCGCTCGGTCAAATCGCCTTTGGCAATGGCACCAAGAACTCGCGCAACGTCAGAAAGTCCCTTGTCTGCCGTGTGCACAAGAATGTTCAGCCCCTCCGCCAACTTCAGGAAGAATCCTGATTTTCCATCGGTAGTTAAGCGCTCAGTAAAATTACCTGACGCCGCAGCTTCTACTAACTTATTCACCTCACCTTCAACACCAACCTCTTCAGTTCTATCCAACCACTCCACTACCGAACCCAGGCGCGTACCATCTTTACTAAAGATTGGGTTAGCAACCAAACGGAAATGGCGTTTACCCACCACAATGTTGGTGGTATAGGTGGTTGTAAGATTTTCAAGCAGCTTCATTTGGTGCATTGGATTTTTATGGAACCCGTCCATGTTGCTACCGACTACTTTATCTACCGAGAAATGAGGCAACACTGACTTCAAGTCGGCCTCAGCGACACGCAGCATTTTTTCCACTGACTTATTCATGTAAATGATTTTTCGGTCCACATCAGCAATCATGACATTCGTTGTGGCCGTCTCCAACGCACCAAGGATTCGACTAAGCTCATGCTCTGCTGCGACCTCCTTGGTTCTGTCGATCCATTCCACCACAGTCCCCAGTCGCTCACCGGCTTCGGAAAATATTGGATTAACAATGAGCCTAAAGGTAATTCCCGCGACCGTAATTTGACTGGTATAGGTATCGCGCAAGTTTGCAAGTAGTTGCATTTGATGCGCGGGATTGCGATGAAATATATCGATGTTACTGCCGATTACCTTATCAACCGCAAAACTCGGCAGAGCCTTACGTAAATCCATTTCAACCGCGCGCAACATTTTCTCGACGGACTTATTCATATAAATGATCTTACGATCAGGATCGGCAACCATTACATTTGACGAAGTCGAGTTCAAAGCACCTAAAATGCGGCTCATCTGATGTTCAGCAACCACTTCTTTTGTGCGATCAATCCACTCAACCACAGTCCCTAATCGCTCGCCAGCCTCCGAAAATATCGGGTTAACGATCAACCTAAATGTAATACCAGCAACGGTAATTTGACTGGTATAAGTGTCACGAAGATTAGCCAACAGTTGCATTTGATGTGACGGATTGCGGTGGAAGATATCAATATTGCTGCCTATTACTTTATCGACGGAGAACCCTGGGAGCGCCTTGCGCAAATCAACCTCTACTGCACGCAACATTTTTTCTACAGACTTATTCATGTAGATAATCTGACGATCCGGATCTGCAACCATCACATTGGAAGACGTAGAAGTAAGCGCACCCAAAATGCGGCTCATTTGGTGCTCTATTGCAACCTCTTTGGTGCGATTAATCCATTCAACCACCGATCCAATTCGCTCGCCGTTATCGGAGAAAATCGGGTTTGCAATTAACCGAAAACTTATCCCAGCAACTACAATGTTGCTTACATAGGTATCTCGGAGATTAGCAAGCAAGCTTGATTGATGACTGGGGTTTTTATGAAAAATGTCCATATTACTGCCAATAATGCTGTCAACCTTAAAATGAGGCAGAACTTTTCGCAAATCCCCCTCAACATCCCTTAACATTTTTTCTACCGCCTTATTCATATATACAATGTTTCGATTAACGTCAGCGAGCATCACATTGGAAGACGTTGCATCCAGCGCTTGCCGGATGCGTAAATTATCGACCGCCGCTTTCTGGCCACTTGCGATAACGTGATACATATCCGCAATAGACCCCAAAACGCTACCCGGAACTGCGTCTTCGATAACCACATTGGCTTCACCTGACGTGATAGATCGTGTGATTGATTTTAATTTCTCTGGGTCTGCCCCCAGGCTCGACAAAATTAACCGCGAAAAATAGATCGAGAAAAACGAAACAGCCACCACAGAAAGTAGTGCAACTAAAACTAAAACAGTCCTATAAAAGCTAGCTACAGACTCGCCTTTTTCCGATAATTTTTTATGCTCATCCAGTTCCCTTGTTAAAAGCTGTTCAATGAGAAGTTCATGTTCATCAAACATTTTATTAACATCAACTAGGCTTGCTGCAAGCCTGACGTGGTCTTTAGCCTTGAATGCCGGAACGACTTCCGCTTCCACAAAACTAGCATACACCTCCATTTGAGGAAGTATTTTTGAGCTCAATAGAGATTTTAAATCTGACGACAAATGCGGGCTTGCCTTCCACTTGGTTGCAGAAGTACGATAATCATCCGTGTGCTTTTTAATCTGCGCGAGCGTTTCGCTTCCAGCGCCTTCAATTCCCAGTTGATTCACATGCATGTTGAGTTCAACAAGAAATAGCGGGGGTGGCGCAATTTCAGCAGTGAAATCACTGCTGGATTTTATTTCCTCGTACAAGTCACTACCAATGGAGGATTTGGCAATAATCAGAAACCCAGTAGTAACGAGCAAAATCACAGACACAATGGCAGCTATGGCCATCACATTTAATTTGGCTTTCAAGCTAATATTCATTCTACTATTCCTTATCGGTAACTGAGTTAGATTCACACAACGCCATCTCTTCACTCGATATCAACTTCTCTATATCTACTAAAATAATCATTTGCTCGTTCACTGTCGCCAAACCCAGCAAGTAATTACTATTGAATGCAACTCCAAAATCTGGGGGCGGGCGCAACTGATCCCTACTCAACGTCACCACATCAGAAACGCCGTCGACCACAATGCCAACAATACGACTGTGAATGTGCAGAACAATCACAATTGTAAATTCATCGTAAGTTACATTCCCTACGTCAAACTTAATACGCAAATCGACGATCGGAACTATGTCACCGCGCAAGTTAATAACGCCCTTTATAAATGGCGGCGCATTTGCGATTTTAGTAACGGATTCGTACCCTCGAATTTCTTTAACAGTCAGAATATCTATTGCGTAATTTTCATTACCCAGTGTGAACGTCAAATATTCTTGTGCAATATTTGTAGCGATTGATTCCATAACTCACTCCGTAACCCACACTGAGGCATTAACTCAAACAGCGGCTGCCAAATGAATATTTTGATTAACGCTAAGCGCGAGTGATTCCACATCAACAATTAACGCTACGCTTCCATCACCCATAATAGTAGCTCCAGCAATTCCCTGTACCCTTCTGTAGTGCTGTTCCAGGCTTTTAATCACTACCTGCTGCTGCCCAACCAATGCATCGACAAATAATGCAAAGCGATACTTAGTCGTTTCTATTAAAACGACAATACCCTTAGCCGGATCAATATACTGGGAGTCCAATTGCATGACTTTATGCAGAGGTAAAATAGGCCAATATTCATTGCGCACATGCAATAGCCAATCGTCCGCGGCGAGCGTTTTTATATCATTTGCCGACGGCTGCATTGATTCAACAATATGAACGAGCGGCACAATAAAAGTCTGACTGCCGACTGAAACGCACATGCCATCCACAATCGCCAAAGTCAGTGGCAAATGAATGGTAAATGTAGCGCCCTGCCCTGCGCGGGATTCGATATCAATTCGCCCACCAAGAGTTTGTACATTTCTTTTCACCACATCCATCCCAACGCCACGACCAGATACATCCGTCACTTCAGCAGCTGTAGAAAAGCCAGGGGCAAAAATCAATTGCCAAACATCCTCATCTCTTGGATTTTCAGCAATTGCTATATTATTTTCGCGGGCTTTTGCGAGTATCCGTTCGCGATTCAATCCACCGCCATCATCACTAATACTGATAACAATATTGCCACCTTGCTGCGCCGCACGTAGCACCACGGTTCCAGTGGGATTTTTTCCGCGCTCACGTCGTACTTCCGCCGACTCAATGCCGTGATCAATACTATTGCGAACTAAATGCGTAAGTGGATCCACCAGCTTTTCTGTCAACCCTTTATCCAGTTCAGTCTCGCCGCCTTCAATAATTAGATCTATTTGCTTACCGAGTTTAGTAGATAGGTCGCGTACCACCCGTGGAAACCGATTGAAAACAAACGACACTGGCAGCATACGGATAGACATAACCGCTTCTTGAATTTCGCGCGTATTGCGCTCCAACTCATTGGCGACAGTTTGGAACTTTTCACCTAACGCTCCTTCGAGGCTTTTACCCAATAGATTCATCATGGACTGTGTAATAACTATTTCGCCCACTAAATTAATTAATTGGTCGACTTTCGCTACATCAACACGAATGGAGGAACTTTCTACAGTGACGTGATCGTTTGATTTTGACTTGGACGCTAGTTGTTTCTGCTCCACCGCCCCTTTACCAACCGAAGCTGATTGGACTGGCTCTGGATTCGCATTGCGTTCCGCGACTATTGGCGGGACAACAGATAAAGTGGCCCCGACAGCGCGAGATTCAGCAGTAGATGGAGACCTAGCGGTAGACGCAACAACTTCAACTGCAGGAGATGCAGTCTCCAATAGGTCCTCAAAAAAACCGGCTACTGCATCACTCGCGGACCGACTCATTTCACTCGCAACTTCCAACACCACATTATCCGGAGCTGGGAGATCCTCGAAAAATCCGAAGCTGTCATCAGCAACGGGCTCATCAAAAAAGCCAAAACTTTCATCAGCAACAGGTTCATTAAAAAAGCCAAACGCTTCTTCCGCTGGAGCAGGCTCAACCTGGGCAAAGAAACCAAAGCCCTGTTGCTCCTCTTTCTCTACTGCCGCTTGGGATTTACCGGACGTTTCTATTTCGAGTTTTTGAGTGAGCGATTGCACACTCGCCCAATCAATGGCTTCACCACCACGATACGATTGCAAAATATCTTTTAGCTGATCTACCGAACTTAAAAACAGATCTACCATACTGGCGGAGATCGCCATTTGGCCTTTACGAATTTTATCAAGCAGGCTTTCCATTATGTGGGTGACGCTAGCCAATGCATCAAACCCAAAAATACCGCTACCACCTTTAATGGAATGCGCTGCACGAAAAATGCTATTCAGCATTTCTGGGTCTGGAGCTTTCAAATCCAAAGCTAGAAGGAGCTGCTCCATTTCTTCGAGGTGCTCCTGGCTCTCCTCAAAGAAAACCGCATGAAATTGTTGCATGTCGATGGACATATCCAGATCCTTCGCATTTAGTTGGCCTAGGTCTTATACAGCGTTATCTCACTGCGCTAACCCATGACTTTTTTGGCAATTTCCAATAACTTGGCCGGATCAAATGGCTTCACCATCCAGCCCGTTGCGCCCGCCGCACGCCCCTGCGCCTTCATCGCATCACTCGCTTCAGTGGTAAGCACCACAATCGGCGTACGCATGTGCGTGGGAAGTGCGCGAGTGGATTTAATAAAGGTCAGACCATCCATATTCGGCATATTTTGGTCCGTCAAAATAAAATCAAACGTTCGCGTCTTACAGATATTGAGCGCCTCCTGTCCATCCTTTGCCGCCGTAACGGCGTAGCCAGCAGACTTTAATGTTGCCTCCACCATCTGACGGACGGAAGTAGAATCATCGACAATCAATACTTGCTTGCTCATATATTGCTTCCTGAACCATGAAAATTAGTGCGTACTAATGACTACCTGAATTCGATTTCCCGGCGGAAATATTTCAACGCTCTGCGCAAGGCTTTTTATTAGCTTCAACCCTCGACCCGATAACAAATCATCGCCACCAGACGCTTTACCAAAAAAATCAAAGCCGTCTCCGGTATCTTCTACCGTAACGACCAATTGCGGCCCTCCAGCATTTGATAATTCCAAGCGCAATGACAACTCAATAGCATCCGCGTTCGTTAATTTTGCCAACCGCTCTTCACGTTCCTGAAAATAGCGGGTAAAGCCCTCAGGCTCTTCCTTTAAGCCAGAATCAAGCCGTAATACTCCGTGATCTAACGCGTTACTTACCATTTCGGTCACTACCAAAAAAATTATTTGGCAAGACTTCTGATCCATTCCAACACTTTGGAGGAACTTATTGCAAAGTGGTGATAACTCACAGTGAGCCAGTTTTTTTCCGCTCATTCGGACTTGCCAGGAAAAGCTGGAAAAGTCTTCCTTTATCGAACCCTCTGTCGCATTTAATGACGCAGTATTTGCATAGCACGGAAGCCCATCAGGCCTAATAACACAAAATGAAACATCGTCCCGGTAGGATTCTGTTTGCGCATGCTCAAACAGCGTGACCCCAAGAACATCTAGTAGATCACTGGGGTCCGAGCGAATCACATTGAGTAGTCGTTCTTGGGAAAAACATTCACCCTCCGCATTTTCCTGCTCCAATAACCCATCGCTGCATGCAAAAAAATAACCGGAATCAGAAATCGCCAGTGTTTCAACATTGGCATCAAAGCTGTTATCTTCCAATATACCCAGCGCCATGTGCTGCGATTTAAATTTGTGAATGACTTCGCCCTTACTTATCCAGTACGCCGGAGGCATACCTCCGTTCCACACATGAATTTTATGTTCATTCTTTTGGATATGAATAACTACCGCTGCAACAAAACGATCATGGGGGGTGTCACGCTCCAACTTTCGATTCATTTCGATAACTATCGGCTGAATATCGAAGCCTTTGGCTACCATAGTGTCGAAAATAGATACTACCGGCATCACCGTGATAGCCGCGGAAAGACCATGGCCGGTGGCGTCCGCTAAAAGAAAATATAGGTCGCCACCCGGTGAAACCTTAGCAATCGCAATGTCGCCACTGAACGATGAGGAAGGCTTTAACCATATATTTACACCCTGAATTTTTTGATTGTTCTGCCGCAACAAATACTCATAAGTGAACTTCGCTACCGCCTCTTCTCTTTCAGCATCCTGCTTGAAACGCGCCAATTCAAAATTTTGCAAACTAATTAAGCGCTGCAACTCGACCGACCTAATAAGCGAACTCACCTTTAATGCCAACAAAGATAGATTGACTGGCTTAATAACATAGTCAGCCACACCTGAAGAGAAACACTTCTCTAAAAAATCAGGATCCTCATGGGTACTCACCATAATAACGGGAGGGACATTTTCAATATTTGCCCGACTAAGGCGTTCCAAAAATTCCAACCCTGTCCCATCGCCAAGTTGATAATCGAGCAGTATCAAATCTACGGGTTTCCCACTTTCAATTGAACTTATCGCATCACTCAAACTTGTTTCACCGCGAGTTAAAAACCCTTTTTCTTGCAAAAACTGACAAAACAATTCGTTGAGCAGCAAATCATCATCAACCACAAGAATGCAGTGATTAAAAGCGATTTGCTCCACTCGAATATTCATTATTTTTTGCTGCTAAATATAATCAAAAATGCGTTTCATATTGGCCATTTCCAGTATTTGCGACGCTGCGCCTTTGGCCCCCTTTATCGACATTTTTTTATTGGATGCTGCAGCCCTACGTTGCCACATCATCATCATTCCCAGCGCTGCACTGTCGATATATTCAACCCGACTGAAATCAAAAATAATGTTTTCAATCGACTGACTTTCGATATGTTCACCACATTGGCGCTGAAACTCTTTGTGATAGCTATAGTCGAAGCGATCGGGTAATACAATGGTGGCAACTGTCATCTCTGCACCTTATAACCTTCAATCAAGGTAATTAATGAATTTCGATTATTTTCTGCAAATTGGCTAACCCAAGAATTTCTTTGGGCGCCGTTTTCAGATTGATCATTACCAATTTAGATTGACGCGATTGCGCCTTCTTTTGCGACATAACCAGCAACCCAATACCGGCACTATCAATATATTCCAGATCGATACAATCCAGCGTAATGGTACCTGACTGTTCCAAAGCAACCGAGATAGCACCATTAAAGTCAGTACTGGATGAATAATCGAAGCGCTTTGGCATTCGTATAACCGCAGAGCTGGACATAAATAACTCCCATTAACATTAAAGCACGCTCAAAACAAATCTACACTTCCACTTTCTACCGATGAATTTGAAACGGGATTGTGCTTCTCTCGCATCGAATCTTCACGGTAATTTTTTACAGCGGAATGAAGTTCATTAAAATCACGCCCCACTTCAACCATCGATTGACTAATTAAAATTAGCTCTTGCAACCTTTGAATTATGTAACGCATATTTTGAGTCGACATATCCTCAAATTGTAGAGCGCGAATGGCGTTGTGCAATTGATTAACCAATTCAACAACCAATGGCTCCATATCCTTGGTAATCTTTTGATCACGTTCAGCTCTTTGAATGAGGCTGCCACTGACCTTTTGCATTTCCGCTTTTACTTGAAGTACGTAAGTCATATCCTGCGCTGCGACCTCGCTGACCGTCGTCTTAAGATCTTCAATG
>JACCED011948747.1_pt1 | contig 10188 bp, 7 predicted proteins | sample 7455021 | NCBI WGS metagenome assembly JACCED01 (sample SAMN15323456, study PRJNA562643) | freshwater metagenome | isolation source: river surface water | place: USA:Blue River Watershed | collected 2017-08-19 | reverse complement strand
GCTAAGGGTCACCTTCATTGTTTTAACAGGTTTTATTTCACCATTCACCACACCTACGCTATCTTTCACAGTACCAACTGCCAAGATACATGCGTCTGGTGGATTTACAATTGCTGTAAATTCATCAATGCCATACATGCCTAAGTTGCTAATGGTGAAAGTATTGCCAGCCCAATCTTGAGGCTGTAATTTCTTTTCTTTAGCTTTCTTGCCGTATGCTTTGATTTCTGTACTAATTTGACTCAATCCTTTTTGGTCGGCAAAACGAACAACTGGAACAAGTAAACCATCTTCTACAGCCATTGCCACTCCGATATTTACATGGTGGTTGTATCTAATTTTTGTACCTAACCAGCTACTATTGATATTTGGATGTTTTTTAAGGGCAACTGCGCATGCTTTCACAACCAAATCGTTCATTGAAATTTTCACTTCACTAATTTGATTCATTTGCTCACGCGCTGCAACTGCTTTATCCATGTTAATTTCTACAGTTAAATAGAAATGTGGTGCTGTAAATTTGCTTTCGCTTAAACGTGCAGCGATTGTTTTTCTCATTTGAGAAACATTCACTTCAGTGAAGCTCTCTTGTCCTAATGGAGCAGTACTAATTGCCACATTCGCTGCTGCAGGCGTTGCGCTTGCATTGTCAAGGTCTTTTTTTACAATTCTGCCATTTTCGCCTGAACCAACAACTGCATTTAGATCGATGCCTTTTTCAGCTGCGATTTTCTTTGCCAAAGGACTAGCCTTAAGGCGTTCGTCATTTGTTGTTGAAGATGTGTTTACAGTTGGAGTATTTGTAACTGCAGGAGCGCTATTTGTTGCTGGAGCATCGGCAGAAGGCGTCGCTGTTTTAGGCGCTGAATTTCCTGCCAATAATGCTTGGAAATCTTCACCTGGAGTACCAACAATTGCAATAGGTCCGTCAACAGGAATGGCATTGCCTTCCTCAACAAGAAGTTGCAAAACAGTGCCTTTTGCGTAAACTTCCATATCCATTGTTGCCTTGTCGGTTTCTACTTCCGCAAGGATGTCTCCACTTTTAACAGTATCACCCACTTTAACATTCCAACGCACAATAACCCCTTCGGTCATTGTATCGCTCATTTTGGGCAGTGTAATTAATTCAGCCATAGTTTTTCGAAAATCGAAATGCAAAAATAAGACATTTTTTGGGGAGATTTGTTTAATTTTTCGAAGAAACTTTTAGGGCTAAAACTTTCAGTAAAATTTATGGTATATTCGCATTGAAATGATCAACAATCAATACGAACAATTTTTGAAGCATGTTCTCTCCAATGGAACTAGAAAAACAGATCGCACTGGTACAGGTACGATTAGTGTTTTCGGTGGTCAGTTGAGATTTAATCTAGCAGAGGGATTTCCATTAATGACTACGAAGAAAGTTCATTTGAAAAGTATTGTGTATGAACTTTTGTGGTTTTTGAAAGGCGAAACAAATACAAAATACCTGAAGGATCATGGTGTGAGTATTTGGGACGAATGGGCCGATGAAAACGGCGAATTGGGTCCAGTTTATGGCAAGCAATGGAGATCTTGGGAAGCCAAAGATGGTAAAGTTATTGATCAAATTGCTCAGGCTTTAGATTTAATTCAAAACAATCCCGACAGCAGAAGGATATTAGTCAATGCATGGAACGTTGGCGAAATTGATCAAATGGCCTTAATGCCTTGCCATACAATGTTTCAATTTTATGTGGCTGATGGTAAACTCAGTTGCCAATTGTATCAACGCAGTGCTGATTTGTTTTTGGGTGTGCCCTTTAATATTGCCAGCTATGCGTTGCTTACAATGATGATGGCGCAAGTTTGCGGATTGGGCCTTGGTGATTTTGTTCATACGTTTGGCGACGCACACATTTATACAAATCATTTAGAGCAGGTGAATTTGCAATTATCGCGAGATCCAAAGCCTTTTCCTAAAATGCAGTTGAATACTGATATTAAGAGTTTATTTGATTTTGATTTTGCTGATTTTGAATTGATTGGATACGATCCACATCCTGCCATCAAAGCGCCAGTTGCCATTTAAAAGGTTTTTATTTTTGCATTTTTTGCAAATTATTTCCGAATTATTTTTGGTTCTAAACCATATTGAAATAAGCAAATGGTAGTGTTTTCGCTATTTTTGTTTTAATGATTCAATATATGAAGCCTAAATTATTGATGCTCATTCTCATTTTCTGTTCTGTTTCGGTTGGATTCGGGCAAATGAAAGTGAGTATTTCAGGGTATGTAAGAGAGCGTTCGAGTGGAGAAATGTTAAGTGGGGCAAACATTTTGTTGCAACCTTCTAAATTTATTACCATTTCAAATGCTTATGGGTTTTATTCCTTAACAATTCAAAAAGGAAAAGCTCAAAAAGTATTTGTAAATGTTCCAGGTTTTGGAGTCGATAGTTGCATTTGGAATGGAGAGAGAGATACTTTTGTTTCTTTCGGATTAACAGTTTTACCATCCAATGATGAAGTTGAAAAAATGGAGGGGGTAGACATTGTTTCGAAAAAAACAACTTTTTCAGATAAGGTTGAAATGAGTAAAATTGATATCCCAGTGAATCAAATCAAAGATATTCCTGCACTCTTTGGTGAAAAAGATGTGCTAAAAGTGATTCAATTATTGCCTGGGGTTCAAAAAGGTGGCGAAGGTCAAAGTGGTATATATGTAAGAGGTGGTGGACCTGATCAGAATTTGCTGATTCTCGATGAAGCAACGGTTTACAATGCTTCACATTTGTTTGGTTTTTTCTCTGTTTTCAATGGAGATGCATTGAGATCTGTTGAGTTGACAAAAGGCGGTTTTCCAGCAAGATATGGTGGTCGTTTGTCTAGCGTCATCGATCTCAATATGAAAGAAGGAAACAATCAAAAGTACACGGGTGAAGTTGGGGTAGGACTTATAAGTTCTCGTTTTACGTTTGAAGGTCCTATAAAAAAAGGAAAGAGTTCATTTATGATATCTGGAAGAAGAACATACATCGATTTGCTTTTGCAGCCAATTATCTATGCTCAGTCTGGTGGAAATGGGGGTTATTATTTTTATGACATGAATGCAAAATTGAATTATAGCTTATCTGAAAAAGATAAATTATACTTGAGTGGTTATTTTGGAAGAGATAATTTTTATGCATCGAATAAAACAGGAACTTCTTCAAGTGATTTTGGATTTGGTTGGGGAAATAGAACTGTGACGGGTCGTTGGAATCATCAATTTAACAATCAGCTTTTTATGAATATGTCGCTTATTTACAGCCATTATGATTTGTCAATTGACGCGATAGAAACAACGGGCAATGATAAATTTAGTTTGGGTTATATAAGTGAGATTAATGATTATGGAATGAAAGGGGATTTCGATTGGAGGCCTAATCCAAACCACCTCGTTAGATATGGTTTTTCTGCAATTAATCACCAATTTAATCCGAGCGCGGTGGTTGTAACAGCCGCAAAGGAGGAATTGCTAAATAAAACAATAGATGTCATTAATACTTATGAAAGTGGTATTTATATTGAAGATCAAATAAAATTTGATGAGTGGAAATTTTTACCGGGCTTGCGTTTAAGTCAATATTCAGTTGACAAAATGACGGTTATGAATCCAGAGCCTCGCCTTTCTGTATCATTCAATTGGTGGAAATCACTTTCATTTAAAGGATCGTATGCCATGATGAATCAGTACATTCATTTATTGAGTAACTCAGGAATTGGATTGCCTACAGATTTATGGGTGCCGGCAACAGAGGTGCTAAAGCCAATGAATAGTGAACAATATGCATTTGGTGTGGCCAAAGATTTCAAAGATGGTTACAGTGTGAGTTTGGAATATTATAATAAAAGAATGTTGAATATTGTTCAGTATAAGGATGGTGCCTCATTTTTATTGCAAGATAACTTTGATCCCAATGTTCCTTCTGATTCCAAGAGTTGGGAATCACAAGTGACTTCCGGTAAAGGCAATTCTGAAGGTTGTGAATTGTTCATTCAGAAACAGAGAGGTAAATTAAGTGGTTGGATTGGTTATACTTTAAGTTGGACGGTTTTGCAATTCGATGAATTAAACGGTGGCCAACCTTTTTACGCTAAATATGACCGACGTCATGATGCTTCAATTGTTGCAATATATAAGATAAACAAGAATTTTAGTTTTGCAGGAACTTGGGTTTATGGTACCGGAAATGCAATTACAATGCCCCAGGGTTCTGTGAATTCTTCTGCACACCAACTTCAAAAAATACCATATTTGTGGGATCCTAATTTTGGTGGAATTAATAATAATTTGGATTATGGTAGTCGCAATGATTTTCGAATGGAGGCTTATCATCGATTAGATCTGAGTTTCAAATTTACAAAAGAAAAGAAACGAGGAACCCAAACGTGGGAATTAAGTGCTTATAATGCCTATTCTCAGGCCAATCCTTTCTTTTATTATGGTTCGTTAGATTATGTAGATGGAAAGAATGTAAGAACACTAAAGAAAATTACATTATTCCCTTTCATTCCATCAATTAGTTGGTCATTTAAATTTAAATAATATGAGGCATTTATTCAAAATATTAGGATTGTACTTTGTGTTGTTTTATGCAACGGGTTGTGAAATGGAGACCAACGTTGAACCACCAAAATTTGTTAAGAAACCATCAATTAATTGTTTTCTTTGTCCCGAAGATCAAAATATTTATGCAGAATTATGTTATACGAGTCCTTATTTTGGAGTACAATCAAATGTTGATGATTATATCTTAGACGCAAACGTTAAATTATATGATTTAACGGAAGCGGATTCAGCGATTCTCATTTTGTCGAGTGCTTCTGGTGTTTATAAAACCACGCAAAATGACATTAAAATCAAAGAAAATCATGTGTATGAACTTGTAGTGATAACATCCGATGGTAATGTTTATAAAGCACAAAGTACTGTCCCTCCCAAATTAGATTTGAGTCAAATAAAATTTACTTACATGAGAGTAGGGGCACCAATACTAGATTCAAATGACGTGGGACCAGGGGGTCCAGGAGGTACCTATGAAAGGAATCCATTTGCGATTGAGTATTATTACAAAGGTAGTTTGGGCAAAGACTTTTTTATCAACCCTCAATTTGAAGCTGAAATGATCAATGCCAATGGCCAAACCATACCCATTGAAATTATTGGGAACGGAACTGCTGACTTTTATAAAGGGAATGTAGAAAATTCAATTCGCGTTTATTCAAACCGAGATTTTATTAGTGGGTTTGGAGTTAATGGCCCGTTTGAAATCAATGCAATTTCTGGTACATTGTTTTCTGTAGATTTGCCATACAAGAATTACTATATCTCTCAAGACAATGCAAATTATGCCAATAGTATGTTCAATGAACCATTAATGATGATAACAAATTGGTCAAAGGGTGCTATTGGATTTTTTGGATCTTATAATTTTGTATCCGGCGAGGTATATCGGAAATAAACTTTGATAATTACATCAACCGTTGGTAGGCGCGCCACCATCTGTCAGGCATTTCATCATTGCAAACCATTTCATAATCTCGGTAAGAGCAACCAATGAAGAAAGTTTTACTTTCGTAAGGGTGAGGGATTTCCATCCACCAGCGGTTACTCTTGCGACTCTTATAAAATGTGATCTCATGGCCTGTGGCATTCAGTTTGTTTCTGAAAATGAGAAAATCTGGATGGTTAGGTTCAGGATGATCGTAAAATCTAGAGGTTACACCTTCAATGAAATACCATATCATTTGAGCCAGTAATTGATGTGAAGTAGGATCTAAGTTAACTTCATCGAGACCATAGAAAAAGGCTGAACTTAATTTATTTGAAACACCCGCATACCTTGCAATTCTTGCTGCTTCTTCAGCATATAAACCGTTTGGAGATTTATTTGAAGTACCTGGCGCATCAGACAAACGCAGTGAGTTTAAATCGAACATCATCAAATGGGAACTTCTCAAAATTGGCTCAGTTTCTTCAATGTATGAGCGAACTTCCCCTAATCGGTGATTTTCAAAATACATTTTTTCCAATAATGAAGAGGTGTTTTCTGTGATGTTATAGGATTGGGTGGCAACAAAATCGATGTTGAATAAATTGGAAGGCTTGTCAACTAAAATTTGGCGCAATGGAGTGCCTTCTTCAAAATCTATTGATGGGGTAACATTAACTATTTCTACGGCTTCATTATGTTGGCGGTAAGCCTTATAATGTCCGAATGTTGAATGGATATTTCCTCCAATGATCAGTACAATGATGTTGGAATTTAACAATTCGCCAATGGATTCGCTCATCGCAAATTGACGCTGTTTTTCATCGGCGGTTTCAACCAAATTACCGAGATCTGCAATTTCGATGTCTCCAAATCGCCATGTAAGTTGATAAAAATATTTTCTAAATTGATTTGCCGATTCGCTGAGCCCTATGAGTGCAATTTGTGTTTTTTTAAGTTTTGGGAATGAGCTTGCGTTCACTTTTAATTTCCCTCCAACAAATTGAGTATTTCCTTTATACGGAGCCCAATAGGTTTCAGGAACAGGGGTAAAAAAATCGTTCATCATTAGAAGTTGCAAATTCGTGATGATTCTTCGGATAATTTTTTTGATTAATACACATGTCTTTTTTATTGGAAATTCAGTGACTTGTTGAACGAATTCTAGTGAAACGCTCCACCCAGAACACGTTTCTATCGATATGTTAACAAAACCTCAAAAAATCCATGTAATTTTGCAGTAATAATGAGTGAAGGTTTTTTTCCATTGGTTGTAAAAAAAGCAGTTAAAGAAACTGCAGATGCAACTACTTTTTATTTCGATATCCCTGAGAATTTGAAGGATACGTTTGCTTATAAAGCTGGTCAATATTTAACTTTTGAAATTGAAATTGGTGGCGAAAAAGTAAGAAGATCTTATTCTTTATGCACCTTTCCTGGTGTAGATTCAGATCCTGCCGTAACCGTTAAACTTGTTGAAAATGGTAAAATGAGTACCCATTTCAACACAGTGGTGAAAGAAGGTGATACGCTTCAAGTGATGCCCCCAATGGGTAAGTTTGTTGTGAATTCTGATCCCTCAAAGGCAAACAACTACGTTTTATTTGGCGGAGGAAGCGGAATTACTCCTTTAATGGGTATTTCAAAACAAGTTCTCACTTCAGAACAAAATAGCAATGTAACCTTAGTTTATGCCAATAGAAACCCCGACTCTGTAATTTTCAAACAAGTTTTGGCAGATATGGAAAAAACTTATGGTTCTCGATTTAAGGTGATTCATTCGTATGATTCTGCACCATTTACTTGGTTCGGTTTGAAGGGAATGTTAACCACAGACAAAGTCGAAAACATTGTGAAACAAAAAATTGGTGGTTCTTACGATCAATATTATTATTTCACTTGTGGACCAGGTCCAATGATGGAAGTGGTGAAAACCGGTCTATCAAAAATTGGCGTTCCAAACGATCAAATTTCTATAGAATGGTTTTCTGCACCAACAAGTTCTGCTCCTAAAGCTGAAGAGTCTGCTGCCGACACCGCTTTCTCTGGAACCGCAACCATCACCATGAAGGTGTATGGTAAAATGCATACCATTCAATGCGATTCAAATACAACTGTTTTAAATGCTGCTATGAAGCAAGGTATTGATCCTCCATATAGCTGCACAGTTGGTGTTTGTACGACTTGCAGAGCAAAAGTTTCGAGAGGACATTTGCATATGTTAGAAAGAGAAGGGCTTAGCGATAAAGAAATCGAACAAGGTTACGTATTGACATGTCAATCTGTTCCTAGAAGTAACGAAATTGAATTGAGTTACGAATAAATTTTAAAATCAATAAACAACAAAAAACCCTTAAAGAATTCTTTAAGGGTTTTTTATTTAATCTCTCTGTAACTCTCCAAGATTAGCTTTCACATACACTCTAAGTTTATCGAGTACTGTTTGAAAATCTTGAGGTATTTCACTATTGAAGAATACATATTCTTTGGTTGTTGGATGAATAAAGCCCAATTCTTTTGCATGTAGTGCTTGTCGGGGCATAATTGTAAAACAATTTTGAATGAAATTCTTAAATTTTGGCAAAGATGTTCCTTTTCTAATTTCGCAACCGCCGTACATTTCATCCGACAACAAAGGATGACCCATAGCCGAGAAATGAGCTCTAATTTGGTGGGTTCTTCCTGTTTCCAATACGCATTCAACCAAGGTTAAAAAATAGAATTTTTCAATAATTTTATAATGCGTGATGGCTTCTTTACCCATTTCTGGGTCGGTATAATGTTTCGATTTGCGTCTATCTGCTGGGTCGCGGTTTAAATAACCGCGAATTGTACCTTCTTCTTCTTTGGGTTCACCCCAAACCAAGGCGTAATATTTACGATCGATACTGTGGTCGAAAAATTGCTTTCCTAAGAAACTAAGTGCAAATTCATTTTTACCAACCACCAAAAGTCCAGTTGTGTCTTTGTCAATACGGTGAACAAGTCCAGGCCTATGATTTTCATTTTGTTGGGGCAAATTTCCAAAATGATAGACCAACGCATTTACAAGGGTGCCAGAGTAATTGTTGCATCCAGGATGTACAACCATGCCCGCTTCTTTGTTGATAATGAGAATGTCATCATCTTCATAGCAAACGTTTAAAGGAATATTTTCTGGGTAAATCTCAGTATCACGAGGTGGTTCCGACATCACCACGCGGATATTATCTAAGCCCCTAACTTTGTAATTACTCTTTATAATTTTGTCGTTGACTAAAACACAACCGGCTTCAATTCCGGCTTGTATTTTCGAACGGCTTGCATTTGCAATTCTATGCATGAGCCATTTGTCGATACGCATCGGTTCTTGGCCTTTGTCAACATTAAATGCATAATGTTCAAACCAAGATTCTTCGTTTGGAATTTCTTCTTCGTCTAAAATTGGATTATTCAAGCTGCAAAATTACGCTATAAACGCGAAATACAGAGTTATATTTCGAAAACTAGTTTACCAAGTTGTAAGCCTGCCCATCCAGCTTGGTTTACAATGACAGTTTTGCCCTTTGCATTTTTTACTTCGGTAGGTTTTTCAAGGAAGGTATGTGTATGGCCCCCTAAAATTGCATCAATACCAAAGGTTCTCTTTGCAAGTTTTAAATCGTCAATTTTTTCATCTTGGTATTCGTAACCTAAGTGTGAAAGCACAAATACAAGGTCGCATTTTTCTTTGTTTCTTAAAAAATTCACTTCGTTTTGCACCGGTGTTACTGGGTCATGATAAACAATTCCTCTGTACATGTCTTCAGTAAGTAAACCTTGTAGATGAATACTTGCGCCAGTGACCCCGATTTTTAGGCCGTTTTTTTCTATGACAATATGCTTTTTAACAAGGTTTTTGAGTGGTGTATTTTCAAAATCGTAATTGCAATTCACTAGTGGAATTGAATTGGTTGATTTTAATTTTGCGAGATGATCAATGCCTAAATCAAAGTCGTGATTTCCCAAAGTTCCGGCTTGATAGCCCATTTTTTCCATCCATTGGAGTTCAGGTTTCCCCTCAAAAAAGTTAAAATATGGGGTCCCTTGAAAAACATCGCCGCAATCGAATAACAGCACATTTTCTTCTTCTGAACGGATTTGTTGAATGAGTCCACCAAGTTGTAAAATGCCACCTTGATTGGGCCAAGTTGGAAGTGTGCTTGGAAATGCCTCGAAATGGCCGTGGAAATCATTGGTATGCAAAACGCAGATTCTTCTGGTTTTTTTATTTTCGCGGGACAATGGCTTCGCAAATGCCTCAATGTATGGAAGCGTCAATGTCCCTCCAAGAAAAACTAAGCTTCTCTTTATAAAACGCCTGCGGTTAGTCATTGAATAGAATTCTAGGAGTTAAACGAGGATTTATTTTTTGGGTTTCAATAAATTCTGATTTGAAACCATCGTAAAAAATTGTTCGTAATTTTATACCTGTACTGATGATTTGTTTGGGGTATTTTAACATGTTAAAAAAATCACCACCCTTTTGGATAAAGTCATTGGCAACAATCCAATAGCTTCGTCGGGAGTCGAAAGGCAAACCAGCGATTGTAGCTTTTGTTGATGTGTTCCCTGAAACATGTAATTCTAGTCCCGAGATTGCGGCAATGTTCTTGGTTGATAAATAGGATAACAAAGAGTCCATTTGACGGCCGCTCAGTTCGAGAATG
>JACCED011763247.1_pt1 | contig 10188 bp, 10 predicted proteins | sample 7455021 | NCBI WGS metagenome assembly JACCED01 (sample SAMN15323456, study PRJNA562643) | freshwater metagenome | isolation source: river surface water | place: USA:Blue River Watershed | collected 2017-08-19 | reverse complement strand
GCCCGCCGTGGCGCGACCTTATCCGAATCGTTATAAATGGTCTAAATGACAGATTATTCGGACACTAATGATTCAGTAGGGTTTTAGATATGAGCGAATTGCACGGATTCATTGCCCCACTGACCCCTACAGGCAAGAGCACTTTGGTGCCGAATATGCCATGGTACTACTCTGGCACCCTGCTGACGGTTGAGTATCTAACCGACCCGGCCAACGTGCGCGCGATTTTGCCCGATGACATCGAGCTGGCAGACGAGCAACCGGGAGCCGTTGCGCTGATCTGGGCCGACTGGCAAAGCTGCAGCGAAGGCGGCGCCGAGTTGCTCGACCCGATTCGCTCGCAGTATCTCGAGGCCTTCGTGGTTGTTCGATGCAAGCACAAGGGTGTCACCTATTCACGCTGCGTTGCGATTTGGGTAACCAAAGACTTTGCGATTGCACGCGGATGGTTTCAGGGCTACCCAAAGAAACTCGGCTCTGCACACGTCACCCGAATTTTCAATCACGGCAAGGCAACACCGAAACTCGAGGCTGGCGCAAAAATCGGAGCGAGCCTCTCGGCATACGATCACCGACTTGCAAGCGCAGTTGTTACGTTGCGTGAGCCTAGCGAGACAAACGGATTCGTAAACGGCCACAAGATGTTGCACTCGCGATTTATGCCTTCAATTGTTCCGGGAGCCGGCAACTCGATGGACCAGCTAATCACAATGGGTGGTGTCGATGCAGATCTCGGTCAGGCATGGGTCGGCGATGCCGAACTTACTCTTGGTGACTCCCAGTGGGATGAATTGAATTCAATTCTGCCGGTGAAAGAAATTCTGGCTGGCTACTATCGCGAAGTCGGCGTGACTTTCAACGGCGGAACCCTCGTAGAAGATCGTTCGAAAAACAACTAGTTTCAAAAAACTAAACCCCGAGAATTTCTCGGGGTTTAGTTTTTTACTTTTTAGAAGTCAGCGAAGTACTCGTTGATTTCCCACTGGGTAACTTCGCGCGTTGTCGGGTCTTCGACCGCAGCGTTATAGCGCTCGATTTCGTCGCGCTTCATCACAAGGTGCACATTTACAAGCTCTTTCGCCATGTAGGTTTTGAAAGCCTCGTTGGCCTCGAGAGCATCTAGGGCCTCTGTGAAAGTCACAGGCAAAATTGCAGCAGCTTTGTTGTCATAAGCCATGCCCTCGGCAGGCTCTGGGCAAGCGAGGTTGCGCTTGATTCCGTCGAGAGCAGCCGCAAGAACGCTGGCGATTACGAGATAGGGGTTGGCGGCTCCGTCGCCAACTCGAACCTCAAGTCTCGTGCCCGAGCCGCGCTCTGGCGGAACCCTGAGCATGCAGCTTCTGTTGTCGTAACCCCAGTTGGCGCGGTATGGAGCGAGGGTGTCTGGGCCGAGACGCTTGAAGGCGTTCACGGTTGGGTTGGTGAATGCAGTCAATCCAGCAGCGTTCTCAGTGATTCCGGCAATCATCTGCTTTGCAGTCTGCGAGAGATTTCCGGCGCCGTCGTGCATTTTGTTCACGCCGTTCATGTCTGTCACCGAGAAGTGAAGGTGGAAACCGCTACCGCCCTCGTCGGCCCAAGGCTTGCCGACGAAAGTTGCGTGCTGACCCGAACGCGCCACAACCTCTTTGATTGCAGTCTTGAACATGAAGGTTCTGTCTGCGGCATCAAGAGCCTCGCTATGCCAGAGATTTATCTCATACTGCGAAGGGCTGAACTCATGGTTGCCCGCGAAAACGCCGATGTCGAGTTGATCGAGCATGCGCAGAAGGTGCAAGAAAGTTCCGTGCGGGTCAACCAGTGTTCCCGAGGTGTATACGCGACCGGTGCGCTCAAGTGAACGCTTGTAGCCTCCATCTTCGGTGCGATCTGCAATGTAAAACTCAAGCTCTGGGCCACAAACCGGTTGCAAACCGAGCGCGTTGTATTCGGCGATAACTTTGCGAAGCACCATTCTCGGCGACATCATGTTCTCGCTCATGTCAGGGTTGTAGGCATCCACCAAAACATAGGCAACACCTGGCTCCCATGGCAATTCGTGAATTGTGCTCGGATCAATCTGCGTAATCAAATCTTGGAGACCGTCAGATGCAATGTTGTTTGCGTCGAGAACGTCTCCGCCGGTTGTGGTAACCCAAACACCCTGACAAAAAGCAGGGCCGCTGTGGGCCGACTTGTCGATTTGGCTAACCAGCATGTCTTTCGACCTGGTGATACCAAGCACGTCTGAATAAATGAAACGCAGAACGTCAATTTCTCTTGATTGAAGATCTTTGCGCAGGGCCACGAGGTCGTGCTTCATTGCAACTCCTAGATAACAAAAGAGCGGTCTAACCACATCGTTAGGACTCAAACGAAATAATAGCCTTAGGAGATACTTGCAAAAGCGAAGATACTCAAAACGTTATGAAAGGTGAGCATGAAGGCCCTGTTTATTCAGCACGACCATGTGAGCCCAACCGGCCCGGTTTCAGAACGCCTTCGCCAGCACGGTTTCGAGATCGAAGAGCGCTTGGTGGTTTCGCAAGACAACTTCGGCAATCCAAATGTGACCTTCGAATTTCCAGATTTCAAAGACTACGACGTCATCATTCCAATGGGCGCCCCATGGGGTGCCTGGGATGACGCCTGCATCGGAAACTGGCTTTTGCCAGAAATCGAGTGGATTCGCCAGGCCGTCAGCAGCGGCAAAGCCGTGCTCGGCATTTGCTTCGGCGGCCAGCTTATTGCGCGTGCAATGGGTGGCTCGGTTGCTCCGGGCGCGAAAGGCGAAATCGGTTGGACATACATTCACAGCGATCAACCAGAGCTTGTCTCTAACGGCCCTTGGTTTCAGTTTCACTATGATCACTGGCAGGTGCCACCTAAAGCAACCGAGATTGCGCGCAACCCGGTTTCTTCTCAAGCGTTCTTGATTGAAAACTCAATGGCCGTGCAGTTTCACCCTGAGCTCAACGCGTCGGCGCTGAAGGGTTGGCTCGACTGGGGTGGCGATAAGAAAGTTGAGCAAGACGGTCAAGACCCGGTTGTCATGCTGGAGCAAACTCGAGCCGAAGACGCTGCAGCGCGCGAGCGAACCTTTGCGCTGGTCGACAACTTTTTGAAAAAGGTTGCCAAGCTCATCTAGTTAGCAAGAACTAGCGAAGCGTGACCTTCACCGGCATGCGCTTGATTCCGTGCACAAAGTTTGAACGCAAGAAGTCGACATCGCCAACTCGCTCGACTTTGTCGACGCGGCTCACCAGGTCTTCGAACATAACGCGCAACTCGATGCGGGCGAGAGCGTTGCCGAGGCACATGTGAGGCCCACCGCGACCGAATGCCATGTGCTCGTTAGGGTTGCGAGTGACATCGAACTTGTTCGGGTTTTCAAAGACGCTTTCGTCGCGGTTTCCTGAGGCAAACCAGGGCACAATTTTTTGACCCTTCTTGATCTCGACACCGTTGAAGTCAACATCCTTGGTTGCTGTGCGTCTGAAGTGGTAAACCGGGCTCGCGTAGCGCAAGAACTCCTCTACAGCCCAAGGAATTAGGTCTGGTCGCTCCTGCAGCAGAGCCAACTGGTCTGGGTTGTTGATCAGATTGTTCATGGTGTGGCTAATCGTGTGACGTGTAGTTTCGTTTCCGGCAACGACCAGAAGCAAGAAGTTGGTGTGAAAGTCGCGTTCGGTTAGTTCGATGCCGTCAGACATCGGGCTATTGATTAGAACCGAAACCAAATCGGTTCCGTCTTTACCCTTTCGCTGACGAGCGAGTTCGTCACCGTATGCAAAAACTTCTAGTGCGGCAGGTGACTTAAACGGAACCAGTCGATATTTTTCGCTCTCTGGGTCACTAATCAAAACGTCAGCGTGCTCTGGGTCGTCGAAACCAATCATGCGGTTTCCCCATTCGATCAGCTGACCGGTGTCGCTCTCTGGAACGTCGAGCAACTTAGCGAGCACCTGAATAGGAAAGTCAGCTGCAACTTCTTCAACGAAATCAAACTCGCCTTTTGCAAATGCGTTGTCGAGTGTGGTTGCGGTTAGACCGCGCAAAAATGTTTCGTACTTCGCAACGGCCTGCGGAGTGAACTGACCCTGCAGCAATCGGCGCAGCGCACGGTGACGAGTGCCATCGGTTTCAAGCAATGAACGACGAGCTTCTTCTTGCTCTGCGTCAACCTCTTCTAGGTTCGTGAAACGCTCGCTGGTGAATGTGTCTGAGTCGCGCAGCACTTTGACGATGTCGTGGTAGCGGGTTACCGAGTAGAAACCGCTGTTCGGTTTCTCTTCTTCGTTCCAGTGAATCGGAGACTCTCGTCTCAGATCTGCAAACAGCGACCAGGGTGCGCCATTTTCGAATACGTCAAGGTTGGCAAGAGTGATGCTCTTCATCGAGCTCTCCTTCGAGATTGTTCGGATGCGAATAATCTCAGATTAGCGACCAAGTCATTGTTGTTTGGCAAATTGAGCAAATAGTTATCATTCGGATGTAAACGACTTCGACTTTGCAACTTAGTATTGCAAGAGCAGGGCAAGGCGCAGGATAGGGGCTCAAATGGCTGGTCAGCACACTCTCGCCGAAACCGAAAGACAGGTTTCAGAGCGTCTCGCCCACATGAATCTCGACTTTCAGGCCATGGCCGTCACCTCAAACCTGTTCAGGGCCGCGAGCGCGGTTCGAAACCACCTGGAGCGCACGGTTTTGGCTGCCAGCGGATTGTCTTGGACTGCCTTCGTTGTGCTCTGGGTCACCTGGATCTGGGAGCCAATCGAAACCCGTCAGATCGCAGACGAGGGCGGCTTCTCGAAAGCCACACTAACCGGCGTTCTGAACACCCTCGAGGGTCGCGGCTATCTCACCCGTGAAAAGAGCAAGGATGACGGCCGCCTGGTTTTGGTTTCTCTAACCGATAGTGGTCGCAAGCTCATGGATGGCTTGTTTCCCGAGTTCAACAAGCAGGAACAGAAAATCTCAAGCGTTGTTGACGAGAAGAATCAGACCCTGTTTGCAGACATGCTGCGCGCAGTGACTGCTTTCACCGAAGCTCAGTAGCTGCCACGCGATCTATAAGCAGACACGCAACCAAGCCACAGATTTAGATTGCTTTTGCCTTTGCGGCTTCGCTGACAAACTTTTCAAAAATCTTGGCCTGCTGGTCATCGGTGTTCCAGTTGTCTTCTGGGTGCCACTGCAATCCGAACGCCCAACCCTTCGACCTAATCGATACAGCTTCGATAGTGCCCTCTGCCGACCGTGCAATTACCTCGAGCCCATCGCCGAGTCGATCGAGCATCTGGTGGTGGTAGCAACTCGATTCAACTGTTTGCTGGGTGAGCCCAAGGTCTGCCCCGTGCGACTCGATTGTCACGTCGTGCACGTGGTGGCGGTGCGGCTCATCCATGTGTTGAACGAGTGTGCCGCCAGTTGCAACATTGACAATCTGGGTGCCACGGCAAATTGATAGCAGCGCAACCCCTCGCTCGATGGCCCAGTTAGCCAAGCTGATGTCGGCGGCATCCTGCAGATCGTGCACGCCGTAGATTTCATCGCTCTGAGACTCTTGGCCGTAGGTGCGGGGGTTCACATCACCACCACCCGGCAGCAAGACGCCCTGAAAGCCGGCGAGGCGTTCATCCCAGTTTGAATTTGCAACCGGCAGCAGGGTCATGGGTTCGCCACCGGCGGCGTATACCGCCTCGGCCAGTCGCAAGGCCGTAACTATGGCGTCTCGGCGCGTGGCAGATGTGTTCTCGGCAAAGCGACCGAGAATGGCGATTCGCGGGCGAACTGGCTGGGTCACAAGAGCTCCTAAATCGTTACAAATCTTGGCTTTCCTGCTTGTAAGTATGCCGTAATCTAGGTCATTAGCATCCAAATGAAATGCATTCTTAGCTGACAAAGGGGCCAGAAGAGTGAGCACAATCGAGCTCGTAGGGGCATCAATTGACACCCGACACTTCATCAACGGAACGCGTGTGGCCTCGGCCGAAACTTTCACCAACACCTCTCCGGTCGATGGCAGTTTCTTGGGCGAAATTTCTCGCGGTGGTGAGCACGAGGTAAACCTTGCGGTCGCTGCGGCGAAGGCGGCATTCAAAGGATGGGCCGCGATGGGCCCGAAGAAGCGCGGCGAACTTTTGCACAAACTCGCCGACCTGGTCGAAGCGAACATCGAGACTCTCGCGCAACTCGAAACCATGGATAACGGATCGCTATTGCGCTCACACCGCCGCGGCGTGATGCCACGTGTTGCGCTCAACATTCGCTTCTTTGCCGATTGGGCAATCAACGATTTGCACCACGAAGTTTTTGAAACTCGCGGTCACAGCAACAACATCTCGTGGGATCCATCAGGAGTTTGCGCACTGATCACTCCGTGGAATGCTCCGCTCATGTTGGCGACCTGGAAAATTGGTCCGGCTCTTGCAGCAGGTGACACAGTAGTTTTGAAGCCAGCCGAGTGGACTCCCCTGTCAGCGTCTTACTTTGCAGACCTCACCAAGCAGGCCGGAATTCCAGATGGCGTTTTCAACGTTGTGCAAGGCTACGGAAAAGAAGCCGGCGCAGCGTTGGTCGCACACAAAGACATTTCACGAATCTCATTCACCGGTTCGGTACCAACAGCAAAAGTTATTGCTCGCGCCGCGGCAGACAATCTAACTCCGGTTAGCTTCGAACTCGGCGGAAAGAGCCCGCTCTTGGTTTTTGAAGACGCCGACCTAGACCTCGCAGCCGAACTCGCTGTTGAACAATATGACAACGCCGGTCAGGTTTGCCTCTCGGGCACCCGAATCTTGGTGCACGAATCGGTTGCCGACGAATTCGCAGCCAAGTTCATCGAGCGCGCCGGCAAGATCAACCAGGGTGACCCTCGCGACGAAAACACCGACATCGGCCCGCAGATTCACCAGGTGCACTTCGACCGCATCAAAGGCTTCGTCGATCGCGCCAAGGCAGAAGGTGCAGACATCATCATGGGTGGCTCGCCCAACGACGACCTCGGAGGCCTGTTCTTTAGGCCAACACTGGTCAAGAACCCTGCAGCGGGCAGCGAAATCGTGACGGCAGAGGTCTTCGGACCAGTGCTCTGCATGCAGACCTTCAGCTCAGACGACCAGGCTCTCGAGATGGCCAACGGCACCGAGTTCGGGCTGGCCGCCGTTGTGGTTTCTGGCAAACGCGAACACGCAGACAAGATCACAAAAGAATTGGTTGCTGGCACAATTTGGGTTAACTGCTTTTTCGTGCGCGACCTGCGAGCTCCGTTCGGTGGCTCGAAGAAGTCGGGCATCGGCCGCGAAGGCGGCAACTGGTCATTCGATTTCTATGCAGATGTAAAGAACACAGTAGTTTCACCAAATGGATGGAAGGAATAACAAATGGGCGAAGTAGTAGGCGCAGCAATTCTTGCTCACGTGCCAACAATCATGTTGCCGGAGGCAACACGACTCGACTTGAATGAGGGCAAAGAGATCACACTAGTGCCAGGCCTCAAGCGTTTTCGCAAAGAGGTAATGGAGACCCTCGACTTCGACACCGTTGTCGTGCTCGACTCGCACTGGGCTACCACCGTTGAGTTTGTGATCACCTCGGCAGCTGAGCGAAGCGGTCTTTTCACCTCAGAAGAACTACCACGTGGAATGTCACAGGTTCCATATGCGATGAAGGGCGACCCAGAACTCGCAAACCTCGTCGCAAAGTATGACGAGAAGAACGGCACCTGGATCACCCCGATTGCAGACCCGCACCTTCCGATTTTTTACGCAACCGTAAACCTCTGGCACTACCTCGGTCGCGGGCTCGACGATAAGCGCTGGATCAGCATGAGCGTTTGCCAGACCGGCGACTACGAAGACTTCAAGCGCGCGGGTCGTGCTCTTGGCGAAGCCATCCGTGATAGCGACCGCAAGGTGCTGTTGCTCGCATCGGGTGCGTTGTCGCACACCTTCTGGCCCCTGCGCGAACTTCGCAAGCACGAGGCAAGCGACCCGAAGCACATCTTTACGCCAGAGGCCTACGCCGCCGACCTCGAAGTGCTCGAATGGATGAAGGCCGGCGACCACAAGGCGATTCTCGACAACATGCCGAACTTCAAGAAGTACAAGCCTGAGGCAAACTTCTACCACTGGCTCGCAATGGCTGGCGCTACCGGCGAAGAGAACAACACCGCCAAGGGCGTTATGTATAGCGAGTATGAGAACTCGATCGGCACCGGGCAGGTGCACGTCTACTTTCCGCGCCCAGAGGGCGGATTCCCGCTGCCGAAAGACGTGGTGAACAGCCGTGGCTGAATTTAGGCGAATTCTGCTCGACGGTTATCCAACCCAGGTAACCCGCGATGGTGAGCACCTAGTTGCCGGTGACGGCCGTCGAGTTGCAATTAGCGAGGCACTGCATCTGCCGCCAGTTGAGCCGACAAAGATCATCGCGGTTCACCTCAACTACGACAGCCGCACTAAAGAGTTCATGACCAAGCTGCCCGCTGCGCCAACCTACTTTCAGAAGCCACTAACGGCAATCAACAGCCACAACGCTGCCGTGGTTCGCCCGCAGGGATGCAAATGGTTGAACTACGAGGGCGAAATCGTGATTGTTATCGGCAAGACCTGCCGCAACATTTCGCCCGATGAGGCTGGCGAGTATATTGCCGGTTACACAATCGGCAACGACTACGGTCTGCACGATTTTCGCGACACAGATGCCGGTTCGATGCTGCGCGTGAAGGGTTCTGACACACTCGCCCCAATCGGCCCCGGTGTTGTTACCGACTGGGATTTCAGAAACAAGACAATTCGCACGTTGGTAAATGGTGTTGTTAAGCAAGAAGACAACACTGACAACATGGAGTGGAACATGCACTACCTGGTTGCCGACATTGCACGCACAATCACGCTTGTGCCTGGCGACATTTTGTTTAGCGGAACCCCAGCCTTCTCGCGCCCGGTTCAGCCAGGCGATGTTGTTGAGGTTGAGGTCGAGGGCCTCGGCAAGCTAACCAACCACATCGTTGAAGGCCCAACGCCAATTCGCACCGACGTAGGTGCCCAGCCAACCGAGAGCGAAGAGGTTATCTCAACCGCGCTCGGCGGCGACTGGGAGTTTCGCGGAATTCGCACACCATCAAAAGACCTTTACCCATCAACCGTTGAGGAGAAGTAAATGACCATCAAAATCGAAGTCGACATGACCAAGTGCCAGCACTACGGCCAGTGCGTTTTTGAAGCGCCAAACATTTTTCGTCTCAACAACGACGACAAGCTTGAATACACTGCTGAGGCCGACGAGAGCGAACGCGCCAACGTCGAAGCCGCAATTGATGTCTGCCCTATGCAGGCAATCTTCATCGTCGACAAATAAGCACACGGATAACTAGCTCGTGACCAAGCCGGTCGTCATCGTTGGCGCATCTATGGGTGGATTGCGTGCAGCAGAAGCCCTAAGGCGCTTCGGCTACGTTGGCCCGATCACGGCCATTGGCGAAGAGCCCTACGCCCCTTACAACCGCCCGCCACTGAGCAAAGAAGTGCTCGCCAAAGAGGTGAGTCACGAGGCGGTGGCCTTCGCGCAGCGGCCAGCAACCGAAGATGTCAACTGGATTTTGGGCACTCGGGCTGTAAGCGCAGATCTCGAGCATCACACGGTCACCGACTCAACCGGTCAGGTGCACCCATACTCAGCGCTAATCATCGCAACCGGGCTTCGCCCCAAGCGTTTGCAGGTTAGTAACTCTGAGTTGGCTGGGCGGCATGCGGTTCGCACGCTCGACGACGCCATTACACTTCGCGCGGCACTGGTGCCCGGCGCTCGAGTGGTAATTCTCGGTGCTGGTTTCATCGGTTGCGAGGTTGCGGCAACAGCACGCAAGTTGGGTTGCGATGTGACGGTTGTGGCACCCGGCATACACCCGATTGTTCGCCCTCTTGGCATCGAGTTAGCACGCGAGATTCAACGTCGCCACGAAGCCGAGGGTGTTCGCTTCAAGATGAAGACCTCGGTTAGCGATCTTGTCGGAGAGAAATCGGTTTCCGGCGTGCTGCTCGACACCGGCGAAGAGTTGCCTTGCGATGTATTTATAGAAGCTATCGGTTCAGACACCAACACCGAATGGCTCGATGGCACTGGGCTCGACTTGAGCGATGGCGTGCTAACCGACAATGCAATGCGCGCTGTGCGGGTAGACGGCAGTGTTTGCGAAGATGTTTT
>JACCED011685689.1_pt1 | contig 10188 bp, 7 predicted proteins | sample 7455021 | NCBI WGS metagenome assembly JACCED01 (sample SAMN15323456, study PRJNA562643) | freshwater metagenome | isolation source: river surface water | place: USA:Blue River Watershed | collected 2017-08-19 | reverse complement strand
TTATATAAAATATAAGTTATAAATAGAAGTAAATTATATTTCTTAAAAATAAGATAAAAAATGTTTGTAAAAAGTAAAAAAGTTTTTATATTAATCTTTTTATTATTAATAGCATTATTTTCATTAATTATTTATTATTTATATAAAAAGGTTTATTTACAAAATAAGGTTTTAAATAAAATAGAAAATTTTGAACATTTTATTCAAAATATTAAAAATAAAAAATATGAATTAAACGAAAATATTATTAATCATATTATGGAACAATGGACTACTATTGAACAAGAAGCACTTTATTAAAAAAATAATAAAAAAATGATTTTTATAAATATAAAAGTAAAAAATATAAGTATAATAAAAAATATTATACGAATAAATTATAATAAAAATGAATGTAGAAATTTTAGATTTAATCAATGTTCAATTAAAATTTTATAATGATATTTTAGAATGTGATGATTCTAATAAAATTGAAATGTTAACCTTAATTTATAATTCATTTGAAGAATATGAGCATATTGGAATTACTTTTTTTTATGATAATACTAAAAATAAAGTAGGTCTTTTAGAATATAATAAAGAAAAATATATGAACTCTATTAAATCTAATAACTAATTTACTATTACATTTCACCACGTAATGGGTAATAATAATCACGAACGACTTCAATATTTAAGCGGTCATATTTAGAAGGAATACCAAATTTCTTAGTATAAGGAGTCCCTTTAATTAAACATAAATGGTCAATTTCAAAACCGTTTGGTGGAAAACGTATTTTAGGAGCTTGAGAAGCAACTTCTTTATAAACAGTATCTTCACAATTTAAATATAATAAATCAATATGAGGTTTTTCCATTTTAGATTCAACATCATATATTTTCTTTAATCCTTCTTTTTTTAAATAAGGTATAATTACTTTATTTATTTTATCTTTTTCATCTTTAAATTGAAGTGAAATAATTTTATTACCACGGTCACGAGGGGGCTTGCTTCTATATAATACTTTTTCATATTTACAATTAAATTTCTTATATTTTTCAGAAATTGCTAAACATAATGGATTAAATATTTTATTCATAATTTCATTAACTACAGAAGAATCTAAATATCCTAAATAAATATAACGAGCGTGAAATGGAAGATTCCAGCGTACATTTTGAAACATTTGATTTTTTAATATTTTTTGAATATTTTGTAATGGTTTAATATTTTCACGACTCATTACTGAACCAATAAAATAATGATGTTTATCGCTATAATTTCCTTTTAAGTTATTTAAATTAACTATTAAGTTTTGTTTTTCAATTATTGATTTATTTGTTAAATTGTTTATATTAGCATTTAATTTATTTGCATTAGCATTTAATTTATTTGCATTAGCATTTAATTTATTTAAAATATTTTTTTTATTATTTAAATTATTTTTTTTATTATTTAAATTATTTATTTTATTATTTATTTTATTATTTATTTTATTATTTAATTCTTTATTTAAGTTAAATGAGAATGAAGAATTATTTGATTGATTTAATTTAGGAGATTCATTTAAGAGTGGTGAATTTATTTTTTCATTTTCTTTTTTTATATTAAATGGATTAAACATTTTAAAATAATTATTAAATTATACTATAATTTAATAAGATAATTCTTTTTATTTTTTATTATAAATAATTTCAATCAAATTCTACAATTAATTTTTTTTGATGATTATCTTTTTCAACTTCTATTTTTTCTATTTTATATAATAAAAATTTTTGTCCATTATGATATTTTTCCATTGATACAACACGATATTCATATAATCTTAATAATTGACGTAATATTGTTACACATTTTTTTGAATCTAAATTTTCTAAATATTTTTTATGTTTACAATTCATATAATATTCTTTTAATTGAGGCATTAATAAATTTAATTTTTCAATTACATTTTTTTCAGTAATCATTTTACGTGAAAATTGATAATATGAATCTTGAAAACCATTTGGAATAAATAATTTTAATATATCTTCTACAAATTCTTTTGGTGGAATATTTTTAAATAATTGTTCTTTTTTTTCTTTTTCTTCAGCCATTTTAAAATATATGCTTATCCTATTATATAAAGATATTTTTATAAAAAATATAACTTTTAAAAAATATAATTATTTTTATTATAATTAAAATAAATCACGAGGAATTGCCATAGTTCGTCCATTTGGTATATAATTTGTTTGAATTCCGTGATTCTCATTTTTTCTTGTATATTCTGGTTTTAAATCATTAAAATTATGATTTTGATTCATTGTACCACCTTGTACATTCATAAAACTCTTTTTATCTGACAAACGTGATTTTTCAATTTCATCACGACGTGTATTTACTGGATTTCGTTCCATATATCTATTTATTTCTTCTTCTTTTTCAGCAATTTTATTTAATGTTTCAAAATTTTGAAAAGCATATGAATTATCTTGCATATTACTTTGTACAACATTTGCTCTTCTTATTCGTTGACCCATTCCATTAGTATCCCCATTTCTATCATAATTTTGATTAGAATTGGTTGGAATACCTAATCCCAAATTACGATTTGCATCATAATTATAATGCATATTATGTTCAAACATATAATTTCCCATATGTGATGTTAAATGTCCTTGTACCGGATTTAAAGGTACACAAGGAGCACTATTCATTCCTTTTCTTATATCATTATTAAAATTAGAATTAAAATTAGATTCAAATTGAGAAGCATAAGATGGTGTATTATTATATATTACTTGATTTTTATCTTTTCGTGATTGAACATCTTCTTGAAAATTTATATAAGTACCATATCCAATACCATTATTTCCAAAATTTGCGTGTGCTCCATTATCTTCTAATTTACGATTATTACGGCTATTTTGAGGAATATTTTCGTGTACAATATTTCTTCCAGCATTATGTATATTTTGAAATCTATTATCAAATATTTTTTGATTGTTATTTTCTAAAGATTCAAAATTAGTACTTTTATTTTGATTAAACATTTATTATTTTTATTTAACTTCTTTATTTTTAACTTCTATTTTTTTATATATAAATAATCTTAAAGTAAAGTAAAAATAAAAATAAAATTAAAATAAATAAAATTAAAATAAATAAAATTCGTTATAATACTTTTATTTTTTACTAAATATTTTTTAGTTAAAAGATTTATTTTTACATTTCAAATGATAAATAGTGATTCATACCATTATACATTAAATAATGTATATCATACTATTTCAAATGAACGTATTATTATTAAAAATAATTTACTTTCACAAATAAATGAAAAAATATTAATGAGCCAAAAATATTTATTAAAATATTTACATGATTTTTTTATTTTTCATAATATTGATTATTCAATTTTTTATAATACATTACTTGGTTATCATTTATTTGAAGGTTTACATATATTTTATAATAAAATTGAATTAATTATGATGTATAGGGATTTTCAAGAATTTAGTAAAGAATTATTAAATGATGGTTTTCATATTGATTTTATTTCACAATATTTATGTGTAATATCTTCATCTTTTATAAATAAAATTCAAGTTAAAGCATTTATATATTTTATTCATAATGGAAATGATTCTTTATATTTTTTATCACCATTGTATGTTAATCAATGTAAAAAATATAAAGATTTATTAAAAGAAAAAGAAGAATATCATTTAAAATTTATTTTATTAAATCAAATATTTCCTTGTAAAAAAGTTAAATATGAAGATTTTGAAGTATTTATTCCAAATAAAATAAATGAAGTTTTAGAAATTATTGAATTAAAACAAAATACTTATACTTTTGAAAAGTCTAAGCAAAAAGAAAATAATCAAAAAAATGAAGATAATAAATATAATAAAGATAATGAAGATAATAAAGATAATGAATATAATGAAGATAATGAAGATAATAAAGATAAAAATATTTTAAAAAATATTTTAGATTTAACACCGTTTACATATTTTTGGTAAAATATTTTTATAATTTATATTTTTTCAATTACTTCTCTTATAAACTTTTCACTATAATCTTTCATTTTATGTATTAATCCTTTATTCTTTAATTGGAACCATTGATATTTAAAATTATCAATATTATTATTACGTAATAACATTACATAATCAGTATAGAAATCAGTTGCTTCATTACCATATAATAATGCTTTATTTGATGAATCTTTTCGTTTTTTATTTAATATCAAAAAGTTTATTTTAAAAATATGAGATAACATACCAATATCTAAATCATTTCCTTCATATTCATCACTTAAAATTTTATGTTTTAATGATGCAAAATCATTAACATTTCTAAATACTTTTGGTTCAAGTTTTTTATATATTTCAACCATATAATCTTTTTGATTTTCAGATTTAGAATTTAAACTATTTGAATTATTCTTTGATTTATTTGAATTATTATTTGAAGAATTATTATTTGAAGAATTATTATTTGAATTAAAAGTTGATTCTAAATTATTTTTAATTTTACTTATTATTTTTTTAATTAATAATTTATTTACTGGATTTTCCATAAAATTAATCATCATTTCTTTTACTTTTCGTATATCTAATGAATTCATATTATTCATATAATTTGAATTATTTTTATTCTTTAATTCATTAATTAATAAATCAAATATATTAAATAATACTTTTGTTCCACTATGATGTAATATTAATATAAAATTATATCCTAATAATTTACTCCATATTTCAGGTATTTCATTCATATTATTTAATAATTTACTACTATTTACTAATGCATACTTTCCTTGTGGTAATACATATTCACTTGTTGTAATTGTATCAAATAATGGTCGTTTATCTAAATATAAACCTTCTTTATCTAAGAATATTCCATCTATTTTCTTTACTATTTCTAATGAATCAGTTGTATGTATAATATAATATTTATTTGGATTTTCAATAATATGTTCTCTATTAATAATACTTGGAACATGGTCTTCTAATATTTCAGTTCGTTTTAATAAGAATCGTACAATTTCTTCTATTAACATTGGTAAATATATATTTACATTTTGTTTATGAGTATCTAATAAATTATATTCATTCATATGTAATTTACAATTATTATTTTCAGCTACGCAATGAGGGTCTTCATCACAACTAAATATTATTTCACTATTTTTATTTGAATTATTCGATTCTTTACTTTTATTTTTACTTTTATTTATTGAACGCATTCTACACGGCATACGTTGATTTGGCTTTTCATAAAAATCATAATCAATATTATTTTGTTTTGTTGATATTAATTTATTAAAAATTGGTGTTATTATATTACTTATTTCATTACGACGTTTATTAATATCTTTTTCATTTCCATTTATTATTTTATATATTTTATTACGGAAATCAATATTTTCTTGTAAATATCGTGCGATTTCAAATCTAATTCTTGTATATGTTTCATCTTCATATTTACGTTTATTCATAAATATTATTCGTTCATCAACTAATTTAATATTATTATGTATAAACATATCAATATCACTATAGAATTTTTTATCCATATGTTTTAATCCTTTTACTTTTTCATTATTTTTTGTTTTTTCAACACATATTATTCGTTCTTTTTCTGTAACAATACCTACTATATATTCATTTTTACTATCACTTATATATCCAACTGGTTTAATCGGAATTTTTGTTAATTTACTTATTTCTTGCATATATAAAATAGTTTTATCAATATTTAATAATGGAATATCTTTATAATCTTCAATAATTGTATAATCTAATTTATCAATATCAACAATTAATTTTGATGGAGCTACTGGTATAAATAATCCATTTTCTAATAATAAACCAATAACTTTATTAGAATTATCTAAATATTGTCTTTTTGGCATATATGATTTATCTAATTTTTTATTTATTTTAATTGCTGTTAATAAATCTTTTAATGTTTCCTTTAATGAAATACCATAATCAATTACTATATGCTCTTTATTCATATTTGGTTTCATTAATGAATTAAATACAATATTTGGTTTCATTAATGAATTAAATACAACCGCTTTCCAATCAATTTTATTATATGGTTTACATCCATCATATGCAATTTCAAATAATTTTTGTATTTCCTTTGAATTATTATCAAATACACATTGTATTAATGCTTGTTTACCATTTCCTTCTAAATAATATATTGGTTCATAATATTGTTTATATTTTGCCAATATTATTGTTTTCTTTTCTTTATCATAAAATTCTGTTACATGTTCCCCTACTGGACATAACATATTATCTTCAAATATAAATAAATTTAATCCATATTCAGATATTATACGTGGTCGTTGTATTAAATCCCATAAATAAGTATGATCAATATCAATATTTTTGGATAATATATAATTTTTATAATTTTGTAATGGAGTTATATCTTTATGAGGGTCATAAAAAACATTGATTAAATTACCACCATATAAACTTCTAAATAACTTTTCATCTATCTTATTTACTATATATTCCTTTATATCATCTACACTTCGTACATTTTCTTGGTCACACGAAAATATATTTGCAATTGCTGATAAAAATGAATTATGATTTTCATGTTTAATACCACGACGCAAAAAACCTTTTTGATAAGCTAAATATCCTGTTGGTATATTACTATTTAATACCTTTTCCATACGTGGATTTAATATACCAAAACGATTTTTATCTAATGGAATTGCTTTACCCAATACATAAATAATATTTTCTTCTTCATTTCCTTCATTTACATCTATTCCTAAACATTTTTGAAAAGTTTTATATGAACTATATTTAGGGTCATCTTGACGTTTACCAAAACAACATGGTAAACAAAATCCATCTTCAGTTTTTGTATCTTGGAAACCCGGATATGGATCCTTATTTCCTCTTATAAATACTTGATGGGGTTTACCCGTTTCCGAATAAGGACATACACCAATAATACAAGTACCACCACTTCCTGCTGTTTTTCTTTTACGAATTGATTCACTATCAATATCTTTCATTGGTATTGGAATACGACAACGAGGACACCATACTTCAGGACATATATACCAATTAGGTTTTTCAGGATTTGAGCCATATTTAATTGCATAAGAATATGAGTCACGTTTAATTTCCATATGAGTATCAACAGATAATCCATCTTCAGGATTATACGATAATACAACAGGTTGACGAATCTTTTGACAAGATTTACTATATTTTGTATATTTTTCATATTTAACACGACCCTTTAATTTTTCACGTTTGTCATAAAATAATTTATTATCGTGACGTTGTAATTGACGAATAAAATATTTAGCATCATTACAGAAATCTTCACATGTATCTATTTCAGGAATTGCATCATCACAACTTAATTGTACATCTGTACTAATTTCATCATTTCCTGCTAATATAGTATTTCCTACTTTTAATTGAAATGATTCTGTTGCAGAATTTATTGAACCTACTGAACTTACTACATTACTTTCATTTTCTTCATCTTCAACTCTTTGATTTAATATTTCTGTTATTCCTACATCTATTGTTGCTTGGTCTCCAATATTTAAATCTAAATCTAAATTTTCAAATGTAAAATCTTGTTTTACTTCTGTTAAACCTTGGAATTGTAATGCTGCATTTTCAGATGCATTTGGATCACGTGAAAAAAGTAAACGTTTGAATTTTGCATTACTTTTTAAAATATCTTTATTTAAATATAAACTCATAAATAAACATAAAAATCTATATGTGTCATAAATATGTCTCATATTTCGTACACCACGAACTGTAATATTATTTTTTGTAATTTGAATTACAAAACCTAACTTATTTTTACTATCTTCTGATGATGATTGTATATGACTATATTTCTTTTTATATTCTAATAAATATTTTTTACATTCTTCAGTACTTTTACCAAATTTCTTTTCTAAAAATTTAATTATTAAACCATCTTTTATATTCTTTTCCTTTAAATTATATATTTCTTCCATTATTTCATCCAAATTTGCAAATCCACTTACTCGGTTATATCTTATTTGAATACTATTTAATCCCGCTTTCTTATTTGGATTTAATGAAATAAATGATGGAAAAAGTTTACAAAATTCATATAAATCCTTTAAATCTATATTTGTACCATTCTTATATTCTATAAAATAATTTATATATGCAATTGTACAATTTGGACTTAATATTATTCCACTATTTTTATCTAAAGTACTTGTTGGTTTTACTATTTTTTTATTTACATCTATTGAACGACTTATACGATAATCAATTATATTTTTATTTATATCATCAATAAATTCACCACAATTATTTATACAATCATTTATTTCATTAAAACGCGCTTTATGTTCCGATTTAAAAGCAACACTCATATGAATACGACCATATTTATGTATTTGTAATGTACTAAATAATGGCGTTTTTTCATTACTATTTTTTGATACTAAATCTTTTATATAACGTTTTACTTGTAATCCATTAAATTTTTTTCCTTGACTATAAGGGTCACTCCATTGTGATAATAATATTTGTTTATTTACTAAATTTTCATCAACAGCTGCTTTACTAATTAATATAAATGGATTGCTAAATCCAACATCATTATATTTAATAAATGGTGTTTTTTTACCAATTTTTTTAGCTCGCAAATATTCAAATATTTGATATAAATCTATAAAGTCATAATCAGATGTTTCAACTTTTTTAACTAAACTTGTTTCATTAGTAATAATACTTTTACTATTATTATTTTTATTATTACTTTTACTAATATTATTGTTAATATTATTAATTAAATTGACTTTTTGATTTTGATTTTTACTTTTTGACATATTTTTATTTAATTTTACTTTAATAGCACCACCATTAAACTTATTACCACCACTAAACATATTTAATTCATCACTTTTTATATGTTCTAAATTATTTACATTTAATACAAAGTTATTAAAATAACATGATTCAAATAATGATTTATCAATCGGATAATGGAATAAATTGTCTACAATAAAATCATTATAAGTACTATCATCTTTTGCTAATAAATATGTACTTTTCATTTTTTGTAAATCCATATCATATACAGCAACTGGAAAATAATTTTTTAAATATTTAGTTTTTAATTCATTTTTATCAGCTTTACTATATTCAGGGCTCTTAATTAATTCTTTATATTCATCAAAAGCATCACTTAAATATAATTTATGCAAATTATTTTTTAATTTTATATTTTTTAATAAATCATATAATAATGTATAATTATCAGAACTTTCAATAATACGTTTATTATTATTTTTTTCTACATTTCCTACTTCATTTGTATACATATTATAAACATATTCTTTACCTAATTCAACTGGTTCATTTATATGAGGCATCATATCTTTATATTTATATCCTAACATATGTGATTTGTTTTCATTATCAACTACCCATAATTCCATATTTTGTGGTAATAAATAATGTTCTTCTCCAGAATCAGTACTACAATATACAAAAATTTTACGTTTAAATTCATTTAATGAATCATCATACATTATATGCGAATTTATAAATTTAAAAGCTTTCTTACTTGTTCTTAACTCTTTCCAATAAGGAAAATCATTTTTATATTTATTTTTTAATAAATTTAATTCATCACTTTTTACTGTTTCACGTGAATTTTCTAACTTTTTTAATATAATTTCTATATTATCTTCAACTACTCCTACAAATATATATATCATATTTTTGCTTTTATTAAATTTTGAAACATATTCTACATAAAAAATAGGGTCTTCAAAATATAAATCACACATTTTTATTTATAACGTTTTGTTAAAAATAATAGAATACTATTATTTTATAATAAATTTTTTATCATAATTATATTTTACTTTAAATACATTAAATATAAAATATATATTAAAAATAAAATATATATTAAAATAACCTTTATGTACTGGTCATATTATATAATGGACTATCACTTACAGTAATTCCACAATATGGTTTAGGACTTTTACTATAATCTTCTTTCTTATAAATATCTAAAGCTGTTGCTTCTTGTAATAATATTTTAAAATTATTCCAAAATTCAGGTTCGTGACCAATTGATTTTGTCATAATATGTGCTAATTCGTGAATTGCTACAAATTTAATTACATTAATATCTACAAAAGATTGAGC
>JACCED010734885.1_pt1 | contig 10192 bp, 11 predicted proteins | sample 7455021 | NCBI WGS metagenome assembly JACCED01 (sample SAMN15323456, study PRJNA562643) | freshwater metagenome | isolation source: river surface water | place: USA:Blue River Watershed | collected 2017-08-19 | reverse complement strand
TATTGGATAATGATATGCAGAGTAACAATAATTATTTGGAGGAATAAAAAAATAATCTCCACGAATACTCTTAAAATGTTTAGTATAGATTTGATTATTAAAATATTTTCGAAATATATGATATAATTCTAAAACTATTATTTTTATATCTTCTTTTTGTTTTATCATAAACTGATCTTGTATTTCTACTAAATTACCAGGATCGTCAATATAATCTCCAGAATCTTCAGAATCTTCAGAATCTTTATTTAAAATTTTTTGTGTTTCATTATATAGAATATCTAAACATCTCACAATAAGATTAATTTTTATCTTATCTTGTTTTTCTTCCTGTTCCTGTTGTAATTCATATAAGTTTCTTTCTAATTCATCAGAATCTTCACTCATAACTATTTTATTTAAATCATTTATTCTTTCTATTAAACATTGTTTATAATGTTTTTCCTCATCTGTTATAACATTGAAATTATTATTAATTTCAATTAATTTACCTAAAGGTATATTAATTATTTCAGAACAATCCTTTGATTCCTTTTTATTTAACACTTCTTTTTCTTCTTCTTCTTCTTCTTCACGGGGTCTTCTTCTAGACATATATTATATATTTATATAAAAAAATAATTCTAAAGCGACAGAAAATTTTTATTTTTTGTCCCTTATATTACAGCCTAGGAGTCACACTCTATGCATGGGTTAAACATATCATTATAAATGAAAACTCTTATCTAGGATTTTCACGAACCCTAAAATATAAAATTTAATTTCTTAATGATTTAATAAATAAAAATTAATTTTTAATTGTTAATATTTAAAATTGTGAATTTTGAATATATATAGAAACATTCCTGTTTCCACATCTTTTATAATTGCCTTATAACGGTAAGACAAGCCGAACACATTTTTAAGCATGTTCGTAATATAAGGGGGGGATTCCTTTTAATTATACTTTGATTTTTGTCATTGCATTTGATTCAGATAAAACAAAGTTTGTTTCTGTTTCATACTTGTTTATCAATTCTTCAACTTCTTTAATTTTAGAATCAACATTAATACAATCTAACATCTCTGACTTATTTTGTTCGCGATAAGTCTTTGAGATGTTTTCAATATCATCTGTATTTGTCTTTGCATTTGATGATTTTCCAAAATTAATTTCTAATAGTTTTTGTAAATCAAGTTCCATTTGCTGGTTGTTTCTTTCAACTTGACTTAAAACGGTTTCTCTATTTTGTTTTAATTTAAGTAGTAAATCCTTATACAATTGAACTAACTGCTTACATTCAATAACTTCTGCAACTGTCATATCTTCTCCATTTAGTTTTACTTTTGTGCTTGAATTACTTAAAATAATTGCAGATTTTAAGGTTTGTCTTCTCTTGATAAGATCTACTATTGATTGAAAGGATCCTTTTGCATTTGTTGTAAGTGTTTCTGTATTTAAATTGTTTCTATTTTTCTTAGATAGAAGAAAAGCAAAGTCAGATTCTGCTGTCTTTTTACTGATTCTAGAATCAAGTAATTTCAATTCAGCCAATGCTCTAGTGATTGTAATTTCTTCCATGGATTTAATTCTAATTAATTAATATGTCTTTAAATAGTTTTATATTTTTTATTTAAAACCATAAATAAAATAAAATAAACCATTCATATTGTTTTCATACAAATACATAATAAATTCATTATAATCCAAGAATTTTATTTCTCTGATATGTGAATCGAAAATAATATATTCATCTTTATATTTTAGTGATACAAAACTTTGCCCATCTCTATTTATAATTACCATTTTATTGTTTTCAAGATTTTTAATTTCATTTAAAAAATTTTCAAACTTGGTATAGGGAATGTTTTCCTTGTAAATCAGTTTAAAAATATCTTCTCCTAAAATTGACTCGATAATATTAATATCAATATTTGATGTTGATTTAAATTCAATATCATTTATATTAACTTCATCAATATTCTCTCCCTGAATTAATTTAAAATTTAATTCTCTTTCTTTAGTACCATTAATTAAACATTTTTCATAAATCGATTTTATTGATTTAAAATTATTATTAATAGAATCTATAAATTCATCCTTACATTTAATAAATTCCTTTGAAATCCACGAACATTGATTCTCAATATTATTATAAGGTTCATCATATTGAGATTTTACATTAAACATTTTTTTTAAAATAATAATTGTATTATTATTTTTTAAATAATAATCTGTTTTTTTATTAAATTTTACATATGATTCTTCCATTTTTTTAATTAATTCATTCTCACTATATTCAGAATCAATTCTAATTGTTGTACTGATTCCATTGTAATGCTTTAAGTAGATATCAATAACTGGTATAAAAACCATCTTATTAGTATTTAATATAATATCATTATATTAAATTGTTATAATATTATTAAAAATTCAATTTTTTTATTTTACATTAGTTTTTTAAGTTCAAGATATTTTTTTTTATATTTGAGATATTTTTGTTGATATATTAAGTCAGTTCCGTTATCCATAATATCTTTCATTTCCTTTTCTGTTAATAAAGAACGAAGACTATTTTCGATATATTTAGTTGGATCTTTATCTGATGTAAATGATTTAAAAGGAACATTACTTTCTTTAAATAATTTTAATTCTTCTGCATTTCTATCAACCATACTGGAAGCTGCTAGGGCAACTTTTTCAACTGTTTTTGCAAAAAAAGTGGGTAGAAATGGAGCAAAATCTGTAATTGTACTTTCAATAGGATTAAGTTTTTTAACCATTTCACTAACATTTCCAATCATAACAGTGGTATCATATGATAATTCAGCTAAATTTCCAGATGATTCTCTAATTTGTTCACATGTATAGCCGAATTGTTTTCCTATTAATCCACAAACTCTATAATGACATTTAATTTTTTTTAATCCCATACTTTCATATAACTCTATTAAACCTTCTCTTTTTTTTTCTTCTGTTTTTGATATTTGTTTTGGATGGTAACCTGGTTCTGGATCAACAAGTAAATATTCAATACCTATTTTTTTTAAATAGGGTAAAATATGAAAAAGTATTGATTTTGTAGCATTTTTGTATATTTCAAAACTTTCTGGTCTTATTATATCTACCGATTTATTCTTATTCATCCATTCATCTGGATATGATGTATAAGCTCCTTTAAAATATATTATATTATTATTATTTATTGGTCCTTTTATGAGCTTTTTTGTTTCAGAATCACAATTTTTTTGTATAAAAGTAACAAGATCGTATGCAGTCGCTTTTGGATCGTCTATATCTATAGATGAAACACGTAAATAAATTTTTTCTCCATTTATCTGAACTGCTCTATAATTTGAACATGTAATACCATTAAATTGACTAACATTTTCAATTTCATTATAATTTTTATTACATATAACTTTATCAAATTTATAAATATTATCTTTAGACATCAGTAACATTATTTCAGAAACTTTTTTTAAGACTTCTTTTTCTTCTTTACTTGTTGTATATTTAGTAAATTCCATTTATATATAATAAATTTATATTATAATAAATTTATATTATAATAAATTTATATTATAATAGATTTTGTATTATTTAATAATTCATATTTTCTCTTATCTCTAATTTTCTTTCTTTGTTCCATTTCTTTTCTTAATTGTTTACTTTTTCTTTTAATCTTATTATCAGATGTGATATCATTTTTAATAGATTCTATAAAAGTTGGTGATGTATCTTTTTCTTCAAATATATTACAACTTTTCATTATTTTATTAAAACAACAACTAAAAAGAAATGACATTTTATTATATAATGTTAAATAAATAAAAATATTAAATAATTAAATCAATTTTTATTCCTATTCTGAATTTTCTTCATCTGAAGAAGTACCGGTATATTCATCGATATTATCATACATTATTTTGTTTTCTGATTCATTTTCTGATTCTGATTCAATTGTTTTAAAATTATTTCTAGAAATAGCAATTGAATAGGACTCAATATCTTTAGGAAGATTATTACATATCCACGTAGGTGTTTTTCTATACGAATCGTATGTTTTTACAAATTCAAAAATCGTTTGTTTTATTTCATATGATGGTGATCTTCCACTCATCACTATTTTTATAGGATCTCCTTCCTCATAAATAATATCTGAAATTTTAAGAATACCATTCCCTTTTGAATTATTACATTTTATATAAATTTCAACATTATTACCAACTTTAATCACATTATCAAAATTCATTTGATAATCCTTATAATCTGAATCAAATTCATTTTGTGTAATTGGATCAATATATGTAAAATCTATATTTTTTAAGTAACATTCATCAAGTGTTTCACTTAATTGAAGTCTATGTGTTTTTCCATTATATAGTTTTGCTGAATTAAACATTACTATCGGCTTTCCAGAATAACATTCTAACTCAAATTCTATATCTTTCGAAAAATCTCTATTTCCAGCAATTTTTTTTAGGACAGGATAATGTAATTCTGTATCAAGTTCTATAACAGCTATATCTCCGCATGAAATTGCTTTTTCTGTATAAAAAGTAATTGGGTTTTCTATATTTTCCGAGATCTGCAATGTTATTGCTCCCGATCCATTCGCACCAAATAGATGAGATAAATTTAAGTAGCCATAGGCATATACATAAGCACTTGTTGCTCTATATCCATTTTCTTTATAAATTATATCACCATATTTAATATTAGGAAATTGGTCTTCATCGAAATACTCTTCATCATTCGAATCTTCATCGGATTCTCCATCTGAATAATCTTTATTTTTCTTTAATTCGTATACCTTGCATTTTTCTCCTTCTTTTCTGATAAATCCCATATTATATTTATTTTATTCAATACTGAAATGGAATCAGGCAGAATTGAAGTCAATTTTTTTACAAAAGCTTATAAATAAATTCACTTAGTGTATAGAATATACCACATGATATGGGAGATTTAATTAACATATAACCAAATCCCTTATATATATTACTAAAAAGAAATTTATCATAATTAACAATAACTCTCTTTCTAATAGTATCGATTGGGTATGTGACTGAGATTGTAATATATTCTGCAATAACACCTGAAAGAAAGGTTTCTAATGTCTCATTCATTTTATAACATTTTAGTTGTTGTTTGATATAATTATATGAACCAAAATTAAGTCCATAATACAACTGAATTCCAAATAAATGTAATGAATATAATTTTAAGACTGGTGTTTTGCACAAGATACAATTTTGTTCATTCTTGTAAAATGAATAGGAATTTTTAATATTATGTATTTCAAAAGGAAAAAATAGACTACCAGAAATAGAACCGGCTAAAGAACCAGCTAAAAAGGGATTAAGTTTTAAAGTGTCTTTAAAATAGTTTAACATTGTAAAATTAATCCCAGACTTTGGAAAATTAATCAATCCAATTATGTGAAAATTTTTGAAATATCCTCGAATACCATCTTTATTAAATATCTCTTTCATATTAATTTTCTTGTTATGTGTCTGATTTATCAACTTTATCCTATCTAGAGGATAAGTGATAAATTTTGATAATAATACAGAAGTGGATCCTGAGATAAAATATTTGTAATGATCATTCATTTTATATATTATAATATTATAATACATATTGAATAGTATTTATTTTTCAATTTTTATTGTTCAAGATTCATTTTAATTAAATCAAAATTCATACTATTCAATTTGTTAGTGTCGTCTCTTATTTCTATTTTTTCAAATTTTGTATTATTAGTATTTGATTTATCTTTTCTATCGTTGATTGTTAATTTTCCATTTTTATCTGCATCATACAAATACATATATCTCTTGTATCTTGAATCAGATGTCGGTAAATTTTTATCATCAAAATCTAATCTTTGTTCAAAAGCATCACCTCTATTTTTAAGCATAAATAATTCTCCATTATCATTCATATAATATAATAACCACATTTCTTTATTATATGCAACTGGGCAATTATCCATAAATCCATGTTGACCCCATATTATTTTTCCTAATAATTTATTTTGATCATATGTTTTAATTTTCTTTATAATATCATTTTCAAATGGCTGTTTAAATTGTTGCTGATTATATTTTATAGTAACTGGGTGATATTTATAGCAATATTTGCTATATAATCTTCTACAACTATATCTATATCTACTACATCGTCTAGTAGCATATTTACTAAAATCTCCTCCAAGATTCAAAATAACTAATTTATTTCCGAAATAATCTGCTTTATTTCCTGAACTATCTAAATGTACTCCACATGGAAACATTCTACATTTATTAGTTGGTATAGTATTTATATTTTCATTTTTATCAGTAAGATAAAATATAATTATTAAAAATATTATTAGTAAAAAAATAACTAAGTTTTTCATAATATAATATATTATTATATTTTTATTATTTTATTTTATATTAAGATTTTCATGTATAGTCAAGCCAACATTTTTTAATATATAATCTTTTGCAAATGGAAATAATCCAATTAAAACAGTAGACAAATCATGTAACCAATATGCACATGTAGGACCCCTATAATTTCCTAATAATCGTACAATATTTTTTCCAAATACATTCACATCACATGCAAATGGAGTTGATTTTAAATATTGTGTATTTTCTGTAATAACAGCACCAGGCATTATATTAATCATATCTATTTCGGGATATTCTTTTATAATACTATTTGCGTGATAAAAACCAAATGCATTTGTTGCTTCATATACAGAAAGATATGGTACAGATATTTCTCCTAATCCAAAATATTGACTAAATAAATATGGTGTGTACATACATTGAGCTGTATTAAATATTACTCCTGATTTTTTATTTCTTTTTAACATATATTTTAATGCCAAATTAGTTAATTTAATTTGTGGATATGTACCAGTTATTAAACTTTTTCTAATATTTTCATCTTTTTGTAAATGCGATGGATTACTTGCACTTCTTTGTCCTACATTATTAACAAGAACACTTATATCATATTTTATAAATAATTCTTCTATTCCATCAAACCAATCAAAATTCATACTTTTACTAAAATCTCTTTCAATTACAATAACATCAATATTGTATTTATTTTTTAACTCTTTTTGTACATTATAACTTTTATTAGAACCTATTATAATTATATTAAAATTTTGTTTTGCAAATTCTTCTGCAATAACTTTGCCTTGTCCACTACTTGCACCAGTTATCATTACATATGAATTATCACCATATCTTTTTAATAAATCTTTTCCAGGAATTAAAGAAATATATGCTATTTTTATTAATTTTACTATAATTGGTCCTAAAATAAATAAAATTATTAAAATTATTAAAATTTTACCCGGTTTCATATATATTTTCTATATAAATTAAATCACAAATTATTATCATAAGAAATATTATAGATTATATTTTAATATTACTTGAAAATTAACAGAAAATAAATATAATAAAATAAATTTAAGTTTACAAAAATATAATTATATGAATGTATCGAAATATAAAATTATCTATATAAATTAAATATAATTTCTAAGTAATATTTATATGAAAAATTTTATAATAATCGGATTATTAATAATTTTAGTTATTCTAGTTGTAAAAATTCAAAAAGAAAATATGGAAGAAACAAAAGAAGATAATATTGAAGAAACAACGGAAACAAAAGAAGATAATATGGAAGAAACTAAAGAAGCAAAAGAAGATAATATTATAAATATAAATACAGATAAGTTATATAATATGTTTTCAGATTTTAACTTATAGAAAAATTAATTATTATCCATAATATAAAAATAAGTATTTGGATAACTAATTATGTTTGTTTTTACAAAATTATTTGCTAAATGACATTTTATAGATGGTATATTATCATCATTTATTTCAGATATAATATAATTAATGTTATTTTTTTTACAATTTTTTATTATTCTTTGTAATAAATTTTTACAAATAGATTTCCCTCTATAATGTTCATCTACATATAAATTTATATTATATGATACTTCTTTTACACTATTAATATCATTTATAATATTTTTAAAATATTTAATATCAAAGAAATGTTTATTCATTATGATAGATTTTTCCATAGATACAATTCTATTTTCTTTTTTATCAACCATATAATGAAAATAAATTTTAGTATTTGAATCATATAATTTATATTTTTCCAGATGTCTAAGATTATATTGTATAAATTCATCTATTGTATTTATTTTTATTTTTTTTAGATAATTATCAATATATTTTTGAATAAAATCTTTATATATTTTATTTGAGTTTATTTTTTTTATCAAGTTATTTAATGAAATTTTTTTATATTTATAATCCATATATTATAAATATAAAAAAATTATATCATATTTATATTTATATTTTTCATAAAAATGTTTATCATCTCATCAAGTGTTTCAAAATAATAATTAAAATTTTTATCAAAAAAACCTGAATAATTTTCTCTAATCAACACTGTTTTCCAATTTAATTTTTTACCAGTTACTAAATTATTTACAGTATCTTCAAAAAATATTATTTGAAAATCACATCCTATTTTTTCTTTTAATAATTCACATAATCTTACTCTTAATCTGTTATAATATTCTTCTGATGGTTTTGAATAATAATCTTCATTTCTAGATACATTATTTAAATTATCAATTGAATATATATCACTCTCTTCAAAAGTTATACCTAAATTATTTAATATTTTTTTTGCGTGTTGCATATCTCCGTTTGTAAAATAAAATACTGGATAAGATTTTTTAATTTTGTTGATTAATTCTGCTAAATTTTCATTAGAGTTGATCATATCATATGCTTTAATCTCAGATAAAAATGAAAATAATATATTATAAAATCCCTTAGTTTCGTTATGTGTAATACCATCAAGCATTTCTTTTGTAATATTACATTCCTTTAACAATCCAACATATGATGTTCCATGTTTTCTGTATAAATTAAATTCTAAATTATTTAATTTAGAAAATAATTCGACATTATTATCTGGAATTTGTAAATTTATAGGAGCCTTATAATCATTATTAAATTTAATATTATTAGAATTAATATAATTATCTATATTAATCTTAGCATTTTGATTTTGCGTATATAATAAATAAATATTTCGTACTAATCCAAATCCAAGTTGAGATCTAAAATCATTATTTAAATATAAACAATCATCAATATCAAAAATAAATATATTATTATTTTTAGTTCCTCCTTTTAAGTTTAAATATTTGTTTTTATATTTTAAATATTTTAATTTATAATCCATATATTATAGTTATTTAAAAAATTTATTACTCCAAAAATTATAATATTCTTTTTTTTCATTTTCAGAATTATAAATATTGAACTCTCTGTCTTCTATAATTTTGTCAAAATGTTCTTTTGGTATTTTATAATTTTTTTTAAATTCAGAATAATATTCATTATAATCTTTATCAATACTTAAATTATCATTATATATTATTATTTCTTTATTAAATATTTTACTTAAAATATGTTGCCATTTATCAATATCTTTAAATCTAATTTTAATGAATATCATATTTTCATGATATTTTATGTTATATTTATTATTAAAATCAAATGAATTAAATAAATCTAGATTAAAAACATTTAATATTTCATTTATAGAATGATATTCTTCATAATTAAAAAATATTTCATTAAAAAAATTTATTAATTCATCTATTGATATTTCTTTATAATCTGGTTTTATTTCATTAATATTTTGAAAAAACGATGAGATCTTTCTCTCAATTGGGTTTCTATAACTATCAATAAAATATATTAATTTATTATTTATTTTATTATTTATTCTTGAATATTGTATTAGATTATATGAATTTATTTTTAAAGTATCATAAATGTTTTTTAGTGAATGAATATGCAAACTATTGTAATTATTATTTTGAAATGTATTTTGTAATGTAGAACTTCCACTCTTTCCACTACAATATACAAATACATCATATATTGGATATTTAAATAAGCGTTTTTCAAAAATACCATGTGATAAAAAATGTTCTTCTGCTAATTGTTTTGTATTAATACCAGCTTCTACTAGATCTCTATTTAATTCTAAATATATTTCCCAATCAAATTTAACTTTTTCAAATGATTCATCCTTATTCCTATTATTAATCTTGTTAATCTTTTTAATCTTATTATTTTGATT
>JACCED012080253.1_pt1 | contig 10193 bp, 16 predicted proteins | sample 7455021 | NCBI WGS metagenome assembly JACCED01 (sample SAMN15323456, study PRJNA562643) | freshwater metagenome | isolation source: river surface water | place: USA:Blue River Watershed | collected 2017-08-19 | reverse complement strand
TCGTCGTATTCTTGCTCGAGCGAATCTGCATTATATGCATGAACTTCTGCATCAGAAGGACCATAATAGTTGTCATCTGGGTCAGGTGCACCATGACGAAAAAATTGCCAACCTTCAGTTGTATATTCACAACCGCCAGATGGACATTCAATTTCATCACCTATTTTTGGAGGCATACTATTACTTGCATACCATGCTTCCATACCTTCTGCATGCGCTTGTTCATCAGCGATATATTCAGGAATACTACCCATGACATGACTGCCATCTGGTAAATATTCATCAGCGTCACTTTCTTTTAAACGACGACGATTACCTGAAATTGATTCACGAATCACAGATTTAATAATCTGTCTTAACTTACTTTCTTTAATTAACATTTTAACATACCTCGTATATTTTTTTATATTATTATATATATTTTAAAAATTCATTTTTTTTTTTTTATTTTATATATCGAGGTTCATTAAAAATAAAATCAAAATCACCATTAATGGTTTCAACTAACGCTGAACAGGACTCCATAAAATCGCCATCATTGAGATATAATATTCCATTAATTATTTCTTTCTTAGGGTGATGAATATGTCCGCAGATAACTCCATCATAACCTAATTCTTTAGCGTCATGCGTAATTATCTTTTCATAATTCTGAATAAAGGTAATAGCGCCTTTTACTACTTTTTTACAAAAGCCTGCAAAGGACCAGTATTTCATTTTAAATAATTTTCTAAATGATAATTGCACTCTATCAACAAAAGAGACTAAGTCATAAAGAAAATCGCCAAATAACATTACAAAACGACCTGATTTACTATATGTCAACGAGTCATATTTGTCTCCGTGTGTAATTAAAAAACGTCTTCCTAATGATAAATGTTCTGTCTCTCGTAATAGTTTAATCTGACCGAAATTAAATTGGCCATCTTTCAAAAAGCTTTTTAAACTTTCATCATGATTACCAATCACATAGGTTACATTAACACCAGCGTTAGAGAGATGAATGATCTTCTCAACTAAAATGGTATGCGTTTTATAAAATTTTAAGGAATGTCTTTTTAAATACCACAAATCAATAACATCTCCAATTAAATAAATGTTATTAAATTCATGTTGCTCCAAGATTTCAATGAGTTGTTCAGCCTTTGAGGAAGGATGACCTAAATGTAAATCTGAAACAAAGAGAGATTGATATTTCATATAAAAATATTATTCTGTTTTGTCGTCTTCACTGTCTTCAGCATTAAGATAAATTTCAATAATGCTGGATAATGTATCTAATACATATTGATTATTCGAATATTTTAAAACTTGTGTTTCAATACTCTCTAAAAAATCAACATGATCCGGTAAGGTATTTTTATTCTTTAAATTAATATCCAAATTAAATAAAATCCTAGAACCTTCACTAATGTATTTGTCTTGCAATACGCGTAAGGCGTCAATTGAAGTGCCTAAACCTTTTTTATTACAACCACATGACATTAAACACCTGCCAAGTCAGCTTCACACGCTACCGCCACAGCTTCCAAGAAATCCTTAGTGTTATAACTACATCTTAGCGCTTGTCTCTCATATTGATACAGATATGAATTTGAAGCCTTTAACATATCTTCTAATGTAGGAGCATTAAAGACACGTGGCACTAAAGCCTTTTCTTCATCAGTTAAACCGCTACGCATACAAATTACGTGGGCCTTAGCATAATTGCGATTATCCTTATCATCGAACCAAACCGCATCATCTCTTCTATAATTATTTGCAGGAGTTGTACCCATAATTATGTTCCTTTTATTTAATTGTTTGTTGTTTTTAAGATAATATATTCTATTTTAAAATCAGAACATTTACAAGAAAATTTAATTTATTTTTTCATTTTAACCAAAAAATCTCTTTGTTCAATGTTATTATCCCCAAATTCCAATTGCGTTCCTGGACATAATACATAACAACGACGTAAACGAGAAAACTGAGGTTTGGGTGCCCCGCCATCGGTCATAATAATAAGTCCATCATACAATTTATTGTTTTTGTTGGCATGTTCAGTTGGAGCATTAAAATCAGTACCACCAGTTCGGGTACGTTTTAAATCATAGTGTTTACGACCTTTTACAAATTCCACCTTATTTTCAGTGTCAACTGAGGTATCAAATTTATACAAGGTAAAATCACATAGACTGGATAAAGAATTCAATTCACCAAAAAACAGTTCTAAGGCATCATCAGGTACTGAGCCTGACTCATCCACATAGATGGCAATTTTAGGTTTATATTCCTTATGAATACCAGCATGGACTCCGGGGTATTTACGATTAAGACGTGTGATAGTGGAAACGCGTTCATCACGGTTGGTAAAGCCGACGAATTTACGTAAAACATCCTTCCAAGAAATTTCGCGATGGATTAAAGCTTTGATTTGGCGTTGTAATTCCATAGGTATACTACCCCAACGATTGGAAGCTTCACATTCATGATATGCATCTTTCAATAGCTCCTTAATCCTTTGTTGCACTTGTTCCCGTTCATCATCTGATAATTCACCCCAACCATCATGGTCATCCATTTGACCTAATAAGTCCTTAAGCTCCTGCATCATCTTTTCACCTTGTTGCATCATATCCTGAATAGTTTCATTATTCATTAACTGTTCAAAATACCAATCCGCAGTTTTGTTAGGTGGAAAAGAGGCAATTAATTGTGAAATTTCCTGATACCGTTTTAATTGATCAGGTTTCATTTCATCCTGTTCCTCTTTAGTTAATTTAGGCAAAGGCTGACCGGGAATTAAACCACCTTCAGGCAAATCATTTGCATCAATGGTTGTATTAATGGACAAGTCAGTCGCATAATTCCAAATTAAATGAGGGTCGCGTTTACGATGAGTGGTATGCTCGAACAATAAATGCAAACATTCATGTTTTAAAACACCAATTACCTGACGGTCAGATAAGGAGGCCAAAAAGTTACGGTTCCAATACAAATTAAATTTGTCATAAGTGGTATTGACACCAGCAGTTGGAACTTTATCGGTTTCGATTTTAGTCATTGAACGTAAAATACGGGAATAAAAAGGTTCATGACCAATGAGATTAACCAAATAAGGTGATAATTCAAAGTTTTTGAGACGCTCAGGGTCCACAGGTCTTTTGTTTTTCAATAAGTCATTAGCAGTGCTTTGATTTTTAGCTGACATAAAGGTTTATCCTTTGTGAGGGTTGATACTATTATTATATTATATTTATTTTTAATATTCACGTGAGTTTAAACTTTAGAGTGATAAAATAAAAAATTAATTCTCTTTTTTATAATCAGTAAAACTTTTCTCAAAATTGCTAATGCTAAACTTTAATACAGAAACAAAGTAAAAATCGCGACTAGAGTCAGCGAACATTGCAACAGTAAATAACAATAAATTATAAATTCTAAGCTTGTCACGAGCTTCTGACTTTCTGAACTCATAGGCAATCGCAGTGGCATATTTATCCTCAAAGGCTCTCTTTCGATTATCCGATGAGATTTCATATTCATACTGCAACTCTGGATCCTGTTTAATATACTGAAAACTATAACGAGATACCTGATACACAAATTCATCATGATTAGGATTCGTTAATAACATTGCAAACAACAATAATCCTAAGGCCTTTAAAAAATTACTTTTTAACATCGGTTAATGATTTACCTGTGTTAATGATACCGATGAATTTGTCACCAATAATCTTGTGGAATTTTACCATATTATCAATGCGTTTGCATTTAGAGATTTGGTTCCACATATACACTAACATTTCCTCAGGCAATAACAAACCGAATTGTGCCAAATTAAAAGCTTGGTCCACAGTCCAATCATTAGATTTAGCATGGTCAGCAATCTTATTAATTAAGGCATTGAGTTTGTCATTGTCGCATTTTTTAATACGGTCAATGTTGGCATCAAACTTATTGAGGATATCCTCAGGGGTTAATAAGATTTTGTAATCACGAATAAACTTGGTGAATTCGGCCGAAGCTGATTGACCTACTAAGGCGCCTGCAATGTTATTAATTAAGGCTGAATTGGTAGGTGTGCCAAGGATATCGTTTAAATTGATTTTGGCATAACGAATACATTCATTTAATGCAGCCCAAGAACGTGGGGTAGGGAAGACTTCACCTGGTTGCACCTTAGCCACATCCACTGCTAATTGTTCAGAATGCATTGAAATAAATTCCACAATGACAGGGTCAATATTACCACGTGGTGATTTAGCCCATTCCATCCAATCATCTTTAGTGGACACAATTTCAAAGGAAGCAAAACGATTCAATAACGCAGGGTCCATGTCTTGCACTGAATATTCATTACCTGCATTAATGGCAGCATAAACGCGTGTTTCAGGATGCAATTTATGTGGACGACCTTGTTCATCATTACCTAACTCACGATCCAATACAATTTGAAAGAAGGATTGCATGACTTGTGGGGTAGCACGGTTAAATTCATCCAAGAACAAAACTACTGGACGTTTGCAAGCTGCCATAAACCAAGCAGGCATACAGAAGGTCATGACGCCAGTGCGCTTCATACCGTCCAAATCTGGATAACCGGCCACATCACCTTCAGTCATAGTAGAACCACGCACATCGATCATTTCCACCCCAAATTCCTCAGCCAATTGACGCACCACATTAGATTTACCGATACCTGTTGAACCACGAAGCAACACTGATTTAGAAGGAGGAAGAACGCGAGCAACAGATAAGAAAGCATTGATATTCATAATCAATTATCCTTTTTAAAAGAGTTTATTTGTTTTTTACTGGTGATTAGATTATAAATTATAGTTTTATAACTTTCACGTGAGATAATATTTTAGAGAGATAAAATAAAAAAAAATTTAAAATAATTTATTTATTGGTATTAACCGATTACCTGTAATACACTAGGATGCACGAGGAGATAGGAATTACTACCAAAGCAAATAATAAATTCATTTTGTTGTGGAGCATAGGAATTGCTATTGGAATATCGATATTTCAAAATTTCCTTGTCTACCACTGTCATCACATCCCCAGGATTTAACACGGTTGTTTCATTGGTAGTCAACATCCTAGCCATTAATCTATAAGGATTAGTTGGATCATCCTTGACCATTACTAATTGACCAGGTTTAATATTCCATTCAAAAGCTTTAACATTTTTGGCACCTTGATTACGAAGGTTTCTCAAGGCTTCATTGTCAATTTCTTTTTTAGTATTAAAGGTCGGTTTATTAACGGACAAATCATGACGGATTTGTGATAACTGATTTTTATTTAATTGCATGGTAGATCTACCTTGTGAAATGAGGGTTTAATACATTATAACATTTTATTTTTAAATATTCACGTAAAAGTGTTAAGGTTTAAAAATAAACTTTATGTTCAGCCATCGTCGACCCCATTTTTTGGGCAGCATACATAATATAATCTTTAATCGCATCAGTCCATTCAATTTCATAAGCAGCTTCGTCTAAATTTAAATTTAATTGACGTGCCAAAATCTTACCATTACGCCAAGCATCATGTTCCTCCACCACGGTTGAAACCATATACCAATCCTTCGTCTCCTCTTCAGCTTCATTAACTGAAAAATCAACCGTGTATTTAAGATTTTCCTCACGCCATTTTTCTTGATTTTCATAAGTAATTAAATGACCAACTTCGTGCAATAAATAAAAGAGTTCCAATTGAGCATTTAAAGGTCTTTTTTGAATTTGTATTTCTTTAATAATTTTATCACCTGATTTACTTACAAAGAAATAATCAGTATAGTTTTGACGAATACCGACCTTGATACCTTTGGCTTTGGCCCAGTTTTTGACAATTTGGATTTGTTTTTGTGTGCATTTCATTTCAGTTTTGGTCCACGTAATAGATAGATATAGATTAGTTGTAGTTAGCTTGTTTTTATTATAATATAAATTTTTATAACTTTCACGTGTATAAAATTTTATAAATCTTTAGGTATTTTATAGTTTAGAGATGATACTTCTCTTGTAGAAATTTTCTGAACGCTTCATTCTGGGATAATAACACGATCATTTTTTGTAATTTTTTATTTAATTTCGAAGAACGCTTAATCACATTTCTAGCATATTTCACAGCTTTGGTAGAATCCTTACATTTATAACCAGCTGCATAAGCGCATAAACCTTTTTCTAGGGAACCCTTCCCATAATCATCAATCCAAAACCTTAATTGTCGGACCCCTTCTGCGATGTTAATATCGGGAATCTGAAGTTGCGCACAAGTTTTGTTATCCGACCACTTGGGAATTATTTGCATCATACCACATGCACCGACCCGAGATACAGTATTAGGCTGAAAGCGTGACTCACTCCACATTAAACTCAGTACTAATTCAGGTAGCACATGTTGTTTATCGCTGTATTGTACAATTATTTCAGCGTTGCGACAAATTAAATCCACAGTTTCAGGTTTGATATCTAGGGATTTTTCGTCTTGCATGTGAAAAAATGCACAGATGGCTAAAGCTTTTAAAGACAATTGTCTCTCCTTTGTTTAATCGTAATTTTTGATGGCATCGCTAGTGACGATGAGCTGACGGGATTTATCAGCATACTCGACCACTAATAATGTTTTAACATCCGGAACTCCTAAGGTAGTCCAAACATTGGTTTTTTCTTGGAGAATATCCACTATCGTTCCGATTTTATTTGATGTCATAAAGTGGGATACTTTATCACCTTTTTTGTAATACATAAAAAATTCCTTTATAATATTTTTACATTATAATCAATTATAATAAATAATAAAACTCTTACACTTTCCTAGAACTTGCCTTTATCCTTGGTTCTTTCGTCCCATCTCGCACGGGCACCTCGTGTATCATAATGAATCCATCCATCATAAATTCCTAGACCTCCTTGCTTCATTTTGCCTTCCTTAATTAACTTCTCAACCATGTTATACATCTCTAAAGGTGTTTTGGTTTTACATTGTAAGTCAGTAGCATTACCTTCCATATGTTGAGATTTAGGTGCACCACCTACTTCAGCATTACGTTCTGGGGAACGATAACCTGACATAATGGAAATAGGGGCACCTAAGGCTTCTCTTAAAACTTGAATGTTGGTTAAGACGTCTTTCGCCTTTTCTAATAAATTAGCAGGCACTCTGTCATAAAATTCCATTTCACTCATATTAAAGTTTTTAGTGACTTGTAAATTAGTCTTTTCTTCTTTTAATAACAATTTTGGCATGATAACTATCCTTTTTTGTTTTGTTGGTTTTGATTTTGTAGTTGAATAATATCAACAATTTTTTGAATATCTTCTTTGTCGTGATTCAGATTATCTCTTATTTCATTAATTTCTCGTCGAGTTTCAGCTAATTCTGCAATAAAAGATTTATTATCCTTTGCCTTTTCAGCTTTAAAATCAGCCTCTAACTTTTGTAATTTAGCATCAAATTTATTAATTTCGATTTTATTGTTATTGCAACAGAGAGTAGCTTCAGCTTGTTGTTTCTTTTGCTTTACTTGTTGTAAAACTGAAAGAGCCAATGCCACAGCGGCTGCGCCGCCGATAAACAAATCGCTAATAGAATTAACAATGTGATCAGGCTGAGGGATTGCTTGAGGTTGAGTTGGTTGTCCGGTTTCATAAATGAGTTCTTTGAGATTAAGTGTTAATGGTGTAGGAGCCAGAGAATAAGAAAGATCAGTATTAAACGGAGGAGTAGTGGGAGATGAATGATGAGGTGCCACATATTTTTTATTAACCTTATACTGAATTTCTTCTTTAATTTGTAAAATAAATTTGGTGCCAGGTGCGATATCGCATTTCTGGAATTCATCCATCGTCAGCCATTTGTTCCCGTCGTCCCACCAGACGAAAGTTTCACCGGCGTCATTTGTGCCAATTTTTAGTTGACCAGAAATAGAACAGATCTGCATGCTCTTTTACCCTGTGTTTTTGCTATTATTGATATATAGGAGTTGGCAGGAGTTAACTTGTAGCGCACATTATAGATTTTATTAAGAAAAAAATTAGAATGCATCCAGATGCATCTGGTGATTACTTGTCTAAAGTAATTTCTTCACAAATTTCACATTCATCACAATTACAGAGACCTGCTTCACAACAGTCACAATATTCGGCGGTTAATTCATAACAATGACAGCTACATTCTTCGCAATCATGTTGTTCGACTTGGCAAATTTCTTTTTCGGTTGACATTTTCTACTCCTAATCCTCATTACTACAATTACATTTTTGACATTCACAACGATAAGGTTCAGTTTTATCACATGCACAAGTAGGCTTTGCTTTAAACGCGGCAGTCATGCACGCAAACTGAATTAACAAAATCGCTAAATAAAAATACTTCATTTCTTTATTCCTTTAAATCATTCTTTTGATGTAATAATTCTACCTTAATACGCAATTCATTTTCTAAGTGTTTGATCTTTTCATCCTTAGCTTGTACTTCTAAGGCATGTAATTTTTCAGCACTTTCCAAAGCCTTATCTTCAACGCCGGCATTCTTTTTCTTTAACAACTTTAAAGCTGTAGTGGCAAAAATACCTGATAAGAAAGCGATGGCAGCAGCTTTAGCATTGAAAGCGTCTTGGGTTAAAATATAAGTAGTGATGGCACTACCACCAGACACAGCGGTGTTAACTAATTGAGCCTTGGCTGTATCAAACTTTTTCCAAACTTCGTTAAAAGTTTCTTCACAAATTTGTTGACCGAATTGACCAACTGAGGCAGATAAAATAATAGCTTCGACGAGCTTAGCATCTAATAGGTTTTCCATGAAAATTCTCCTATGTTTTATTTTATTTAGGAGGAAGTCGAGTAAAGATAGATTAAATGACGCCGATTTCTTGTAACATTCTTACCACATCTGCCAAGGCTTTAGCACTGGAAGTATGACAACTGGCTCCACACCCGGACATCGTGTTTTCTAAAGAGCTTAAAATATCTTCATAGTCATTCATTAAGGCATCCCCCACCATACAATAAGAATCATAATCTGGACAACCTTTTTGATTTTTCTTTTTCATTTGACGCCATTTATCTAATAACTCAGGGTGTCGAGCATGAAAATCAATATGAGCAGTATATTCTTCCATATCAACATCACCATCACCATCTAAATCAAAATGCTTATGTAATTCTTTAGGAGAGATATTTCCTTTCTTATCTAACTTAGGTGGCTTTTCAGCGGCACCTTCTTCACCATCAGCAAAGTAATCATCTTCTCCCATTTCATCATAAAACATACCTGATGTATCATAATGATCGCCTGGTTTAAAGTTACCACCCATTCCCATATCAAAATAACCTTCATCTCCTAAGGATTCAAAACTTTCATCTACAGAACCTTCCATACTCCCGTGTTCACTATTACTTTCTTCCCAAGGAGCATGTTCTTCTTCGAATTCAGATTCATCTTCATCCCAATCACCCCAAGTTTTCACTGTAATTTTAGGTTGTGAGGCAAAACCTGTGCCAGCACGGGAACCACCAAATCCAATACCACCTAAACTAAAGCCATGTTCCTTTAATAAACGATTCTCTCTCTTCTCTCTAATTAATTCATTTTGCAGAGAAGTTTGAATGAATTGTTTGGTTAAAGATCTTTCATTAATTTTCTTCATGTTAAATACAACTTTCTTTTATATTATTTATATCTTGATATTTCTTTTTAAGTATTAGGATTAATGATTGAACGCATCTTTTTTCCAGGATTTTTAGCCAATAAATTTTTGATTAAACCTTTAATTTCTTCTACATGGGTTTGAATATCTCCCATTCTTAATAATAATTCATTACGTAATTTTAATAAAACTGTTAAGACATATTCTGAATCTTTAGAGTATGACGCCCATAATAAAGTATTATTAGCATTAACATCTTTAATTAAAGGCAAAGGATTTTGTGAAATAAAAGATTCAAACTTATCTAAAGATTTAAAGTTATCGTTATCATAAACACTTTCGTTTTTATTATTTTTTGGACCGAATAATAATGTAAAGCTACTAATGTCATCGGTTTTATTTTTTTCTGTGATATAAAGCAATCCACCTTTTTTATTTGAATTTTGTTTATCAGAGGGATTACTGTATTCTTGATAGACAGCGTCATGTAATTTTAAAAATGAAGCGATGATATTATCAAGTAAGCTTAACATATTTTTAGATG
>JACCED011361535.1_pt1 | contig 10198 bp, 11 predicted proteins | sample 7455021 | NCBI WGS metagenome assembly JACCED01 (sample SAMN15323456, study PRJNA562643) | freshwater metagenome | isolation source: river surface water | place: USA:Blue River Watershed | collected 2017-08-19 | reverse complement strand
GTTAATGAATAAAATGCTGCCGGAATTAACACCCAAATCCGGTTATCTCAACCCGGTACTGAAACGCTGTATCAATAAAATCTTTGCGCCTTTTGATTGCGAGAACCCACTCGCCCCGCAACATCTGGAAGAGTGCTATCGCACACACCAACACGCTGTATTCAGTTATTTTGCACAGCGCGATGATTTTTTAGCGATCAACATTAGCCAAACTGGCAGTTTGAAACAGCTATTGGATTTTTTGAGTATAGAAGGCAGCAATACCGGCGATTTCCCCCACTTAAATGTAGGCAAGCGAGTAGATAACTGGAAGGAATTCAAACACCCTAATAAAATAAATTCAAACAGTGCGGGCGCAGAGCGGCGAAAATTTTTTGATTACTCATAACCATTAATTGTCGGAAAAAATGGATATATTAAGCACGGCTACCTAGATAGCCAGACCCATTTTAGACAGCATCACACGGATTACTTAAAAATGGACAGCCTGAAAAACATTTCAACAATATTAGCAAAACTTTCGATTTTTCTAGCCCTAACTACTTCATTGAAAGCATTCTCTGATGCGGTGGACACGGATACGATATTTTCTGATGCTTATCTTGGATTTTTACCAACAGCAACGCAGGAAGCCAATCAGTTTTGGTCAGAATCATACCCAAAGTTGAGCAACGCTCTTATTTCGCCTGAAGCAAATGGTGTTACAACGGAAATTGAAGTCACCACGCATTGCTTGAGAGGTGGAGGTGGGGATTGTGAAACGGGGGTACTCTTTAAGAAAAAAAGCACCGACGCAGCAGGCAATCAATTTTATTTAGTGAAAAATACCGATAATAAAGAATTTTGGATTCAGGCAAATGGCTTAAAGCCATTTTTATTTGAGGATCTAGTAGGAGAACAGGGAACGGATTTCGTGGAAGCTCCAAGCTTCACCGCTTCCGATAGCTCTAATGAAGATGGAGTACCTGACCTGACTTCTAATTTAAATGATCTATTTCAAAAGGTGGTCGAGCCAATAGCACCTGATTTTGGCCGAGTAAAATTAACACTTCCCGATGACACAAAACCACTTAGCGTTTTAGACGCGAACAAACCGCTTACAGACACTTTCGTACCCTACCCGCTGCAGGTGTTGATTGATGCAAATCTAGCCAATAAAGACACCAGAACGAAAACCGTCACCATCGAGTTACCGGTATTTAAAGTCAGTGGGTCTCTCGCCTTGGTGACCATACCTATGTATGGTGAACTGAGTGTGTTTACAGGTGGCTGCGAAGAGCCGGACTTAGCTTATGTATGGCTTGAGACCAAAGGAACATCAGCGACCTTTGAAAAGGATTCCTACGGGGCGCCCTACACCTATAACCCACAAAACCGTTTAATTGGTTGGACGAGCGAAAAAGTCGTTCAGCTCAAAAAATTTAATGGCAACACTTATGCACTAATAGCGAAGGAAGTAGAAGTAAGAAACCCGGTTTTAACAGATGGGTCTGGCATGTTTTCAACCACGCATTTGTTTCCCTACAAGTGGGTAAAGGTTCGGGACAGTGAAGGCCGCATGCGATTTTGGTTGAAAAATTACAGTTGCTAATCAACACTTCAATGGAATGCAAAATGAGAAACATCGTACTGGCAGCATTAATACTTTTATCATGTCAATTTAGTTGGGCAAGTGATAGCAACAAATCACACAACACTAACGATAAGGATCCCGTCAATATTACCTATCAATTCGCTATTTATCTTATTCCGACCTGCGGAAAAGATCCTGCGACAACGGTAAAACAACATGCGCAGCAATACTTACCCAGTTTTGCGATAAAAGCTGATGTCAGTGACGCCAGAAAAAAGCCATTGCTGGACATTCATATCATTACAAATGTCCAAACTGAATACACCCCACCCGATGAAGAGAGCTTGCACTACTTTGGCAGAGGAATAGACACGGACACAGGCAAGAAACTCCAAAAGAGCAAAATGGCGATTATCTTAAGTTTTTCCTATCCGCAGGATTACGTTTTATCCGGTATGAGTGAAGCGTTATCCTTCACCAATAAAGTCGCAGAGACATGCAAAGGTGTGATTTGGGATGAAACAACGCGGGAGGCATTCAGTCCTGACGCGTGGCATGAACGAAGAATCGCGCGCTGGGGAAAGGATGGACCGAGAATTTCCGACCATACAGTAATCCATGCTTATAAAAATAACGAACTGATACGGGCGATAAGTTTAGGCATGCAAAAATTCAATCTGCCGGACATAGTAGTTAATGATTTCACCTGGACGAACAACAATCAAATGGCCAACTTAATTAATATTATCGGCCAGTCTATGCTCGAGGGTAGCAAAATAAATAAAACCCATCAGCTCAACGTAAATATCCACGAAATGCGAAATGAATCGCTAAAAAAAGAAGTACTTTCTTCCTTAAAGGAAAACGGCACGGCCCGGGCGATGATTCCCTTAAAGCAAACATCACCCGAAGAAGGAGATCCGGATAACTTTTTGTTAGAAATAGATTTTGACCCTCAGGTCGGCAATGGGCTTCAAGAGAAGCAAGAAACGTTTATATCCCAATTTTTCGGATCAGAAGATAAAGTCATCTATGTAAAACATGATGAAGAAATAAGAGCAGCAAGTGAGGAAGCCAGGAAAAAACTTCCTAAATTAAAGCAAGATTTCAATAAGGGACTTGAACCCGGCGAATTTATTTACCTTAAAGCACCGTTCAAAACGCCCGATGACTCCAATGAATGGATGTGGATAGAAGTTATTGCGTGGAATAAGCGAATAAAAGGCATATTGCAAAATGAGCCTTATCACATCCCTACCCTAAGAGCTGGGGCAGAAGTTTATGTATCTGAAGCGGATATCTTCGACTACCTTCGCAATTTCCCGGACGGCACCACCGAAGGTAATGAGACAAGCAAGTTAATTCAAGCATTTGAAGATAGACAAAAAACCAATAACCAAACTGGCAGATCGGAGTAATTATGCGCAAGACAGTATTCATAGCACTTCTCGCACTCTGGTGTGCGCACACGCAAGCCCAGGACGAAGCCGTAGAGGAGGTCATAGTTTCCGGCATTATGGACTCCGGGGAATATTATGAAATGCCTGCCGTCACCCTTAAGAAACAAGGAGATTTCCTGGTGCAGGATGTAAAAATTGTTAATGATTCCCGCGCTAGCGATCTGCGCGAAAAGGAAATTCGTGAAAGCTTACAAGCCTTGGCGGAATCAGCCAGTAAACAGGGAAACATCCAACTTGCCTACGGCGATGAATTTTTACGATCATTGGACCCAAAAGATAAATCGCTAGTGTTCCTTAAGGATGGTTCGCGCGCAGACACCAGTTATTTTAATTTCTCGGTAAAGCAGAAAATAAATCAGCAACTGTCCGCACATGAACAGGAAGCTGCATTGGAAAAATTTATTAAATCCGCAAAAAAAGTGGGGCGCACCGAACTGGACTTAAAGGGCGAGGCTGACCTGAGTATTGTCACCCCGGAAAAATATCGCTATGAAGTCATCCAGAAAATCGCTGAAGAAAATACTCGCCTGCGCCAGGCAATTGGCCAAAGCTGTGATATTCAGCTGGATGGAATATCCAATCGCGTCAAATGGCAGCGCAGCGGGATAACTGAATTGGTGATCTATATTCCCTATCGCACCCAGCTGTTGTGTAAGCAAAACTAAAAAATGGCACTCACAAGGAAATTGCTATGCACAAAATGTATATTTCACCTTCTGAATCCACTCAGAACGCCGGCAAAATAAAACAATAACTGCAAAAGCCAACAACACAAGCGAGGAAGACTCGGGGACCGCACCATAGGTGTAAGTTAAATCATCAATGGTTGCGCCCGACACGCGTTGCTGTTGGGAGGAGTACATTTCGATTCGCGCAATTCCCGTAACGGACGTAAAGCTCACGTACCGCCAGCCGCTATCCTCTCTTTCAAGAGATGCGAACAGGCCCGATGGGCCGTAGGCGTTGGTATAAAGAACGCCTAAGGGGCTGCCACCTATGTACATACCAACATAGGTTGGCAAATCCCCCACAAATGAGAGGACCATCGGACTTCCACTTGCCCCCGCCAACAGGTAATTAATTCCCGATATCGCTTCATCATCACCAGCGTAAGGCAGCAAATAGGCATTACTTATCTGCAGCCCTTGCGATCGATACTGATCATAAAGCGGAGTATCGCCGAAGGAAGGGAATTCTGGATCAAGCGGTACATAAGTAAGATCATCAAAATTAATCACTACTGCTTGTGCTTGGGTGATAAAAACAAACGATAAGACGATAGCAGAGCAGCACGCGGAAATTATTTTTACTGCAGCACCGAGTAAACAATTCATAATCAACTCCTTTGCGTAAATGAAGTGAGGGGCAATGCCGAAAGTAGCGAACAGAAAATCGTTAACGGCAGAAAACAATAAGGCTCTGAAATGCCTACCAAAAAAAGGGCGCAATAAAGTGCGCCCTTTTGACACATCCACAAACAAAACCCACTGATACTAGAGGGAAATGGTGGCTCAGTTACCACACCAGCGACGAACACCTAACAAAGAACCCAAACCGATAAGGATCATCAATAATGAACCGGGCTCTGCTAATTTACGAACTTCTACTCCACTCACATAAAATTGCTCATTGGAGAAAGCAACGTCTATGTAGTCACCTGCACTTACCATGAATGACCCAATGCCATTTGCGCCTCCGGCATAACCGGTCATGACCAAATAATCAGTACCGCCGATTTTAACTTTATCACCTGCACCAAAACCGCCATCGTGATTATTGTTAAACCAGAAGTTATCGATTACCACATCGCTGTCAAACGTAAATCGCAAAAACTCATAGAAACTTACATTGTCATCACTGCTGGGATCGCAGTTATTGGTACTACGCCCACTCACCATGGTATTGACCTTGGTGCCATCCACAACATCCTGACAAGTTCCCAAACCGGCGTTGCCCCAATCCAGGTAGGCAAATTGTTTTCCATCAGTATCACTGGTGGAATGGCCGGTCACCGTCATAGTAGCGCCGCCCACACTGAGTACCAGTGGATCCCAGGCGCCTTCACCATAACCTCCGGGAGCTTCAGTTAACGAAATAAAATTTATTATGCCCGCCTGGGCATAACCAACAGCACTTAAAAAAATGCTGATTAACACTACCTTGATCATTTTTTTCATATCACACCTCGTCTCTCTTCTGCGCAGATAAGCCGACAAACTTCATCGGCTTTGACGATCAACCAACGCGAATTAACACGCATAACGCGCACCAGAAAAAAAATCCTATGGAAAATCAGTTCTTTGCTGGCACGCAAATCTTCAGCGCGATATTGTGGCGTGGATTGTGTTAAATTTGTCGACGGCCCTATTTTCGCTGCTTAATAGATAGTAATGATTGCATCATTGCTGCGGATGAAAATAATACACATCTGATAACGGACAGCCCCCCACCATGCCCAGTAATGCGTTGTACTCCGACCTCTCGCACTATTACGATCTTATGTGTGCGGATATCGATTATCTCGAGCAAAGCAAACAGGTTTGCCGCCTGCATCGGCTATTCGGTAATGGCGGAAATCAGTATTTGGATATGGCCTGTGGCACAGGGCCACATATTCGGCACTTTATTGATTTTGGTTACGCGGCGAGCGGCATGGATATTAACCAGCCGATGTTGGATATTGCCCAAGGCCGTTGCCCAGAGGCATATTTTTTCCAACAGGATATGAGCGAACTGCAAGTGGCAACGCCAGTGGATTTAATCACCTGCTTTTTGTATTCCATTCACTACAACCAAACGATTGCGAAACTCGAAACATGCATTGCGAAGGTGCATGCAGCGTTAAACCCTGGCGGAATATTTTGTTTTAATTCGGTAGACAAAAACCTCATCGATAATCGTCCGGGCATTAAACGACATTTATCACATCAGGGTAGTGAGTTTTGCTTTCAATCCAACTGGCACTACCCCGGCACAGGTGAACAACAGCAATTACAGTTGTCCATTGAGAAGACTACCGCGGGAAAAACTGAACTCTGGCGCGACCACCACCCTATGGTTGCCCTCAGCTTTGCGCAAATGCAGGAACTGCTGGAGCCCACATTTGAAGTCCATATTTTTGAGCATGATTACCGTACAATCCTGCCTTGGAATGAAACATCCGGTAACGCCCTGTTTGTTGCTATCAAACGCTAAACTCCACCCAGTGAAACCAAACTTACTCTAACTCCCCATCGCCTGGAAAAATTATGTTCACCCTTGCCACCAAAACAATTCATCTGCTCTTTGCACTCACTCTTGTCGCGTTCGCGTACTTGCAACTTAACGACCCTGACCCGGTGGTCTGGACGCTGTTTTATTTGATCTGCGCAGTAGTACCGTTATTGGAACTCATCAATAAACGCAATCGTTACGTATTTTGGATTGCGGTCGGGCTCTGCATTCTCGACCTGGGCATCTACACTCATGGGGCTTACACCTATTATTTGCATAGCAATGAAGAGGCACTCATGCAAAGTATGAACCCTGCCAAACCTTATATCGAAGAGGCCAGGGAGTTTTTGGGTAGTTTGATAGCATTGGTTCTGATCAACATCAGCTACTGGTTAGGTAGTAAAACACGCGTATAACATTCAATAACTGAAGGGATTAATTATGGATATGCCAATCGCCAATAGCCTCGTTGCATTCATTGCACTCTTGCACGTTTACATACTCGTACTGGAAATGTTCCTGTGGGAAAAACCGGCGGGCCTGCGCGCGTTTCGCAACTCACCGGAAAAAGCAGCGCTGACCCGTGTGCTCGCCGCGAACCAAGGTTTATACAACGGGTTTTTGGCAGCTGGTTTATTCTGGGGGTTATGGCTCGGCATGGAAGGCAACGCAATCAAATACTTTTTCCTTATTTGTATCACCATCGCTGGCATTTATGGCGCTGCCACTGCCGCAAAGAAAATTCTTTATATTCAAACCCTGCCTGCATTGATGGCGCTGACTTGCCTTTGGCTCGGTATTTGAGCCTATAATCGCTCGCCCACAAATTACCTGGCGTTTTCGCATTACAGTTTTTTAAATTTACCAGAACATTCCAAATGGGATGCCCCCAGGAAAACCTCGCACAGGAGCTTGCAAATGAACAATTCCAAACCTGTAAAAACAATTATTTTTTGTACCTTATTAACTCTGGCCGCGTGCGGTGGAAATGGTGGTGGTGATTGCAACCCGCCGCCTGCGAAGGAGTATTCAATCACTCAATACCAGGGAAAAACACTGGAGTACACTAACGATTTGACGCACGCCATGGCAGATCCGAGCAGTAAGCCGGCCGTCGCCGGTACAGCGATAGCTTGGCGCCGTTTCGCGTTATCGGTTAAAGCCGACGTGCAAACCTATTCAGTACAAGCACCCCGTTTTAGTTTATTTGCCAGTGCCTATGCCTGTTCACCGCCAAATGACGGCGCGCGTCAATTGCTAAAAAAATTATCCATTACCAGCGCACAAGATTTTGACGCAAATCACCCTGCGGGAACTGAACTTGCGAATTTATTTGGCGCCCTTGATTTGCCGTTCACATCAGTGGCAGATCTACCCCCAGGCTTTCCCGCCCCTCAAGCATTGACCATTTTTCTCCGGGAGCAACCCACCGAAGGAATTCACAACTTCCTGATTACTATTACCCTGGATGACGGCCGAAAGTTTGAATTTAGCAGTGGTGATATGTACCTTAAATAATTCACGCCTATCGGCTTAAACAGAAAAATTTCCGTTATTTTTCTTCCTCGCTTACGCTGTTAATTTTTAGGTGACAGGGCAAATAGTAGATTGAACCCTGTCGCTTACTTTCACTCCACCCCCGCCTAGATTTGTGAACCAGACAACAAATCATTAATTATGACAATACGAATGTCGTGCAAATAATTTTCCCGCTATTGTCGAATAAAAATCGCACGATAAGCTTAAATACATGCTTATGTTTCATAAGCAGAACCCTGTAGTTATGCTCAAAACAAAACGTCAACAACAACAAAATTAAAATGTGCAGTTGTAAACAAGGGGAAATATCGGCGATGCAAAATACCTATACACAACTTATAAGAAAGGAAGATTTAAATACGGATGTGTGTGTTTCAATGATGATCAGTATGTACTTCGGCATTGAAATGCAATCTGCTTTGCAATGGTCAAACGAACACCGCTACACCGAACTCATCAAAGCCCAGGTTATGATTGAACAGGGCAAATCTGAAATGCTTATCACCAAACTCTATTCCGGCACGCCAATCGGTATGATTATTTATACCGAAGCGGATGATCAGCCAGTACGGCGTATTGACGCTCTGATTGTGGGGCGCCGCTTTCGCGGCAATGGGATAGGGAAAATGTTGTTGCGCGCGGCCAAGGGTGGGCGGGATTTGCATACCTTTGCACCTGCGGTCGCGGTGGATTGGTATATTAAAAATGGCTTCCGCGAACTGGAGCGACAAGCCAACGGTACGATTGAAATGACCACGGCAACAGAGCACAAGGAGTTAACCCTGAGCTACCCACTGCCGGTATTTGATCAGCTGGATTTGCAAATACTGCGCAACGTTAAACACATGCACTAACAGGGGCTCATCGCAATTGCCCTAACGGGTGGCGTTAAAGGTATTACAAGCTTTAACATCACCCGTGTCCATTCCGCGCTTAAACCATTCCATTCGTTGTTTGGAAGTACCATGGGTGAATGCCTCCGGGCGAAAGCGTCCACCCGCTTGCTGCTGCAACTTATCATCGCCGATGGCCGATGCTGCATTCAACGCTTCTTCCAAATCGCCATCCTCAATCATGCGAAAATTTTTGTCGGCATAGTGCCCCCATATTCCCGCGAAGCAGTCCGCCTGAAGTTCCTGCAATACCGACAGACGATTGACTGCCGCTTTATCCTTGCCTTGCTGTAATTGGTTTACCTTAGCTGCAACGCCCAACAAGTTTTGCACGTGGTGCCCCACTTCGTGCGCAATCACATAGGCCTGGGCAAAATCACCGGGCGCCCCTAACTTGGTTTTCATGTCCCGATAAAACGATAAATCAATATAGAGTTTGTTATCGCCCGGGCAATAAAACGGCCCCATCGCCGATTGCGCAAATCCGCATGCCGAACTTACGCCATTGCGAAAAAGAACCAGCTTCGGCTTTTTATATTGGCGGCCCATTTGCTGGAATAACATTGTCCAGGTGTCTTCAGTATTGGCTAGCACTACAGAGACAAAATCCACCAACTCCTGATCTTGCGCTGAAAATTGTTGCTGCGATGGAGCAACCGCTGTCGGTGCGGCCAGATTTAATAAATCTATTCCGAGGAAACGTAAACCGAAATAACCCAGCACCCCCACCAGGAGTAATCCGCGCCCGAATTTTGTTTGCAACAGAAATGGCAACAAGCGCAATAACAACCCCAAACCTGCGCCGGCACCTGCCGCTGAAAAATCGCGTCTGTCTTCGATGTTATCGCTGCGACGACCACCTTTCCAATCCATAGGCCTATCCCCGAAACCTTAACGAATAAATTGATCAAATAAAATGACGTCCACCGTTTCACCGGCGGCAACATGACCGCGCTCCGCCGCCAAACGAATATAGCAATTGGCGTTACTCATACTGCTCAATACTCCGGAGCTTTGTAAACCCGCACTTGCTACTGAATTAATACCATTCACACCAGTAAAAATCCCGCGCTGAAAATCCATTCGCCCCGGCTGTTTCTTTAGCGGATGAGCCGCGATGGCGCTGATCACCGGTAGATCGCTGACGGTTTCACCGGCGAGGAAACGCAATGCCGGCACCACTAATTGGTGATAGGTTACCGCTGTCGACACAGGGTTGCCGGGCAAACCACAAAACCAACAGGCTCCTGCCCGCGCGTTTTTACCCAACAAACCAAACGCAAAGGGTTTACCGGGTTTCATTGCGATTTTCCAAAAATTAATTTCGCCAAGCTCTGCAAGAATATCCTTGGTGTAATCTGCATCGCCCACGGAAACACCGCCCGTGGAAACGACCAAATCCGCAAATTCGCGCGCACGCAGAAATGCAGTACGCAATGCAGCGGGATTATCCGGCACTATGCCGAGGTCCAAAATCTCCACCGGCAAACGCGATAACAACGCCCGCAATAAGGGGCGGT
>JACCED010093723.1_pt1 | contig 10198 bp, 9 predicted proteins | sample 7455021 | NCBI WGS metagenome assembly JACCED01 (sample SAMN15323456, study PRJNA562643) | freshwater metagenome | isolation source: river surface water | place: USA:Blue River Watershed | collected 2017-08-19 | reverse complement strand
TTGAAGGCTTCGGTGACCTTCTCGGGGGTGGCGCCGCCGCCCACGTCCAGGAAGTTGGCCGGCTCGCCGCCGAACAGCTTGATGGTGTCCATGGTGGCCATGGCCAGGCCGGCACCGTTGACCAGGCAGCCGATGTTGCCGTCCAGCGAAATGTAGGCCAGATCGAACTTGGAGGCCTCGACTTCGGCCGGGTCTTCTTCGTCCAGGTCGCGCAGGGCCACGATGTCCGGGTGACGGAACAAGGCGTTGGAGTCAAAGTTGAACTTGGCGTCCAGGGCAATGATGTTGCCCTTGCTGTCGCAGTTCAGGGGGTTGATTTCCACCAGCGAAGCGTCGGTGTCCATGTAGCATTTGTAGAGCTTTTGCAGCACATCGGCCGCCTGCTCGGCAGAGCCGCCGGTCAGTCCCACCGCGCTGGCGATCTTGAGCGCCTGCGCCTGGCCCAGGCCGGTCAGGGGGTCGACCAGCTCGGTGACGATCTTCTCGGGCGTGCTGTGCGCCACTTCTTCGATGTCCATGCCGCCTTCGCTGGAGGCAATCACCGCGACCTTCTGGCTGGCGCGGTCGGTCACGATGGAGACGTAGTACTCTTTCTTGATGTCGGCGCCGTCTTCGATGTAGAGGCGGCGCACTTTCTGGCCTTCGGGACCGGTCTGGTGGGTCTTGAGTTGCATGCCCAGGATCTGCTCGGCCAGTTCCTTGACCTGGTCGATCGACTTGGCAACCTTCACGCCACCGCCCTTGCCACGGCCGCCGGCATGGATCTGGGCCTTCACCACCCAAACCGGGCCACCCAGCTTCTGGGCGGCTTCGACGGCCTCCTGCACCGTGAACGCCGGGATGCCGCGCGGCACCGGTACACCAAATTGACGCAAGATTTCCTTGCCCTGGTACTCGTGAATCTTCATGAGGTTTTCTCTCAGAGGGGTGGTTGTGGTCTGGCCCTGTGGCCGTGGTGATTCGCCCACCGGCCGGGCCTGTGCAATGCAGCCTTCGACTGTATCATGCTGCGGTGCATCATCCTGCTGCTTGCGTCTTACATTGACTTGACGCAGCCCCCGCTCTTGCCTCCGAAAGCCCCATTCCATGGCCAAAATCTTCATCGACGGCGAGGCCGGCACCACCGGCCTCCAAATTCGTGAGCGCCTGGCGCAAATGCCACAGGTGCAGGTGCTCAGCATCGACCCGGCACGCCGAAAAGACCCCGAGGCCAAGCGCGAGCTCATGGCCGCGGCCGACCTGGTCGTGCTGTGCCTGCACGACGATGCGGCCATCGAGTCGGTGGCCATGGTCGACAGTCTGGGCGGGCAAAAACCCCGCATCGTGGACGCCTCGACAGCCCACCGCTGTGCACCTGGCTGGGTCTACGGTTTTCCGGAGCTGGCCGCCGGACAGCGCCAGGCCGTGCAGGGCGCCGAGCGGGTGGCCAACCCCGGTTGCTACGCCACCGGCGCCATTGCCCTGGTCCGGCCGCTGGTGGACGCAGGCTTGCTGCCCAGGGATTTCCCGCTGTGCCTCCCCTCGGTGAGCGGCTATTCCGGCGGCGGCCGCACCATGATCGAGGACTACGAGGCCGGCCGCGCCCCACTCTTCGAGGCCTACGCCCTGGGCCTGCAGCACAAGCACATCCCCGAAATCATGCGCTACACCGGGCTGAGCTGCCGCCCGCTCTTTGTGCCATCCGTGGGCAATTTCCGGCAGGGCATGCTGGTGCAGCTGCCCCTGCATCTGGACCAGCTGCCGGGCCAGCCCCGTGCCGCCGACCTGCACGAGGCCCTGCACGCCCACTACGCCCCGAGCCAGGCACAGGGCGGCTGGGTCAGCGTGGAGCCTCCCACCGCCAACGCCAAGCTCGATGCGCTGGCCCTCAACGACACCAACCGGCTCGAACTGCGGGTCTTTGCCAATGAGCAAGCCCGCCACGCGGTGCTCTTTGCCCGTCTGGACAACCTCGGCAAGGGCGCCAGCGGTGCGGCGGTGCAGAACATCACGCTGATGCTGGGCCTCTGAGCATCGTCTCCACGCTCAGTCCTCGTCCGCGCCCTGCACCACCCGCCGCACCACCTCGGCGGCAAAGCCGCGGCTGAGCAAAAAGCGGATTTGCCGGGCTTTTTCCTTGGGCTCGGTGGCCGCCAGCCCGAACTTGCGGCGCCAGACCTCGCGGGCGCGTGCCAGCTCGGTGCTGCGCAAGGCCTCGATCGCCTGCGCCACCGCTTCACCGGTCAGCCCCTTGCCCGCCAGCTCCTGCTGCACCCGCGCCGTCCCCAGCTTGCCGGCGCGGCGGTGCAGCACCGACGCGATCACCCGTTCTTCGCTGATGAAACCCCGCGCCTGCAGCTCGTCCAGTGCCTTGGCCAGCTGGCCGGGCTCGGTTTCGTGTCCGGCGAGTTTTTGCTCGAGTTCGAGCCGCGAATGTTCGCGCTGGCTCAGCAGCCGCAGGGCGCGGCCCTTGAGGCTGGGCTCGAACGCCGGCCGCTTCATCAGGCCGCTTCGACCTCGCCGCTGGGCCGCAGGGCAATCCCCAGGGACTCCCGCACCTTGTTCTCGATCTCGATGGCCAGATCAGCGTTCTCGCGCAGGAACTCGCGGGCGTTGTCCCGGCCCTGGCCGATCTTTTCGCCGTTGTAGGCGTACCAGGCGCCCGACTTTTCGATGATCTTGGCGTTCACGCCCATGTCGATGATTTCGCCTTCGCGCGAGATGCCCTCACCGAACAGGATGTCGAACTCGGCCGTCTTGAAGGGCGGCGAGACCTTGTTCTTGACCACCTTGACCTTGGTTTCGTTGCCGATGGCGTCGTCGCCCTTCTTGATGGTGCCGGTGCGGCGGATGTCCAGGCGGACCGAGGCGTAGAACTTGAGCGCGTTACCGCCGGTGGTGGTTTCGGGGCTGCCGAACATGACGCCGATCTTCATGCGGATCTGGTTGATGAAGATGACGGTGCAGTTGGTCTTCTTGATGGTGGCGGTCAGCTTGCGCAGGGCCTGGCTCATCAGCCGGGCCTGCAGGCCCGGCAGGCTGTCGCCCATTTCGCCCTCGATCTCGGCCTTGGGCGTCAGCGCCGCCACCGAGTCGACCACCACCAGGTCGACCGCGCCCGAGCGCACCAGGCTGTCGACGATCTCCAGCGCCTGCTCGCCGGTGTCGGGCTGGGAGATCAGCAGTTCCTGCAGGTTCACGCCCAGGTTCTGGGCGTACTGCACGTCCAGGGCGTGTTCGGCGTCGACAAAGGCACAGGTGCCGCCGAGCTTCTGCATTTCGGAGATGACCTGCAGGGTCAGGGTCGTCTTGCCAGAGCTTTCCGGCCCATAGATCTCGATCACGCGGCCGCGCGGCAGGCCGCCCACGCCCAGGGCGATGTCCAGGCCCAGCGAGCCGGTGGAGACGACCTGGATGTCCTCGATCTGCTCGCCCTCGCCCAGGCGCATGATGGTGCCCTTGCCGAACTGTTTTTCGATCTGGGCCAGTGCGGCTTGCAGGGCTTTGGCTTTTTCACTGTTGGCGTCGCTCATGGGAATCTCCTGGACATTGGGGGTTGGGGTGGTCCGGCGGGCGCTTGCTTGCGCCGACACTGGATGCGTGAACAGCACTGTATCCGTACAGTAAAACGCTGTAAATAGGTTTTTTGGTCAGTTTGGTTTACCATATCGCCGTGGCCACAGACACCCCCGACTTCCAGGACGACCGCTGGCGCCAGGGCCACCTGGGCCGCTGGCTGGGCGATGCGATGCGCCGTTTCGATGCGCGCGTGCTGCAGCTGATGGCCAGCAACGAGGGCGTGCCGCTGGCGTTGGCCAACCTGGCCGCGCGCGACCAGATCAGCGCCGCCCACATCCACATCACCCGCCACCTGGCGCTGCAGGGCTCACGCCTGACCGAGCTGGCGCATGCGGCCGGCATGAGCAAGCAGGCCATGGGCAAGCTCGTTGACCAGTGCGAGGCCTGGGGCCTGGTCACCCGGGAGGACGATCCGCGGGATGCGCGCGCGCTCAGGGTGGTGTTCACCGCCACCGGCCTGGCCTGGCTGGAGGCCTTCCGCACGGCTGTGCTGCAGGCCGAGCAGGAGTTCCGGGAGGCCGTCGGCGAGGACGTGGCCACGGTGGTGGCACTGGGCCTGGAGGCCTACGCACATTGACGGGCACGTGGCCATCAGCCACTAGAATGCACTGACCCCCTGCGCCGCGAGGGCAGGCCGGCCCAGACCCTTCCAGGAGACAACCATGCGAATTCTGATTGCCGAAGACGACCAGGTGCTTGCCGACGGTCTGCTGCGCAGTCTGCGCAACGCCGGCGCCGCCGTCGACCACGTCGCCAGTGGTTCGGAGGCGGACGCGGCCCTGATGACCAACAACGAATTCGATCTGCTCATCCTGGACCTGGGCCTGCCCAAGCTGCACGGCCTGGAGGTGCTCAAGCGCCTGCGTGCGCGCGGCTCGACGCTGCCGGTGCTGATCCTGACCGCGGCCGACAGCGTGGAAGAGCGCGTCAAGGGCCTGGACTACGGCGCCGACGACTACATGGCCAAACCGTTTTCCCTGCAGGAGCTCGAAGCACGCGTGCGCGCCCTGACCCGGCGCGGCATGGGTGGCGCCACCTCGCAGATCAAGCATGGGCCGCTGGTCTACGACCAGGCCGGCCGCGTCGCCACCATCGACGGCAAGATGGTCGAACTCTCGGCCCGCGAGCTTGGCCTGCTCGAGGTCCTGCTGCAGCGCGCCGGTCGCCTGGTCAGCAAGGACCAGCTGGTCGAGCGCCTGTGCGAGTGGGGTGAGGAGGTGAGCAACAACGCCATCGAGGTCTACATCCATCGCCTGCGCAAGAAGATCGAGAAAGGCCCGATCCGCATTGCCACCGTGCGCGGTCTGGGCTACTGCCTCGAAAAGATCCCGGGCTGAGTCGGTACCCCTGCAGCCCCCACGCTGAGCCATGAAGTCCCGGGGCTGGAACGTCGGTATTTTCAAGCGCGAGCAGCGCTCGCTGTTTGGCGAGATCCTCGACTGGATGCTCACGCCGCTGCTGCTGCTCTGGCCCATCAGCCTGGCGCTGACCTGGCTGGTGGCGCAGGGGCTGGCCAACAAACCCTTTGACCGCGCCCTGGTCTACAACGTACAGGCGCTGGCGCAGCAGGTGCGGGTGGGCGTCGACATGAAGGCGCAGTTCAACCTGCCGCAGCCGGCCAGCGAGCTGTTGCGCGCGGACGAGACCGACCTGGTCTATTACCAGGTCAAGGGCACCAGCGGGGAGTTCCTCAGTGGCGAACGCGAGCTGCCCGAACCGCCCAGGGATGAGGAAAAGGGCAACAGCTACGAGGTCCGCATCCGCGACGATGAGATGCGTGGCATGGAAGTGCGGGTGGCCTACACCTGGATTCGTCTGGACGCCACCGGCCACCGTCCGGCGCTGGTCCAGGTGGCCGAAACCCGCGAGAAGCGTTCGGTGCTGGCGGCCGAGATCATCAAGGGGGTGATGCTGCCACAGTTCGCCATCCTGCCGCTGGCCGTGCTGCTGGTGTGGCTGGCCTTGCTGCGCGGCATCAAGCCCCTGTCGCAGCTGGAGGAGCGCATCCGCGCGCGCAAGAGCGACGACCTCAGCCCGCTCGACGACAAGGCGGTACCGATGGAGGTGGCGCCGCTGGTGCTCTCGGTCAACGACCTGCTCGAGCGCCTGCAGGACTCGATCGGCACCCAGAAGCGCTTTCTGGCCGATGCCGCGCACCAGCTCAAGACACCGCTGGCTGGTTTGCGCATGCAGGCCGACCTGGCCCAGCGCAGCGGCGCCAGCGAGGAAGAGCTCAAACGTTCGCTGCAGCAGATCGGGCGCGCCAGTGTGCAGGCCACGCACACCGTCAACCAGCTGCTGGCCATGGCCCGGGCCGAGAGCGATGGGGCCAATGTCCGACAGCAGGCCTGCAATATGGTGACCATGGCCAGCGAAGTGCTGCTTGACTGCTTCTCACTGGCGGCCGACAAGGGAATCGATCTGGGCTACGACGGTGCCGAGCCGGACACGACCGGCGTCATGCTCAAGGGCAATCCGACATTGCTCAAGGAGATGCTGCGCAACCTGGTCGAAAACGCCATCCACTACACCCCGAGCACGCCGCAGCGCCCGGGCGTGGTGACGCTGCGCGTGCTGGTTGATCCCTACAGCAAGGTGCTGGTACTGCAGGTGGAAGACAATGGCCCGGGCATCCCGCCGGCCGAACGCGAGCTGGTTTTCCAGCCCTTCTACCGGGCCCTGGGTTCGGAGGTGGACGGTTCAGGCCTGGGCCTGCCCATCGTGCGGGAGATCGCGCAGCGCCATGGCGCCACCGTGGTGGTGGACGCAGCGCACCCCGGGCAGACGCCGCCAGGCGCCTGCTTCACGGTGCGATTTGGCCTGCCCGACTGACCGGCCTCAGGCCGGCTTGCCCATGTTGAGCTGCAGGCGTTCGCGCTCGATCACCCGGGCCACCGCCGGCTCGGCGGCGACCTGCAGCACAAAGGCCCACAGCGCGGGGTGTTCCTCGGGCGTGATGCCGGCGATCGTGCCCCAGCGGCTGAAGGTCAGGGCATAGGCGTCCAGCGGACTGAAATCTGCGCCCGCCAGCCAGCGCTGACCGGCCTCGTTTTTCTGCATGACCAGCTGCTGCAACTCGCCCAGCAGGGCACGGAACTGCCCGACCGCGTACTGCTTGATGGCGACCTGGGCTTCGGGCTGGTCGCTGAACTTCTGCGGCATGAACACATGGGTGAAGGTCGGGTGCACCGTGTTGTTCATCCAGGCCAGGGTCGACAGGGCCCGGGCCCGGGCCAGCGGTTCGGCGGGCAGGAAATGCTGACCCGGGAACAGCTGGTCCAGGTAGAGCGCAATGGCCACGATTTGCGTGACCACCTGGCCTTCGTGCACCAGCACCGGCACCTGGCTGCGCGGGTTGAGCCGCTTGTATTCCTCGTTGTGCTGCTCGCCCTTGTGCAGCTTGACCATCACCGGCTCGAAAGGGCTGCCGCTCATCTCCAGCAGCACATGCGGGATGAAGGAACAGGCGCCGGGGGCGTAATAGAGTTTCATGCTCATGCGGGGTCTCCGTGCTGGCGGTTGAGCGGGCGCACACTCAGCTCCGAACTGTGGATGGCGTGCTCGCCCGCACTGGTGAGCAATCGTAGCGCACCCGAGTCGCTCAGGCCCAGCGCCTGGCCCTGCAGTCCCTCGCTGGTCTGCACGGTGCGCCCGCGCAGCACATCGCGGGCCTCAAAGCGGGCGCGCAAGGGGGCGAAACCGCAGCGTTCGAAGTCCAGCAGTGTGCGCACCAGCGGCGCGCTCAGGCGCAGCAGGGCGGCAGCTGCGCAGGCCTCGGGCCACAGCTCGCTCAGGGCCGCCGGCGGCGTGGACAGGCCCTCGGCCGCTCGGGGCCGGATGTTGATGCCGATGCCGATCACCACCTGGCTCTGGCCGCCCGCCGTGGCGGCTTCGATCAGGATGCCGCCGAGCTTGCGGTCCTGCCACCAGAGGTCGTTGGGCCACTTCAGGCCGATGTCGGGGTGCAGGCTGTCGGCCAGCGACAGCCCCACCGCCAGCGACAGGCCCGACCAGTCCCGGGGTGCATACGGCAGGCCCAGCGAGAAGGTCAGCGAATCGCTCACCGTGCTTTGCCAGGGCCGGCCCAGCCGGCCGCGACCGGCAGTCTGCCGCTCGGCCACCAGCAGTGTGGGCTCGGTGCGCCCCGCGCGGGCGCGTCGCAACAGTTCGGTGTTGCTCGAGTCGATTTCGGGCAGCACCTCGACAGTGAAGCCCGGCAGCAGCGGGGCGACTTGCTCCCAGATCGATTCGGCAGGCCAGCGTTCCATAAGACTCAACAGCGGGGGGTCACGGGGCAGCGAGGACCGTGATCGGCCCACTGCACCGACCACGGTTGTGGTCCATCAACTCTTCTTGGCCTTCTTCTTGTCCGACTTCTTTTTCTTCTTCTGGCTCGGGATCTTGGGCGTGTCTGCCCGGTCCTTGGGCGCCAGCAGCGTGCCGCGGCAGCTCTTGGCGCCGCACCAGCAGGGGTATTCGGCCTTGAGCTTCTTGGTGTAGGGCTCGTCGATGATCAGGCCGTAGTCGTAATTGAGCTCTTCACCGGCGCGGATGTTGCGCAGCGCCTTGATGAAAATGCGGTCGTTGTCCTCGTCGGCTTCGCAGTTCGGGTCGCAGCTGTGGTTGATCCAGCGGGCCGAATTGCCGCCGTACAGTGCATCGATCACCTTGTCCTCGTTCACATGGAAGTAGAAGGTGTGGTTCGGGTCGTTCGGGTCGTGCGGATGGCGGTCCTGGGCCTCTTCCCAGGTGATGACCTCGCCCACGTACTCGATGATGGTCTCGCCCTCAGCGATGTCCTGCAGAGCGAACACGCCCCTGCCGTGTACGCCGGAGCGGCGCACCTGGATACGCCGGCTGGACGCGGGGGCCTTCTTGGCGGCGGAGGGGCGTGAAGCGGAGGTTTTGACCACGGTCAGGAAAATTTGTTATGTTGAATTCATGCATGTGCGCGTGTGCGCGCATGGGCGTGCGCGTGCACAGGCATGCGCGCACGCGAGAGACGGATTGTATAGAGCAGGATTGCAGACGCTATGAAAACACTGGTCATCGCAGAAAAGCCCTCGGTCGCGCAGGACATCGTGCGCGCCCTCACGCCCGTGGCGGGCAAGTTCGACAAGCACGACGAACACTTTGAAAACGAGCAGTACGTGGTCACCAGCGCGGTGGGCCATCTGGTCGAAATCCAGGCTCCCGAGCAATACGACGTCAAGCGCGGCAAGTGGAGTTTTGCCAACCTGCCCGTCATCCCGCCGCACTTCGACCTCAAGCCGGTGGACAAGACCAAGACCCGGCTGAACGCGGTTGTCAAGCAGGCCAAGCGCAAGGACGTGACGGCGCTGGTCAATGCCTGTGATGCCGGCCGCGAGGGGGAACTCATCTTCCGGCTGATCGAGCAGTACGCAGGGGGCAGCAAGCCCCTGGGCAAGCCGGTCAAGCGCCTGTGGCTGCAGTCGATGACACCCCAGGCCATCCGCGACGGTTTCGAGAGCCTGCGCAGTGAACAACAGATGCAGGGCCTGGCCGACGCGGCGCGCAGCCGCTCCGAGGCCGACTGGCTGGTCGGCATCAACGGCACGCGTGCCATGACGGCCTTCAACTCGCGCGACGGCGGCTTCTTTTTGACCACCGTGGGCCGGGTGCAGACACCCACGCTGGCGGTGGTGGTCGAGCGCGAAGAGCAGATCCGCAAATTCGTCAGCCGCGACTATTGGGAAATCCACGCCAGCTTCCTGGCCGAAGCCGGGGAGTATGGCGGCAAGTGGTTCGACCCGAACTGGAAAGCCGACGCCGAAGACAAGGAAAAGAAAGCCGACCGCGTCTGGGACGCGCGCCGCGCCATCGAGATCGCCGATGCCGTGCGCGGCAAGGCGGCCACCGTGACCGAAGAGTCCACGCCCAAGACCGAGGCTTCGCCCGGCCTGTTCGACCTCACCAGCCTGCAGCGCGAGGCCAATGGCCGCTTCGGCTTTTCGGCCAAGACCACGCTGGCGCTGGCGCAGAGCCTGTACGAGAAGCACAAGGCCCTGACCTACCCGCGGACCGACTCGCGGCATCTGCCCGAGGACTATGTGCCGGTGGTCCAGCAGACCTTCGAGATGCTGGCCGACAAGGGCTTTGCCCACCTGCAGCCGCATGCGCTGACGGCGCTCAACAACAACTACATCCGCAAGATCCCGCGCGTGTTTGACAACAGCAAGGTGTCGGACCACTTTGCCATCATCCCGACGCTGCAGGCCCCCAGCGGCCTCTCCGAGGCCGAGTTCAAGCTCTACGACCTGGTGGTCAAGCGCTTCATGTCGGTGTTCTTCCCGAGCGCGCAGTTCATGGTGACGACCCGCATCAGCCAGGTGCAAGGCCATCACTTCAAGAGCGTGGGCAAGGTGCTGGTCAACCCCGGCTGGCAGGCCATCTGGGGCAAGGAAGCCGAAAAGGAAGGCGACGAGAACGCCAAGATGCTGGTCGCGGTCAAGCCCGGCGAGATGGTGCGCACCGAAAGCGCCGAGGCCAAGGGCCTCAAGACCCGCCCGCCGGCGCGCTACTCCGAAGCCACGCTGCTGGGCGCCATGGAAGGTGCGGGCAAGCTGGTGGACGACGACGAGCTGCGCGAAGCCATGCAGGAAAAGGGCCTGGGCACGCC
>JACCED011324715.1_pt1 | contig 10200 bp, 28 predicted proteins | sample 7455021 | NCBI WGS metagenome assembly JACCED01 (sample SAMN15323456, study PRJNA562643) | freshwater metagenome | isolation source: river surface water | place: USA:Blue River Watershed | collected 2017-08-19 | reverse complement strand
TTCATTAATTTCATATATGCTTGTTGAACAACAATAGCTTGTCGCTCCGCATCATCTACTGCTTTGTGACTAGTTACATGTCCGCCGTCTTTAAGATTTACATTGGCTATTTCGTACAGTGTTCTTGTGTCTCGCATTGTCCAGAAGGGCCAGGGGATGGGATTTGGCTTGTCACTAACTTGTCGCCAGGCATGCTCCATGACGACAAGGTCAAATGGAGCGCCATTAGACCAGACAGCGCGGCGATTCCAACAAAACTTATAAAGGGTCTCCATACACTCACTAAATGGTTGACGTCCTTGGTCTCCCAATGCTTCTTCAAGTGCCTCAGGGCTCTGTGTACTCCACCATCGTAATGTATCTTCATTGATACTCCTATTATATATTTCTGTTTGATCTTCAATTGTAGGGCGTAATTCAAGTTTTTCAACTACGCCATTACCACGTGGGTCGAATCTTACCGCACCTATAGTTAGAATGACACAATCAGGTGTCGTGTTCAAACTTTCGATATCTATCATTACATCATTTGCCATGTTATTCCATCAATTTGTAGTATGTGTATATTTGTTCATTCATAGATATTCCATTGAATGTTGACCACCACGTGTTACTGTATTTGGGCTCCCCGTAGTGTTCTGTCAACAAATTAAATGTCGCTTGCCTACCCATAGGGAACTTTGTAATCTCATAGAATACACGATCTTCCCACCCATTGTCAACTGGAATGGTCTTTTTGAACTTGCGAATATAAACAGGTTCTACCGTTTCATAGTCTTGAGCAGGGAAAAACGTCCCGTTTATTCCTTGAGTAATTGCCATGCGTATCTCTTTTCTAAAATGTCTTTAAACTGTTTTGCTTCTGATTCACTATGAAACACTGTGCCGCGTATGTTGTAATTTCTATATAGATACTGTGAGTATTCTTCTGTAAGTTGACTACACCAAACATGGTCTTTGATCCACATTATAGATGTTTCTTCACGTTCATCTATTGCTACACCGAGTCCTACTTCACTACATTTAACTTCTTTAAAGATACACTCAAGCAGATTGAACCGCACGCGGTCTGTGAATTTTTCATCAGTTGTAGGCCATGACACTGCCCAATCATTGTTCGGTAAGTCAATTAATACAAATGGATTGCTCATTGGAATTTTAATAGAAAAAATGTATACTTGGCTTCATCCATGATCTTATACCCATCAGCAATGTTCCCGTTAACGATGTTCATCTTGATACCGTAGTTTGCTTCTAAGTAATCTTCAAATTCATACGCATCAAACTGCCCTGCTAATTCGTCAAGTGTTTTCATATACTCTACCCGGACTTTTTTCAATGCCGCCCAATAATCCCAGCGTTTCTTACGCTGTTCTATGTTAGGATCATCGTCATCGTAATCCTGAAAGTCTTTAGATACATTCATTGCGGGAACATCAACGAAAAGAATGTAGCATATCTATCATCTTCAATTGTAAGAATCCAATAATCACTTACCATTCCAGGCTTGTAATTCCTACGTGCTATCCAACCTTGGCCACCTATACTATTGTGGATGTAGTGCATTCTAGGCCCTATATTTTTTGCGAGCCATTGTTCTTCTTCTGGGTGTAAACCACCTTTAAGGGTTATGCTTGTTGTCATAAGTTAATAAATCAAATGCGGTAGCATACTGAGTTTCTGGTTCCATATGAAATCCGGTGCCCCATACTACCCAAACTCTACGCTTGTATGCCTTTTGCCAAAAGATGCGTTTACCTGTTACCGTAGTTCTAGGCCAAATAGCAAAGTATTCACGCCATGGATAGCAATCTGCGCCATCTTCAATGACAGTGTACTCCATATAAACCTTTCCGGGACTGGGATTCCATTTTGCTGCTCCGTTATAACTCATTCGTGCCTCATGTAGTTCTATGTTGAATCCTATGCTTCTGCCCCAAACGATCTTTATAGCCATTTGAGTATGAACCATTCAGCATCTTGTTTCTTTTCAAAAACAAATGTTCTACCCAACTTGGCATGTTTACCCGTGCAGTTTTCATCAATCCACAGTTCAATATCAATTGATTCATATCTGTCTTTGAGTCGTTCTAATTCAACTTTAGTCCAACCACCTAACACTAGCATGTCTATCATAATTTCATTGTCAATTTGGTTTTTAATTTCATCCGCTAACATGCTAGCATATTGGTCAGACAAAATATCACTTGATGTTACTGATACAGTAGGGTGAACCATGTTGCTATTTCTTCTTTATAAAATGTGAATACTACCCTTCTATTATACACTGCCTCACTTGAAAAGTTATCAAATTTGGGCGGATGGTATGCAAAGTCAAAGTCAACACCTTGAACATACCCTTTATCTCTAAGTTGTCGGACAATGTCCATATACTCATTGATATTTTTGTCTAGTATTGCGACTTCAATCAAGCCTATATTCTTTCATAGTGATATCTTCATACTCACCTGCGAATGCGATTCTGAATACTTTAGCGGCTTCACTATGTTCAAACTGAATCACATCATATTCTTTTGGACTATCCATTGTTCCGTATACACTTGCCCACTCAACATGAAAGCGACTGAATGCACCCTTCTCGGGATATGCTTCTGCCCATTGGTACATATCAGTAGTACACTTCTTAACTTTGAATCTGTATGTAAAGTATGGGCGATTGTTGCCGCCACCACTATAAAAGTATTCCATCAACTCCACCTCAATACAAACCACTCATAATCTTCTTTACGCTTGAAGCCAAAGTAACGAGTAGTGTTTCTCCAATTGCCACTTCTGAAATTATCATAGCAGAACCTCTCGGCATTTCCAATGTCGTACCAACTTTTGATTTCAAGTTGATAGGGCCAGTGTGTTTTGTTATGCCAGTGACCATTATTTTTGTTAAGAATAGTTTGGTCAATAATACTCTGTACAGTTAAGTTATTCATCGGTTCAATATCGCCCACATGTCAAGTTTCTTTTTCATATCTTCACGCTCTTGGTGAGCTTCGTAACGGCTTCGCTCTGCCTTCTCTCTCATGTATTTTTCAGTGAGGACTTCTTGACGCAACATAGCAATCAATTCACTGACATTCATGGTTTTCATTTCTTCAACTTCATCGAGTGCTTGCTTTAGTTGTTCATGGAGATATTCTATCTCACCTTCAAGGTGCGTGATATACTGCCCAGGAAGATAATCATTACATGTGTCTTTATCCCTAAAGTTACAAAACTCTGGGTCCATGCCTGCTCGTTCAAGGTCATCTAGGATCGCACCAGGATAGCGATCCATGTATGTAGCAAGTCTGACACGAACAGGGTCGTTATCAAACTTGATAGTGTAATCAATCAATTCATTGTCAGTCATATTCATTCCCACATTAAGTAATACCACATTGCGTCTTTATCTTCTACATCATAGTAGATATCATTTTGTCCTAGTTGCCACATTCCCCATTCTGTTTTATCTACATAGTTCTTACAGTTATTTTCTATCCAAGTACATCGTTCGTGCCAAGTAATCGGGCATGATATCGTAATTCTAGTCATGAGTATCTTAACACAAAAATAGTGTATAGTTCATGATCGTGCCACTTTACATTCATAGTATAATATTTGTTTTTACTTTTCGCTACAGTGGCTTTATATAACTTCAATTCTTCTTCTATCGTATCATCAGGGTCATGTGATAAGATGAAGTTATTGAAGTATCCGGGTTCGTTCCTACGATATTGTCTCTTTATCATGTAAACCTCAATACTATCCAACTTGCGTAACTATCTGGTATATTCAATGTCCAATCAACATGTTCTGGCCAATCGTGTGGTTTAGCGTTCATCATATCAATAAGTACTAACGCTTTACTACGATCCACATTATTCTCAAAGCACCATTTGATAATGTCTATCGCTACTCTATATGGTAGCGGGTCTAAATCTAATATCATGACCACCTCAATACATATATTAGTGCTTCGGCTTCTGTGTTGAATTCGTCATAGGTATACCCTTCAGTACCGTATGTGCTCGTAAAGAAATGGGTAGCACGCCACTTATCTTCTATAAGTTTAATTTCCCAACGACTTTCTTTGTATCTCATGACCACCTCAATACAAACCACTCAAGGTCTTTTTCATCCCTAAAATATACTTCACCGTAGAAAATTTCATCTTGCCACCTAGTTTGATGTGTGAGCAAGTTTAAACCTGAAGGGCCGAATATCTGATGACACCATTCAGCAATCTCGTAATAGTTTTTTGGAGTAGTAAATGCCGCAACATGCCATTTTTCTATTTCAGGCTCTTGTATATTGTAGTTCTTCGCATCGTATGTATGAATAAACATCAACTATACCTCAAACTAAAAAACACCGCATCTTTTTCATCTGCGAACCACCATGTATCCACAAGAGTGAGCCCGTGTTGTCTATTATACTTGTTCGATCCTGCGACACAGGCCCATTTACCATTGCTATTCCAATCAAGTTTTTGATAACTTGCGTCCGTGTCCCATGAATATGGTTTGCCCACATTGGCCGTGAGCCATTCAACAATTTGATCTATTACATCATTGTCGTATATGTGTGGCAAGTCTACTTTGTATTCAGGTCTCATGTCCATCTCAACAAAAACATTATGTAATCTGCTTCTACACTAAACCAAAACAATGCGTTATTTCCCTCAACAATACCCCAGTGGTCAAACTTCTGTTCATTACACCATACACACATTTTTTGTGTTTTATCATTATACTCACGCCAGGTGGCTCTGTCAATTACATCCGGACGATGATGTAAGTATATGTATTCACCGTATTTCTCTTTCAGTCTCATGAATATCTCAGTATAAACATAATAAACTTCTGTTCGTCAACCACGCGGTAATCTTTCATGCCGTGATTTCGGCATACTTCTACCTCTACTCCAAACTCAGTCAACACATAATGTAGTTGTGCGTCATATTTTGGATTGCCTGTGATTACCCGTGCCTCTGGTGGAAGATCCCAATAACTTCTCGGCCCAACTTTTTCCACGGCTCTTGCCAATATTGGCTGTAGTTCACAAGGTCTCATGACCACCTCAATGTGAACAAGATATAATCTTTTTCGTCACGGAACAAAATGCTATTGTGAAACTTGTGCCACCATCGACTCCATGCATCTGGATTAGTAGGATGCTTACCAAAGTGTTGTTCACACCATGCGTCTACTTCAAAGTAATCCTTATCATTGAATTCTGCTTGATACCAATTAGCACGACTGAATTTATACTTAGGTTCAGACATTCCTAATGTAACATTAGTTCCATTATACATAGCGTTTCTAATTTGTTTGTAAAAATAACTTTTGCCTGATTGTCTTGGGGTAGAAATGATATACAATTCTCCGGGCATCTTGCCTTCAATGTCCTTAGCCAACTTCTCTATTATGTCCAACTGACGGTTATATGTCATCTTACCAACTCTTTAATCATGTTATACTGGTCAATTGCTTCACACACTTTCTTCCACGCATCGTCTAGTGCTACATTGTGTTCTTCTTTTACTTTGCGTAGTTGAATGCTAGATGGGTCTTGGTCTGTCCAGTCATCTGGTGTAGCATCAGTCCAGTAGTAAACAATAGCTCCATGACTGTAAGGATCACGATATTCTCTCCACTCATCTACTTTCTTATCGTAATATACATAGCCCCAATCGCTATCACCGTCTGCTTTACCACCCATACCCCAGCCTCTGTACGCAAGGTAAGAACCTGACTTAGGAGGTTGCTGTAATTCTGTTCTATACCAAATACTTGTTCTCATAGCCACCTCAATCTAAAAACTGTACATTCTTCATCACTGGAAATTGAAACAGTATACATAGGATCACCACTATTGAAACGATGAATACATTCTGCTGTTGGACAATTAGTTTTCATCCATTGTTCAAACTCTCTATCGTTCTCAGGGTATACCCAACAAGTCCAACTGCGAGGGGGGACAATAGTCCACTGACTCCCTGGATTTAAGGGAGTCTCACCATTATGATATGCCCAGTGATGCACTATTGTTGATTTCATAAAAACCCAACCACCTTTTACTGCTACTAAACTCATGACCACCTCAGCAAGAACCATTCGGCGTCTTTTTTGTCACGAAACTTAAAGTCACCAGTGAAGTAACTAGTGTTACCATACCAACGAGGGTTATCATACTTGACGTTTCTATGTCCAAAGTTTTGTTCGCACCAGTTGTATACCTTAGCACTGTTCCAGTCATTGCGATGACTCCATTTAATGTCAACATGGTACGGTCTTTTTTGACCATACATTATCTTGATGTTAACTTTCATGACCACCTCAATGTTGCCAAGATATAATCTCGTTCGTGCCTAAATTTAATTTTGATTCCCACTGACGACTCAAACCATCTACAATGCCTTTCGCATTTGTCTATAGTATTATACAGCCATTCTACAATTTCACGATAGCGTTTTGGTTGCCCGTTTAGATTCAGTACAAGCTCATGCCAACCCACTTTAGTTTCGTGCCAAGTAGGTCCTTCAAAGTGAATTCTTCTCATGTCCACTTTAGTAAGAAGAAAGTTAGGTCTTCATCTTTACATAAAAAGATTTCGCCCTTTTCATTGATATCATCTAGCCAGCGAGTCTCACCTAAATCATCACGGTAGCCGGGTTGCCCAAAATTCTCAATACACCATTTTTGAATTTCACCTCCGTCGACTTCACCCTTGCCACGCCAAGAAACAGTGTGTACTTGTTTCTTACTACCGTAGTAGTGCTCTGACTTGTATGTAAAACTGCCCTGCTCCATCATGACCACCTAAGCAAAAAATGGGTAAAATCTTTTTCGTTCTTGAACGCAAAGAATATTATATCATATCCTCCAATATCGTTGAACGAATATCTTCCCGAATTATCTCTCCACACTCTATGCATATCAACACGATAGTTCCACCTTATGTGTTCATTACACCATTCTCCTATCTCGTGATACCCGTATCTGTATCCTCCGGGTCCGTAATCATAGAGTAATTTATAAGCATAATGGTCTGGATTGGGTAAGCTGACATATACATATGGATAACCCTTATAGAAATCGTCCAAATCATTAGCATACAGTTCTATGTCAGGATCACGGTTATGTCTATACTGGGCCCAGTTCTTGTACCCGCTCTTTTTTAGTTTACGCTCGGCGCGCCACTTTCGTATTCTAGCTTTTAACCGCAACATAATTCAAACAACAATGCGTCTTTTTCTTCCAAGAACCAAAACTCAATAGCTTTTTGAGTGAACCTACATGAGTATTTGTCCCCGGGTAATCCGAACATTTCGATTGCCTTAGCGCATGTCTCGTTCCAGTTATTTACACCTCGTTCAACTTCATGTATGTTCGATACCTCTTGTATAAGAAAAGGTATCCTAACTCTATGATTGTGTTCGTTTTTAATACCCGCCGTGTGTGAGAATTTCTTTAACTGTTCTGACATTCTCTGGTTCTCTTTTAAATTTAATAGCCCACTTTTCAGGGTCGATATAGTCCAATATCATTTTTTCATGGTCTGGCATAAGTTTACCTAAGAACTCTATACCACTATTAGATTGATACAGCATCCATGGACTAATTTTGCCCTTTGTTATTTCGTAACATATTCGATTTACATTACCGTAACGTAGAATGTCTCTGGGCAAAACACCTGCGTTTTCACTCAGTTTGATGGTAGACTCTACACTACGGGCAACACCATCTAATGCGTCTTCCGTACGTAAGTATTCAACTAGATATTTTGTGTATGTAACATCACTAGTCCATGTGTCGATTTTGATTTGATTCTTTAGTAACCAATCAACATACCTACTAATATTAATTGCGTTAATATCTACGCAGTGATTGCCAAATTTGACGAACGCAGTATAGTAAGCACTTTTAATAAACTCATCATACGATTTAGTCTTTTTAGTACTTGTGTTCTTTTGATAGAATTGAACCCATGATTGAAAGCCTATGCGAACACCTGGCAAGTCTTTATTAATCCAGCGTTGTTTATATTCACAAATGTGTTTGGCTATGGTAGTTTCTCTAGCGAACTCTCTACCACAGAAGTCACAACCATATTTTAATGGCTTATCAATTGCCTCGGTCTTTTTCATGCTGTTTAATTTGTTCGGTGGTAACAAGTTCTGACAACATTTCAATATCATCAAATTTCATATCAGGATACTGCTCTGCTATATACATTTTTTTCTTATGGTTAGCTACAAACGCTTGACTAACTTCATCAATGTCATTTGTATCTGCTCTGGGATATATCTTCTTATAGTAGTCTTTTATGTCTTTGAGCTTAGGTGACTCTTGTAGTTTAGATACTTTGCCGCTGATACTAGGAATCCACTGATGGAACTGTTTCCCCATACCCGGGCTTGCCGCACATAACATGAGCCATTGTAACTTAGGATGTTTTGATACGTGCTCATTCAACAGATAACGATTAGCTGTGTAGTCTGTATTCATCAAATAATACGATGATAATCCAGCATTACCTTTGATTGCGCTAGTCCATTGTACTAAGATAAAGGGAGCAAATTTCTTTTGTTGTTCTTCACTTAAACGGTCATAGTAATCATAGTCTTTACGATCAATTGCCGCAAGTACGTCAAACAAATCAAGTGTTTGATTTTCTAGTTGCTCGTCTTTAGGTAGTTGTACTTTTTTAGTTGCCATTAGAATGCCTGTGAATAATCTACAATCTCGCAGTTGCGACTAATTTCTTTTACAAAATAAACACATCTTGGTTTGTCACTGTCGTCAATGGGAACACACAAGAATTGTCCGTTTTTTAAACGAGGGGCATACCATGTTACGTCATGATAAATGTCTACAATCTCAATAGGTAAAAAGCTAGGACTAAAACTACTCAACGGATTAAATTCAAACGCATTAAATCCTCTGTCGTTGATGCTGGTCATGGGCAATGTTTCTAAGTCTCCGTGTTCTTGTTCACCTATAAGTATTTGCCAATCTACTGGCATCTTAATAGTAGCATCTCCTATCTTTAACACTAACGCGGGGGCGCTGAATGATTCTAAGAATATCAATGGGATATAATGATAGTCTACATTTTGTGGATTAGAATTATCTAAGATAGCAAAACGTAGGTCGTCTATTTCTTCTGGTAAATTTTCTAAATTGTATGGTTGATTGTCTAATGTAAGTATACGCATAGTTCTATTTTATCACCTTATCACTTGTAAGTCAACTTCTCAAGATCAAATGGGTAATTAGCTTCCTTATAATAATTTTTACGTTGGGTTAAATGTCGTTTGGCAAATTTACAACTGCTTGTAATATCCCAAATCTGTACAAAGTCTTTGTCTTCCGCTTTACGGATACCGCGTCCTATACTTTGAATAACACGTACAAACGATTTGCCAGGCTCCAACAGAACCAAGTTAAAGATGCGAGGAATATTAATTCCAACAGCGGCGACGCCGTAAGTCGCAATAATAATCTTGTTAGTTGATGTCGCAATTTCATCATAGTTTTCCTTACGCTCATTCAAGTTTGTGTTTCCGGAAACGAACGCCACATCAGGCGCATCTTTTATTAAGCTAAAGATATCACTTAATCTGCGTTGTAGTTCTTTTCCTGCGCTGATTCTATCTACTAATATTAGTGTGTTGCCTGTCTGTGATACTTTATTGATAAGTCCTGCGATAGCATCAAGACGCTCACTGTTCTCTGTCAGGTATTTCAACTCTGATTGGTAGTTACTAAACTCAACATCGTCTTTTAACTGAACAATGTTAACGTGACATTGTGCTAGCACACCTTTGTCTTGTAACTCACTAGCAGATAGTTTACCGATTACCGGTCCTAAACTAACAAACAGTGACATATATTCAAACTTAGCTTTTGGTACAGTACCAGTAAGTCCCCATCGAATAGGAATACGAGCCATTGGACCTGTCAACAACGCTTTAAGTGCGTCAGCTTTTGCCATGTGAACTTCGTCTACCATGACGCATACTACACCCTCAATAAAGTCAATAATAGAAACCTCAGCCTCACCTGATTGAGTTTTCTTCATCATGTTGTTTAGTGATTGCCATGTACAGATGGTGTGTTGCTTTCCTAGCTCTTTGCGGTCGCCAAAATAGACACCAACATCAAGACCCAAATTGATATAATCAGCTTCTGTCTGGCG
>JACCED011118030.1_pt1 | contig 10202 bp, 10 predicted proteins | sample 7455021 | NCBI WGS metagenome assembly JACCED01 (sample SAMN15323456, study PRJNA562643) | freshwater metagenome | isolation source: river surface water | place: USA:Blue River Watershed | collected 2017-08-19 | reverse complement strand
GTGGGCCGCACCTTGGTGGCGGTGCTTGAAAATTATCAGCAAGCCGATGGCAGCATTCAAGTGCCTGAAGCGTTGCGACCTTACTTGGGTGGTTTAACGGAGTTGCGCGCATGAAGTATTTGCTGATGTTGTTGGGTGCTTTATTGGTGGGGTGTGCCAACACGCCTTCCACATCGTTAGAAACGGGTGACAACACGCGCGTGGCAGTTGATCAACTCGGTCGTACACCCTTGCCTGTGGGCAGCAGAGTCAGAGCGGCAGATTCACTCATCTTTGGGATTGGTGACAACTGGATGGGACGCGCCATCGTTGAAATTCCCGCCGATGGTTCTAGCACTTACAACTACTTTGCTGATCAGTTTGTAAAACAGGGCTGGAGCTTGGTGGCCGCCATGCGCGGCAAACGCAGCTTGTTGGTGTTCACACGTGCTGATCGCTCTGCCACCATCGAATTAGATGACAGTAGTTTGCTCAACAATGTTGTGGCAGTCATCACGATCAGCCCCACCGGCAGCACAGGTAGTGCGCCATCGGGTGGTGTGGTGACACAGCCCATTGGCGGCGCGGGTGCGAGACGCCCCTGATAGAATCAATTGATACCCAGCTGGAGCGATGGCAGAGTGGTTGAATGTACCTGACTCGAAATCAGGCGTAGGGTCATTTCCCTACCGAGGGTTCGAATCCCTCTCGCTCCGCCAGCTAACTTTTTTCAATTTTTCAATACTTCAAATCGCTTGATCTAACTTGTTGATCTGATTGACTTTTTTATCATCAGACCAACCCACAGATTTGAAGAAAGCACCCTTTACAAAGGGTCAATCCCAGTTTGAGGCGGCTATTTGCTCAGCAGCTATTGACCTGAGCGAGTTCGGAACTCTATATAAATCAAAGAGTTACGCAACCCTTCACCCAGCCAAAGCCCTGAACCAAGACGCGCAGGTCAGGAGCTTTTGCGAGAACCCAGTATCCATGCGGGGTTTGAGAGTGGGGGATTCGAACTGTGCATTTGAAGAGGCCTGCAACAGTTGCGCTAAGGATTCATCGGTAAGTTAGAGCACATTGACTTTTGTCATAAGGGCGTGTCCTAGATTTCTTTTAAACGATTTCATGCCATCGGGAAGAACTTGAAGAAAAATCGAGTTCGCTTTGTAATAAACGTGCAATAACAACGGTTCGTCGCTCCCTGAATCGTATAACGACAGAAAACTGTTCAGAAAAGAAAAGAGCACTTAATAAATCAGTGCTTTTTAGAGTGGCTCCTCAACCTGGGCTCGAACCATGGACCTACGCATTAAATGAAAAAAGTGTTTTTGAGATATCCATGTTTTATGCGCTGTGTAGCGTTAAATATTTTAATGTGCAATAAAGTGTGTCATTGGTGTCTTTGCTTTTTTTGCTGGAGACATCCAGATCTTGACGGTTTGGGGTGTCCAAAGCAAGCTGCTGTTATCAAGCTTTAGATTGGCATAGAACTTAATTTACTTTCATGTGCTCGACTGCCAATCACTTTGGCTGCCTCGCGTAACAAAGGAAGATACTTTTGAACAATGCTGCTTTCTGTCTCAACAGCTGGAAGCCAGGAGCAACTGAGGCAGGCGATGAGTTGATTGCCTGAAAAAACAGGTACGGAAATCGCCCCAAATCGCTCTGGCGTGTCCACACCGAGCAGGGTGGAGTCTCGCTGACAGTAACCAAGCGCTTTGCTGTTGTTTAGCATTCGCTGAATTTCGTGTGTACGTTTTGCAGCGGTATCTTTTTCGCTGTTAGATCGCGCCAATTCGGCGAGTAAAGCCTGTCGCTATTCGTTCGAACAAAAGGACAGGTAACAACGCCCCAAGGAAGAGATCAACATGGAGGGGCGAAATCCAAGCACCCGGTAATTTACAGCAAGAGCATTAATCGGTCGTTGCGCGTCCAAAATGAGCATGGTTGTGCGGTCCCTGACAGCAAGGTCAGTTGGCCATGGAATTTTCTTCTGCAGTCCGGCTCTGATAGGGGATGCGAGCAAAGATAGCTTCGAGCGCCACGCGGCTAAATCATCAACCTCACCGGGAACCGTGGCAGGCACATAGCGCTTCTCCAAATCATTGCGAGAAATCCAGCCAGCTTCTTCCAAAGTCTTGAGCACACGAAGCAAAGACGCTTTTGGCATGCCTGTTTGGTGTCTGAGTTCGGTGAATGTGACTGCCGAGGATTGCTGGATGGCATGAAATACCGCTAAGCCACGGCGCAGAGACTCGACCGACTTGACGCTGCTAGAGACGGACATACAACGCATTTAAAAAGTTTCACCTGGTGAAACTATATGTTTTTCTAGTCGATTCGTCAATCTAAATTGGGTTTCGTGTTCATTCCAAGTTTTTAGGAGACATTCATGCATTCCAATCGCCGAATTTTTCTTTACGCTACCGTTGCTGCTGCCAGCGCGTTGCTTTGTCAAGCCGGCTTGGCACAGACCTACCCTGAGCGAGCGATCACGCTAATCGTGTCGTATCCCCCTGGAGGCGATACAGATGCCATGGCGCGTCAATACGCTGAAAAATTATCGGCACGACTCAAGCAACCCGTTGTGGTTGACAACAAGCCAGGGGCTGGTGGCACATTGGGCAATACCTTGGCTTTACGAGCTAAACCAGACGGCTACACGCTTCTGTTCACGCCTAATCCGTTCACAACCGCACCTCAATTGTTAAAGCTCAACCCTGCAAATAGCTATGACCCTGTCAACGGTTTTGAGCCTGTGATTCAAACCGGATGGCAGTCGGTGTTGATCGTGGCCAACGCTGAGACAGGCATTCGTTCGGTTAAAGACTTGGTGGATCAGGCCAAGAGCGGTAAGCCTATCAATTACGGCAGCCCAGGGGCTGGTTCGCCCATGCACATTGCAGCTGAGTTGCTGAACCGCGCTGCGGGTATCAGTCAACAACACATTCCATACCGAGGCATCGGTCCCATGATCCCAGAGTTGCTGACGGGTCGCATTCAACTGGGATACACAACTTATGGCCCTGTGGCGCAGCACATCAGTGCCGGTAAGTTGGTTGCAGTAGCACTCACCGATCCTGATCGTTCACCTCTGTTACCTGGCATCGGTACTGTTTCCGATCAAGGTTATTCCAGTGTTAAAGAGGGGGCGTGGCACGGTGTGATGGCACCTAAGGGGACACCTCCGGCCATCATCGCAACGCTTAATGCTCACCTCAACGAAGTCTTGAAAATGCCAGATGTTGTTGAGCGCATGGCTTCTTTTGGCGCGCGCCCTGTGGGTGGCCCATCGCAGCAGCTTTATAAAGTCAATGCAGCTGACTACGAGCGGCTGACCAAAACCATTCAAGACTTGAAAATCACAGCAGAGTGATGGCTTGATGGAATGAGGCCAAGCGATGAGTGAATCCACTTTAGGCAAAGACACGCCGCAAATCAATGCTCGGGCAAAGGTGATGGGGCGTGCCATCTACACCGGTGATATGCAATTACCTGGCATGTTATATGCCAGGGTTCTGCGAAGCCCTTATCCAAGCGCCCGCATTGTGTCAATAGATACCTCTGCAGCGCTCGCGCTGCCTGGTGTCCGTGCTGTGATCACCGGTGCTGATGCCCCTGATCAATGTTGGGGAATCGCACACAAGGATCGCCACATTTTGGCCAAAGATAAGGTGCGTTTTTTCGGTGAAGAAGTGGCTGCTGTCGCCGCGGTCAGCGACAAAATCGCGCGCGATGCATTGGACTTGATTCAAGTTCACTACGAAGAAGATGTGCCTATTTTGAGCACTGACGAAGCCCTCAGACCCAATGCATCGATATTGCATGATGGCAAAGATAATGTTTCGCATCACATTGCTTTCCATCGTGGCGATGTTGACGCTGCCTTTGCCAGCGCACACCTTGTGCATGTAGAAACTTACCTGACGCATGCGCAATACCCGGGTTATCTGGAGCCCATGGGCACTGTGGCTTGGCTCGATGATCAAGATCGTTTGCAAATTTGGACCTCAACGCAATCGGTATTTCTCGCGCGCGCAAGACTCGCGGGCGCGTTGGGCATCCCTGTATCAAAAATACGCGTCACCGCTCCGGCGGTTGGCGGTGGGTTTGGCGGAAAGATTGTGGAAGACGCCAACTCGCTGGTGGCGGCTTTGCTAGCTTTGAAAGCTGGAGGGCCCGTGCGCTTGGTCAATGACCGATTGGAGGACTTCCAGGGGGCGTGCAGCAGCCTGCCTGAAAAGATCACACTTCGTTTGGGCATGGCTGCCGATGGCAGCATCGTGGCCAAAGACGTCAAAATCGTTGCAGATTGCGGCGCTTACAGCGGTCTTTGCGCTGAGATCATGCACGTTTCAGCCATGCGCAGCGACAACATGCATCGACTCAAAAATGTGCGTTCAGAAGCTACTTTGGTGTACACCAACAATCCACCGCATGGAGCGTTTCGTGGCTTTGGAGGCACACAAATGCTTTTTGCCTTGAACAGTCACATCGATACCATGTCCCGCAAACTTGGACTTGATCCGGTTGCAGTGCATCGTCTTAATGCCATCCAGCCAGGCGAGACCTCGGTCCATGGTTGGCATATCGGCAGCACGGGTTTGCAAGAGTGCCTAGACCAATGCACCCAAGCCATTGGGTGGCAAGTCCCCAGCCAATTACCAAGCACTTCTTCAGTCAAGAAGCGGGGTAAAGGCGTCGCAGCCGCTATGCACGTCAGTGGTAACCGAACCATTGGCAATTGGGATGGATCCACAGTGGTCATCAAAATGAATGAGGACGGTCGAGCCGTTGTTCATTTTGCAGAAGGGGATATGGGGCAAGGTGCCATGACCATGGTGGCGCAAATCGTTTCACACGAATTGGACATACCGATCGGGCATGTGCACATAGCACCGCCCGATACCGATGTTTCACCGTTTTGTATTGGATCGCTTGCCTCCCGTGTCACCATTGTTTCAGGCAATGCAGCAATTGTGGCTGCGCGTGCAGCTAAAGAGCGCTTGTTGCAAGCTGCAAGCGCATTACTAACTGTTGCCACTGATGAATTAGAAATTAAGGCAGGGTGTGTGCGTGTTTCAGCCAACCCTAGTTTGCAGCGCAGTTTTGCAGAGGTCGTACGTCAACATATTTGGTCACACGGCGGTAGTGGTTTGCAAGTCAGTGGTACTTGGGACGCGCAAACCGAAATGTTCAATAAAGACGACTTGATGGGTAACATAGCCCCAGCGTATTCGTTCGCGGCGCAAGCTGTAGAGGTAGAGGTAGATACAGAAACGGGGCAGGTAAGCGTTGTCAACAGCTTTGTCTCAGATGACTGCGGTAAAGCGCTTAATCCGATGGCAGTGCATGGTCAAAGCAACGGCGCTGCTGCGCAAGCGATTGGCTGGACCCTTTACGAACAACTCCATCTGGATGGCGGGCGGCTGGCCAATACCGACTTTGCAGATTACACGATGCCGACCATTGATGCGTTGCCCGAGTTACGCAGTGGCATTGTTGAATCCAACGAACCAAATGGGCCTTATGGGGCAAAGGGTGCCAGCGAAACAGCCATCTTGCCGGGGGCCGCAGCGATTGCTAATGCGGTCTATGACGCCATCGGAGTTCGCATTGTCGATTTACCTATTACACCTGAAAAAGTTCTTGCAGGTTTGAGCGCCAAAGCGGCTCAAGGAGGCCAACATGCATGATCTTGACTTCTTGGAGCCCACCAGTGTGTCCGAGGCGAGCCGCATGGCGGTGGATTTGGGGGAAGATGCACGGTTCATTGCAGGCGGCACTGCACTCATGCTCGCCTTACGTCAGCGTTTACTGGGTCCCTGCACGCTGGTCACCCTTGCTCGCTTAGACGCGCTGCATGGCATCAGCGTGGACGCACAAGGTCAATTGCACATTGGTGCCCTGAGTTTGCACGCGCAAGTGGCTCAGAGCGATATCGTACGCAAACACAGCCCAGTGTTGGCCCATATGGCATCTCAGGTGGGTAACCCCCAAGTGCGTAACCAAGGTACTCTTGGTGGCAATCTGTGCTATGCCGACCCCGCTACCGATCCAGCTTGCTGTTTGCTGGCGCTGGACGCTCGTATTGTGTTGGTTAGTTTCCGTGGTAAGCGTGAATTGCCTTTGAACGAATTTTTGGTGGACTACTTCACAACAGCTATTGAGTCCGATGAGTTAGTGCATGAAATCATCGTGCCGCCTTCGCCTGCAAATGTGCGCGCAAGCTACGCACGATTTCTGCGCACGCCTGCAGAGCATCGACCCATGGTGAGCGTAGCTGCAAGGGTGCAAGTCGATCAAGGCGTCTGCACCGCCGCCACACTGGTGATTGGTGCTTCGGTTGCCGTGGCCAGTCGGGTGAAAGCGGCTGAGCTATGTTTGGCAGGTCAAGCTCCCACTTTAGAGCGCATCTACGAAGCCGCTGCCAAGGCCGCAACCTCGATCACACCATTGGATGATTTGCGTGGTAGTGAAGCCTACCGACGTCAAATGGTGCAGGTGCAAGTCAGGCGCACGCTTGCACAGTTATTTGAATTGAACCTGGAGTGATGACATGCGTGAACACGCCATTGAATTAAATGTCAACAACGAAGCAGTTGCTAAAAAGGTTCCCGCAAATCGTCTGTTGGCTGATTTTCTTCGTGAAGACCTTCTCCTAACAGGTACCAAACGCGGTTGCGAAACGGGTATTTGTGGCGCTTGCACCGTGTTGGTGGATGGTAAACCGGTGAAATCGTGTCTCAACCTGGCAGTGATGTGCAAGGGTAAAAATATTCTCACAGTGGAAAGTTTGAGCAAGGATGGCAAACTTCATCCGCTGCAAGAAAGTTTTTTGCGTTGTGCTGGATTGCAATGTGGTTTTTGTACACCCGGTATGTTGATGTCAGCTTGCGCCTTGTTAGAGACCAACCCCAAGCCCGATGCGGAGGCTGTACGCGCAGCTTTGGTGGGCAATCTTTGCCGTTGTACGGGATACACACAAATTATTGAGTCTGTGCTGGATGCTACAGGGGGTGCTGATGGAAATTGATAAATCGCTGCGCATCGCTGCCACGCCAGAGAAAATTTGGCATGTTCTCTTGGATCCCCACGCGATGGCAAAGTGTGTTCCAGGCATGCAATCGATTGAGGTGGTGAGTAAAGATGAATACGCTGCCAGCATGCACGTCAAGATTGCATTTGTCAGCGCGCGCTTCAAGCTGCGCACACGTATTGTCGAATCGCGAGAACCTTTTTTTCTCAGAGCCGAGGGTACGGGTGAAGACTCTTCGGTCGCCAGTTCTTTGAAGCAAACCACAGAGCTGACACTCACGCCACAAGATGACGACATGACAGACCTGCGTATTCAAGTGCAGGTTGATTTGTTGGGTCGAATGGGTAATTTTGGACTTTCAGTGATGAAAACGAAAGCGGATCGTCTTTGGGATGAGTTTGGTGTGAATTTGTCGGCCATGCTCGCTGAGGCAGGGACCCACACTTAGGTTGGCGAAACCGATGCGTTGAAGACCACCTGATCGCGCGTTAAGCCCCAAGGAATATGCAGATGCCTACTCGCCGTGTTGTAGTCGTTGGTGCAGGCGTGATCGGTGTCACCACGGCGCATGCGCTACTGGCGAATGGGTATGAAGTGCACTTACTTGATGCGGCTGCCACTGCGGCCAGTGCGACCAGCCACGCCAATGGTGGCTTTTTGTCCGCAGCCTTTTGTGCGCCTTGGGCCACTCCAAGTTTGCCTAAGCAGGTGGCATCGGCATTATTGGATTTTCAAGCACCTTTTCGATGGCGCCCAGACGGCAGTATTCCTCAAATGCGTTGGCTGCTGCAGGTCTTGCGCAATTGCAAGGCCTCAACGTTTGTCGAACACCGTAAACGCATGGTGCAATTGGCGTTGTACAGCCGTAATTGCATGCAAAAGGTGATCTCAAGAACAGGCGTTGCGTTTGATCTGCGGGAAGCAGGCGTGTTGCTGATTTTCCGAAATGCGCTGCAAGGGCAATGGATCACGCAGCGCTTGAATGAATTACAAGGCTTTGGGATTCAGGCCTCATGGTGCGATGCAGAACAATTGCGCATTCTTGAGCCGGACTTGCAACGAACTACACAATTAGGGGGCGCCATTTATGTTCCAGACGATGCGACGGGTGATTGTGAAAGGTTTGTTCAGGGGTTGCTATCTTGGAATGTCGCACGCGGATTGAATTACCAGCCCAACACCAGAGTTGAAGGCTTAGAGCTTGATGCTTCCGGTAAATCATTGCTGGCAGTCCGTTCTGGCGAAAGACATTGGAAGGCTGATGCCTTTGTGTTTGCCACCGGTGTAGAAAGCGCACGCCTACTAAAACCGTACATGTCCATTCCTGTTGCGCCTGTCAAAGGGTACTCTGTGACTGTTCGATCTGACACCCAATATGGTGGCCCCAAGCGCGCCATCATTGATGAATCGAGCAAGCTAGCCGTCACGCGGTTAGGAGATCGCATACGCTTGGCAGGGATGGCAGAAGTGGTGGGTTTTGACACCCAGATTAATCGTGCGCGATGCGCGCAACTCGTTCAACAATACCAAGCCCTTTACGGTGCCTTGCCAAACATCGATCGATCTGATTGGAGTGGTCTTCGCCCTATGACCCCAGATGGAACCCCCATTGTGGGTCCTACGGCCATTGATCGCTTGTATCTAAACACGGGACACGGCACCTTTGGCTGGACTATGGCCTGCGCTAGCGCGCAGTTATTGGCCGATATTGTGGCTAACCGCCCCACCGCGCTAGATGCCGATTCATACGCCCTGAATCCGCTAAAGAGAAACAAAGCGTTGAATTTATCTGTTTGATCTAAGGAGTATCTATGCCTATTGTTCGTATTGAAATGCTGACTGGCCGGAGCGCAGAAAATAAGCAGCTAATTGCGCATGAAATAACAGAGACGATATCGCGACTGTGCAAGGTGGATCCATCTCATATTTATGTGATGTTTGATGATATTCAGCATCACGATTGGGCGGTTGCAGGCAAGGTGTTTTCAGAGCCAAGCGCGAAGGGGGAGTAACCATGAAGCAGCAGAAGCTTCGCGTCTTATTGGTTGGTGCTAAGGGGGTGATCGGAAAGCACGTGTATTCAGCGATAAAGGAAAATCACACTGTGATATGTGCTGGTCTTGAGCCGCCTGCAACGTCAAACGAAGTACAGCTGGATCTTTCTGCCAGCGTGACTTTAGAAAATGCATTGAAAGATTTAGGGCCCCTTGATGCCATCATTTCAACAGCAGGCCGTGCTCGATTTGGTGTTCTAGCTGATGCCAAGGTTGCGAATTTGAAAGATTCAATTTACGGCTTAGGTCTTCAAGACAAGCTGATGGGACAAGTGAATCTTGTTTTAGCGGCGCGATCAGTGCTCAGGCCAGGCGGCTCCATTACTTTGACCTCCGGAACAACCAGCACAGAGCCTGTAATCGGCGGTTCAAGTTTTAGCATGGTCAACGGCGCATTAGAAAGTTGGGCACGAGCAGCTGCGACCGAATTACCCCATGGCTTGCGATTAAACGTTGTTAGCCCTAGCTTGGTTGAAGGTACGCCCGATGCCGCTTGTGCAGCCTTTCCTGGCTTTGAGCTGATCAGTGGTGAAAAGGTGGCGCGAGCATACGTTCGTAGCTTGTGCAGCTGCATTACTGGGCAGGTGATTTCGGTTTAATTTTGAATGCTATAGATTGACGCGTTGAGTGGGTCGAATCCTTGGGCGCGCCTTCGAAAACAAGCAAGGCGCGAATGGTGCTGTCGCCGTAGCCTCTTTCAAGCAAGCCCCTGTTGATGGTGGTCAGCTTTTGATTATCAGTTCGGGCCTGATTACCTTTAGCTCCCCACTTGACGCATGCTTACATCGAGTTGTTCAAGGATTCAGCTAAAGTTAATGCGGCCAATCGGGCATTGCAAGATGCTCCTACAGAGGCGCATTTAAGAGCTACTTAAAGCCATGAGGTCCGCCGTACCAATTAGATTAGGACCGTACTCTTGAGATTGTTGGCTCGAATCCCCGACCCCACAAAAAAAGGAGGTCGGAAAACTGAGCGAGTTAGTGGAACTATATGTTTTGGCCCGCCAGACAAACTTTCTTCAAAGTTTCAATTCTTCAATCCCCATCGGCAAGCTGTTGATCTGATTGGATTTTTCTCCATCAGCTCCTGACCAGTAATTGAAGAAAGTGCCCGCACACAGGGTCACG
>JACCED010485970.1_pt1 | contig 10204 bp, 6 predicted proteins | sample 7455021 | NCBI WGS metagenome assembly JACCED01 (sample SAMN15323456, study PRJNA562643) | freshwater metagenome | isolation source: river surface water | place: USA:Blue River Watershed | collected 2017-08-19 | reverse complement strand
CCCCAGAGTCCCCAGAGTCCCCAGAGTCCCCAGAGTCCCCAGAGTCCCCAGAGTCCCCAGAGTCCCCAGAGTCCCCAGAGTCCCCAGAGGCAAATGTGCCCCCAGCGCCTTTGCCCGCCTGCTCCAGTCAAACGGAGGCTCCTGCGCCCCCAGCTCCCGTGCAGGCTCCCCCTCCGAGCGCGGGACTCCCTCCTGAATTACAGACCGCAGAGGTGCAGGAGATGGTCGCCCGAATGAGCCAACTCACATCGGTGATCAGGGATGAGATCGGAAAGGCGATTGTCGGCCAGGTGGACATCGTCATGGACATGCTGACTGCGATCATCTCGCGCGGCCACGTGCTGCTCATCGGCATGCCGGGACTTGCGAAGACGACGCTGGTGCGGACGATCTCCGAGGTGCTGGATCTCGAGTTCAGGCGGATTCAGTTCACACCGGACTTGATGCCTTCCGACATCACCGGCACGGATATTCTCGAGGTAGATGAGGAAACCGGAAAGAAAGAGTACCGTTTCATCAAGGGACCGATTTTCACACAGATTCTTCTCGCAGACGAAATCAACCGTACCCCTCCCAAGACACAGGCTGCCTTATTGGAGGCGATGCAGGAGTATCGGGTGACCGCCTCGGGCAAGACCTTCGACCTCGCCGCGCCATTCTTTGTGCTCGCAACGCAAAACCCGCTGGAGCAGGAGGGGACTTATCCACTGCCCGAAGCGCAGTTGGACCGTTTCATGTTCTCGATTTTTGTGGATTATCCTTCCGAGGAGGAAGAGGAGCAGATCGCCAAGTTCACCACGAGCATGATCAAGCCGATTCTGAACAAAGTCATGCAGGCCGAGCAGATTCTTGAGCTGCAGAAAACCGTGCGCAATCTGCCGGTAAGCGATCACGTGTTGAAGTATGCGGTCCGTCTGGTGCGTGCCACCCGCCCGGGTGACAAGCGTGCGCCGGAATTCATCAGCCGCTGGATCAGCTGCGGATCCGGGCCGCGTGCGGCTCAGAACATCATTGTGGCGGCCAAGGCGCGCGCCGTCATCGCCGGTCGACTGCTGGTTACTGCCGACGATGTGCGCTCAGTGGCGCGGCCCGTGTTGCGCCACCGCATCTTCACAAACTTCACGGCAGACAGCGAGGGCATGAACACGGACAAGATCGTCAACAAGCTGCTGGAGACCGTTCCAGAACCAAGCGCTGCAGATTACTAGGCTCTGCCGACTGCGGCGTTCCTTTCGGTTGCCGGTATTGAGCGGGCAACCGCGCAAAGAGGCAGCCTCTTGGGATTTTCCTGAGGACCTCTTAGAAGCTCAGTGAATCTCCGGAAACAAGATCCGGTTGCATTGTTCGCAGTGCACCACCGATTTCTGCGCTTTCACTTTTGCCGAAGTTGAGACGGTAATCTTCATGTGGCAGCCGGAGCAGACCTCGTTGCGAACCGCCACAACGGCCTCTCCCTTGGTGAGAAAAAGCCTCTGGTACGTGTCCAGCAAATCCTCGTCCAGTCCCTCGGTGTAGGTCTGCCGACCGGATTCGAGCTCTGCGATTTGCCCCTGAAGATTGGAGTTTTTTGATTCGAGATCTGAGATCTGTTGTTTTACCTGGATCTCCGCCTCCGCCGCGGCTTTGTCGGATGCGGCAACCTCCGGTTTGAGCGCCTCGAGCGTCTCCATGAGTTCAAGCTGCCGGTCTTCAATCGTCGAGATCTCCCCCTTCACGTGATCGATGCCATGGTTGAGCGCCTGATATTCCTCGTTCTTCCGAGTCTGAAGTTTCTGGGTTTCGTACTTTGCGATCTGTTCGCGCTTGGCGCGGATTTCGGTGTCGAGGCGTGCCTGCTCGACTTCCGCAGCGCGCTGTCTTTGCCTCGCGTCATTGGCTTGTCCTTTGAGCGTGGCAAGTTTGTGTTCCAAGGCGGTTCTGTCCGCCGGAATGGTCTTAAGTTCGGTTTTTAAGGTCCGAGTCCGGCGGTCTCGGTCTTGGAGAATGAGGAGGCGTTCGATTTCTGGGAGCATGAGTTTGGGTGTGTGGCGTCTAAAACAGCATCGCTTCTTCGGGCGGTTTGGTTTCTTCCACCGAAGTGGCTTGAATCACCGCGGTACGCTTGCCGTTTTCGATTGGGAAAGTTGCCGTTCCGACGACCTTCACCCATGTCATTTCCTGAAGCTCTGGTGGTGTTTTGGATTCGACGAGTGTCGCCACGGGCCGGGCATCAGCGGCGCAGCAACTCATGAACATCCGGACCGCTTTGAACCGGTTTGTGGAATTGGCCGACGTCTTATCGGGCATGATTTGGGCGATCAGTTGCACGGTTCTGCCTTCGAAGTCTTTTCGAAGCTGCGAGTCCTGCACAGAATAAAGCAGGTCCAATACCTCCGTGATAATATAGCCTTCCTTCGTTCGTTGAAGGTAGTCCGGCACCGCATCGTTTGCCTCGCTCTTGGCCGCATTATCTGCCGTCGCAGCCGGCGCAGTGGCGAGTGCTTTGGCTCCCGTCCCGTCTGGCTCGGCAGATTTATCCGCTGCGACAGTTCCAGTCGCGGGTTTGGCGGGCCCGTCGGCAATATCCTTTTTGGAATGATCCTCCGATGTCTGCTGGCTTGCCGCGGCGACCGGGCGGCGATCTCCAAGACCTGTCGCATCCATTGTGATGCCCCGTTGCTCGAAAGCCTGCTTGCTGAATGTGTCAGGCGAGAGCCATGCAGCAAAGCTGGCTGGTAAAACCAGAATGCCAAAGGTCAGCCAACGGCCAAGACGAGACCGTGAGAGCGGATGCGTGCAGGTCGCGTCCGCGCAGCATTCGGGCGGCGTCTCACGTGAAGCGATGAGGAGCGCCAGCAGAGCAAGGAGAAGACCCGCCGCTAAAACGCCGGGTCGGAAGGCAGGGTGCAGAAACTTTGCAGCCCGTCCGGTGAGGTGGGAAGCGAGCAGAATCGCGCTCCACACTCCAAGCGATAGGGACGGGATCCAGCGTGTGAACAACGAGGTCATGGCTTCAGATGATTCGAGTGTTTGAAGATGGCGGACAGATCTCTCTTAGAAGAATATCCCGTTGAGCCTCCAACAGATTAAACCTATTCCAAAGAACAAGCTGAGAGCGAGGAGGATCACGACGCGTTTTTTGAAAAGAAGGCTGTAAAGCCAGTAGAGTTTCAGATCAAACATCGGCCCGAACAAAAGGAACGCCAACTTGGCTGTCATCGGAAAGACTGAGAAACTCGTCGCAGCGATGAATGCGTCCGTTGTGCTGCAAAGCGCAAGCGCCGCTGCAAGGGTCATCATCCCAAAAATGGAAAGCGGCGCGTTCGTCGCAACCGGTGCGAGAACGGCTCGGTCGATGGAGGTTCCCAAGACGCTGGTGATCGCGGCGCCGAGGATGAAGAAAACAGCCACATCCAAAAAATCCGTGGATGCGGTGTAAATCGCTTTCAGAACTCTGCTGGGCTTCTGCTCCGGTTCCTCAACGCCCGCCGGCGCCGCGATTTTGAGGCCGCTGCGCGGGGCTGTTTCGGGGCGAAGGCCCGCGTCCTCGCGAAGGATGGAATGCGCGGGGAACCGCTCGATGATCAATCCAGCGACAACACCGATTACAAATCCGAGGCCCAGTCGCAGGCAGGTCATTTCGACCGAGAACTGGCCGCGAAAGGCTGCCAGAGTGCTGATGGCCACGATCGGGCTCACGATCGGCGCCGCGAGCATGTAGGTGAACGCGCTTCCAAGCGGGAGCCCTTTCTTGAGAAACCTGCGAATGATCACCACGCTTCCGCACTCGCACATCGGAAAGAGCAGCCCTAGGAGTCCGCTGACAAATACCGCCAGCGAGCGGTTCTTGGGGAGTGCGGCTGCGAGGCGCTGGGGCGAGACACATGCCTCGATGATTCCAGAGATGATAGAACCGAGTAGCAGGAACGGGATGCCCTCCAAAAGTACGCTTAAAAATGAGACGGCGAAGTCTCCGGGGTTAAACACGAACCAGTTCATCAAGACGCGGGGGGCAAGGCGGGGTTGGGGATTATTGGGGCAAGCATTTGGCCCACGGGCAACATTAACCATCAAGCGGTGCGGGTCAAAGCAGATCCCGACAGCAAATCAGCCGAAATGAGTCGTTCTGGCGCAATCCCAACTGGATATCGAAGCCATGGTCGCTTACAAGCGGAGGCTTGGAATTGTAAGCCCATGGCTAAACCCCGGAATCATCCAGCCGTTCCCCGCCCCGCGCTTCTGAGAGCGAGGCGTTTTTCGGCGATGCTTCTGATATGCGTTCACTGCCTTGGCGGCTTTTACAGCGTCGCGCAGGCTCCGAAGGCGCCAGAGGAAAAGCTCAACGAGATTTACGCCGCCGCGATGGGGGCTTTCGCAAGGGGCGACTTTCAAAAGGCTGTTGAGGGGCTCGATCAAATGCTCACGCTGGGCGCATCCGGTCCGGGCCTTGAGAGCGTGCATTTCTCGATCGCCGCTGCGCACTACAATCTGAAGGAATACGAAAAAGCGAAGGCCAAGTTTGAAGCCTACAAAAAATTGTACCCGAATGGATCCAAGGTCGGCGACGCGCAGATGGCGATTGCGCAGTGCCAGCTCGCTTTGGGCGACAAGGCAGGGGCGGCCGCGTCTTTTGAGTCGGTCTCGGCGGGAGGCCAGAACGAGCAAGTGCTGCTGATGCGCGCCAGTTTGCTGAAAGAGGCGGGAAAACCCGATGAGGCGATGGCGCTTCTTGAGCCGGTGTTTCAGAAGGGGCTGAAGTCCGCGGCCTTCGCGGATGCTGCGATGCTCATTGCGTCGACGGAGGTCGCGCGCGGAAACCGCGATCGCTCTTGGAAGATTCTTGCAAGCCTGCACGGCAGGCCGGACCTGATCGAAGATCCACTTCAGCTCAACGCATTAACTTTTGAGCTTGGAGACGCGTTTTTTGAGGCCAAGGAGTATCGGAACGCGCTGAAGGCGTATGGGCTGGTCCGGCAGCGCGACGAGTTGCTCGCCGCTGGTCGTGCGCGGCTTCTGGCGATTTCGAAAAAGGTCGATGCAAACGTGGCCATTGCCAAAGGAGATCCGAGCAGGGTTGTGGAGTTGATCGCGCTGAACAACCGGTTGAAGACGATGTTTGAGGAAGGCAAGCAGGCGTTGGATGGGATCGAGAAGGCGCCCAGCACAACGGGTGCTCTCCGGATGCGCCAGGCCCGCTGTTTTCAGGAGATCGGCAGGCTCTGGGAGGCTGTTGTGTTGTTTGAATATCTCCGGCAGGAGGGCGAGCCTGACGTGCGCGAAAGTTCCCTTTACAGCCTCGCTGTTTTTCACGCTGAGCTCGGGAACACCAACGAGGCGCTGGATGCGATCGCAGCGTTCGAAAAAGAGTTCCCAAAGTCGGCTCAACTGCAGACGGCGATTTACGTGCAAGGCACTCAACTCCTGTTAAAAGGAGATTCCGGGGCGGCTGTCGGCGTTTTTACGAAGCTATTGAAAATGGCGCCTTCGGGACTGCACGCGGAAGCCGCGCAGTTTCTAAGCGCGAACGCTCTGTTCTCCGAGGGCAAATATGCCGAGGCCCTGGGCGCCTACCAGGCATACGCCAAAAAACACGCGAAGGGTGAAAACATCGAGGAAGTGGTTTACCGGATCGCATTGTGTCATTTTTTTTCAGGTGACTACGCAAAGGCTCATCCCGCCCTGGAGTCCTACTTGGACAAGTATGACGACGGATTTTTTAGCGCCGACGCAGCCTACCGCGTCGCCTCCTGTTACCAGGCTGCGAAACGTTACGATGACGTCGTGAAAAAATGCGAGGCATGGGAGGTGAAAAACGCAAACAACGCGCTGTTGGGGGATGTTTTGGCGCTGAAGGGGGACGCGTTGGTTGCAAAGGATCGCCGCGACGAAGCGGTGACTGCGTATAGGAGAGCCGTCGAAAACACTCCGAATGACGAGGTGGTCAGTTACGCATTGTTTGAGGCGAACAAACAGCTTCAGAGGCTTGGGAAGTGGGATAAAAGCGCGGAGATGTTCCGCGAGTTTCTCGCGGCTCGGCCGTCACATCCTGCCGCTGTGTCCGCGATGTACTGGTTGTCGCGCGCAATGGTCAAGGAGGGCAAGCCTCAAGAAGCCAAGGAGTATTTGGCCGAGCAGATTTCAAAGTTCATCGGGGACAGGAGCCGCGATGCCGTCGAACAGTTGATCACGCTGCTTTCGCAGTTTTGTTCCAAACGTCCGGAGTCACAGACGGTGGATCCAGGCGGGGCTCCCCCGGTTTACGACGCCGTTGGCGAACTAAAAAAGTATCTGGATGCAGACAAGGCTCCTGCGGGTGCCCTTCCGAAGGCGCGCATGATTTTTGCCGAGGCGGAACTCATGCGGTTTTTGAGGAAGCCGGAGATTGCAGTCGAAAAGTTGGATCTAATTTGCGAGCAGATCCCGCCGCTGGAACTTGGTGCATCTCTTCTCGCGCAATGCGGCGACAGACTGCTTGAGCGAGGCAAGCGCAAAGAGGCTGCCGATTTTTACGAGGCGCTCGCCAAGGAATTTCCAAAATCCGAGCTCCTCGATTATTCCTACAACGGGCTCGGACAAATCGCGCTGCTTGATGGCAAAGGTGAGGATGCCATCAAGTTTTTCGAGATGGCCATCGACAAGGCGGGGGCGACTTCGAAGCTGAGGGATGTGACGCACGGAAGAGCGAAAGCGCTTCTACTGCTTGGAAAACTAGACGAGGCGAAGGCGGTGTTTGAGCAGGTAGCCTCGACGCGAGAGTGGAGGGGCGAGTGCACCGCCGAGGCGGTTTTTTCGCTTGGTGAGGTCGCTTTTGCCAAAGGGGATTTCGCCACCGCTGTGCAGTACTTCCAGCGGGTCTTCGTTGCGTACCAGCGTTACGCAACCGTGGTGGCCAAGGCTTACCTGCGGGCTGCGGACTGTTTTGAAAAACTGGGGGAACCTGAAAAGGCAGTGGCGCACCTGCGTGAGATGGTCTCCAAAGAGAAGCTCGCCGAGTTGCCTGAAGTGCGCGCCGCGAAAAAGCGCATGGGATTGGAGGCTGGAAAATGATTGCGCGTGCTTTCTTTGCTCTCGGGCTGGCGTTTTTCGCCCTGCCGCTGTTCGGTCAGGAAATCGTCATGAAGGACGGTAAAATGCACAAGACAAGGGAAATGCGCCGCGACGGTCAGTTCATTTTTTACAAGAGTCTTGCGGCAGACACGAGCGTCGCCGAGGGCGTTGTCAGCATTGCACAGATTCAGACCATTATTTTTCCAGAGCTTGAGGGCTTCGCTGAGGCGCGTGTCGCCTCGGCTGGCGGTCATGCAAAACGGGTTTTGCAGGTCACCGAGTCGCTCGTGCCTGCGGTGCGCGCGAATGCCGATCTTCCGGGCAATCAGTGGGCGGAGCTCATGCGTCTGCACGTACCCGCTCTTGCCATTGCGGGAACCGAAGAGTCTTTCTCAGCGCTGCAGAAACAGTGGGTTTCCACCGGAGACACCGACCTCGATAACGCTGCAAAGATCTTGTTTCTTTCGCAGTCAGACCGCGACAAAGCGAGGTTGGCATGGAAGGCTCTCGCGAGGCCCGGAGCCTCTTCTTTGGGTGCCGGAATCTCGTGGCTTGCGCTCGGGCAGGAGGCTTTCGATGCCAAGGATTGGGGTGCGGCGATCCGCTCGTTTTTGTCGGTTGAAGTATTCGTTCCGGCGCATCGTGTGCTGCATCCGCGAGCGCTGTTGGGGGCAATTCAGGCGATGGTTGGTGCAGGGGATGAGGTGCAGGCGCGGCGTTTGTTGGTGGAGTTGAAGGCTGAATATCCCGAGACTCCGGAGTGCCAGTCCGCCGTTGCGACTCTTCCATAAAGGCGCTGTGCCGTGCGGACTTTGTCGCAATCCGTTGGTTTGTAATGTTGAATTTGCGTGCGCGCGGAGCCGACGTTGTCTACGGTCCCGAGCGCATATTCAGCCCCCTATGAAATTTACGCGTCGTTTTAGCGTTGGCGTTGGACTCGGCTTCTTGGTGTTTGGATTTGGTGTAAGCGCGGAATCCTTGGAGATCCCGAAGCATGGGCCGGACAGTGCGGTTCAACTGGGAGTGCCGCAGGGAACCGTGACAAAGGGCACCTTTAAAAGCAGCAAGGTGTTTCCGGGGACGACGCGGGATTACTGGGTGTACGTGCCGAGCCAGTACCAGTCCAAAAGCTCGGCGCATTTGATGGTTTTCCAGGATGGCGGCGGCTACGTGAAACCCGATGGTGCGTTCCGCGTCCCCGTTGTTTTCGACAACCTCATCGCGAAAGGGGAGATGCCCGTGACGATCGGGGTGTTTGTGAGCCCTGGAAGCTTCGTTCCTGCACGACCTGGTGGTGCGGCGCGCAGCAACAGATCCTTTGAATACGACTCAACCGGTGACCAGTACGCGCGCTTTCTCATTGATGAGTTTTTACCTGAGGTGTTAAAGGACTTGAACGTGAGCAAGGACCCCGCACATCGCGGCATTGCGGGCTCGTCCTCGGGGGGCGTATGCGCTTTCACCGTTGCATGGGAACGCCCTGATCAATTCGGACGCGTGCTTTCGAGCATCGGGAGCTTCACGAACATTCGCGGCGCGTTTGTTTATCCGGCGCTTGTGCGCAAATCCAAGGCTTCGCCCAAGGCGCTTCGGATTTGGATGCAGGAGGGTGAGGAGGATGTGAACAATCTTTTCGGGCACTGGCCCCTTTCTAATCAGGACTTGGCGGCGGCGCTCAAGTTTGCCGATTACGACCATACTTTGGTGATGACTGGCGGGGGACACAGCGGACAGGCCGCGGGGGCTCTGTTGCCGGATGCAATCAGGTATCTGTGGCCTGCGAAGTGATAGGTCGCGGTTCGACGCCTTTTAGCCGCGGTTGAGACGCCCGTGACAGAACTCAAGCACCCGTGAATGGAAAATGGATAATATGAGAAAACTGCTTTTTATTTTGATGCATGGCGTCCTGTGCCTCGCGTGCGGCGCGGTCACGCAGGCGCAGTCTGCCAACGGTGGCTGGGTTCCGCATCCTGATGCGCTCGAGCAGCCGAACACCCCTCATGGAAAGCTCGAGACAATGGGGCCCTTCGAGTCAAAAATATTCTCCGGCACCGTGAGGGATTGGTCGATCTACATTCCCGCGCAAGCCAAGCCTGGGACAGCGGCTGCGGTGATGGTGTTTCAGGACGGGCATGACTACGCAAACGTCAAAGGAAGGTGGAGGGTCCCTGTTGTTTTTGACAATCTGATCGCGAAGGGCGAGATGCCCCCGACCGTTGCGGTTTTTATCAACCCAGGCCACGACGCTTCAGCGCAAAAGCCTCAGACGCCATGGAAGAGCTCGAACCGAAGTTTGGAGTACGACAGTTTAGGCGATCGTTACGCACGCTTTCTCTTGGAGGAGATTTTGCCCGAGGTGGGCAAGAAGTGCGAAATCTCCGCCGATCCTGAGATGCACGCCATCTGCGGTGCGAGTTCCGGGGGCATTTGCGCGTTCACTGTCGCGTGGGAGCGGCCCGAGGCGTTCCGGAAGGTGTTGTCCACGATCGGGAGTTTCGTGAACCTGCGCGGGGGCAACGCGTATCCGTCGCTGATTCGCAAGACCGAACCCAAGCCTTTGCGGATTTATCTCGCGGATTCGAGCGGGGACTTGGACAACGCGTACGGAAACTGGCCGCTTGCGAACAAGCAGATGGCGGCGGCGCTTTCCTACATGGGGTATGACGTGCGCTTTGATTTTGCGGAGGGATTCGGTCACAACAGCGAGCATGGCAGCGCGGTTTTTCCAGATGCACTAAGGTGGCTGTGGAGAAGTGAGAAGCATGTTCCGGTCCTGGATACGAAGGGAGATTTGCGCGGCGACCTCACGCTGTTGAATCTGTTGGTGGCTGGTCGCGGCTGGGAGTTGGTGGCCGACGGACTTGGGTTTGCAGACGCGCCGTGCGCTGATAAGGACGGCAATTTTTATTTTTCAGACATGAAGGCGTCGGCGGTTTATCGGGTGGGACTCGATAGCCAGAAGGTGAAGATCGCGGATGAGTCGGTGAGCGGATTGAAGTTCGGGCCCAATGGTTTGATGTACGGATGCCAAGGCGCGAAAAAGCGGGTGATTTCCATCAACCTTGCCGATGGGGCGGTGGTCGAGGTGGCGTCGGGGGTGCAGCCCAATGACCTCGCTGTTTCCGCAGACGGTTTCATCTACATCACCGAGACGGGAGCGAAGCGCGTGACTCGGATT
>JACCED010439325.1_pt1 | contig 10209 bp, 12 predicted proteins | sample 7455021 | NCBI WGS metagenome assembly JACCED01 (sample SAMN15323456, study PRJNA562643) | freshwater metagenome | isolation source: river surface water | place: USA:Blue River Watershed | collected 2017-08-19 | reverse complement strand
ACTGCTAAACATTTGATTTTTGCCTGCGGTAGATACGAAGGTATTGATAGTCGAGTAGCTGAGCACTTTAAGCAAAGAATTCGCGTGGATGAAGTTTCACTTGGTGATTATGTATTAGCTGGTGGCGAAGTAGCCGTTTTAGTAATAGTTGAAGCACTAGCTCGATTAATTCCGGGTGTGCTTGGCAATAGTGAAAGTTTCCAAGATGATTCGTTTGCCATTGGTCAGATGGAAAAACTTCTTGAAGGACCGGTTTACACCAGACCACCTGAGTGGCGAGGCTTATCAGTCCCAGAAGTTCTAATGTCTGGCGATCATAAAAAAGTTGCGCAGTGGAAATTAGAACAGGCCAAAGATAAAACGGCCAAGATTAGACCAGACTTAGTCGACTAACTTAAGTTTTGGATCATTAAAAATAACTTCATTCAGGGCGTAGTTAATTTCGGCGATTGAAAGCGCTTCAGTTGTAGCAGTGTTCATATAAAACTGCTTAAAGTTAGCAGTCTTTAATGCTGTTAAAGCCTTGCGATGGTTTAGCTTTAGATACATCTGCGTGGTGTTTTTAATCCGGGGGAAGCTCTCATTTACTGTGCCACAGTTGTATCCGAAGATTGTTAAGGCAACATCTGCCTCGGCTGGTGAAACTTTACTGATTACACCCATATCTTCAACATGTATCAGCGGTCTTGGAGTACTGGTTCGAGCCCAGAATTGCACACAAGTTCTGAGTCGATCCTTGGCATTTATTTCGTAACCGAATTCATCAACATAGTTAATAGTTAAATCAAGATCGCGAACTAATTGAAAATTTCGATCTAACTTATTTATCACAGTCCACTTGCGCCATGATCTTGGAACAATAAATGCAATTAAATCTGAGTGTGGCGCAGCATGATTAAAAAATGGAATTGAAAGTGAGTTATTCCGGCCAAAAGGTGGATTACTGACCGTAATCAAATTTTTAGCCGTTAAGGAAGTTTCTAAAAAACTGCCAAGTTTTACTTCTGGGTGTAGTGGCTCAATATCGAAACTGGTAACTTTTGAAATTCCTAGGTCATGTGCAGCTTCGATAAAAGCCCCGGTGCCTCCAGCAGGTTCTAAGAAATGTCGTTTAGTTAAATTTGGAATTAACTCATTAACGTGCGCAAGTATTTGAACTGCAGTATCGCGCGGGGTATAAAACTGTTCTTTTCCAGTAACTCGAGTATTGCCTAACTTAACCAGCGCGTTTTTCGTCGCCGGTGGCAAAATAGTCGAGCTCATTTGGGGAAGCCTGTCTTGATAGGGAAGTAGTGGGGAAGTTAAGTAAAACAAGCATATATATGAACGTCGTTTTGGTCTAGTGCCAAAAATTTGCTCCGCAGATACTCGATGTGGCAAAGTAAAGGACTGTTGGGTCGCGAACGAACTGCCATAGGGGTCGATCGCAAATGACTTTCAACATTAAATCCGGCAAGACCTTTGATTAGGGCTTTCGACCTATGGCGTTAAGTTCAGTGGAGTAATAATGCACTTCTTAGATGAAGTTGATGGCGCATCCCTTAAGTCTGATATTCCAGATTTTCGCGCTGGAGATAATGTAAAAGTTCACGTACGAGTTGTTGAAGGTAACCGCTCTCGTATTCAGATCTTCCAAGGCGTTGTATTGCGTCGCCAAGGTGGTGGAGTTCGCGAAACTTTCACCGTTCGAAAAGTTTCTTTCGGCACTGGCGTAGAGCGTACTTTCCCAGTTCACTCGCCAATCGTTGAGAAAATTGAACTAGTTAGTAAAGGTAACGTCCGTCGGGCGAAGCTTTACTACCTACGTGATCTTCGCGGAAAAGCCGCCAAGATCAAAGAAAAGCGCGATAACGAATAAATCGTTTTCATTCAAAGGCCTGCTTCTCGCAGGCCTTTGTTATTTTGGGCAGATAGTAAAAATAACCTCTTTATTAAGTAGATTTGGTAAGCAATGAGACACGCAGCCAAGAAGCCAAAAAAGCAACCTAGTTTAATTCGCGAATTATTAACTGTTGTTGTTACCGCACTGGTGCTTTCAATTTTGGTGCGAACTTTTCTGATTCAAGCCTTTTATGTACCCAGTGCGTCGATGGAAAATACACTTCAGCGCAATGATCGAATTGTGGTCTCGAAAATTAGTACCGAATTATCTGGAATAAATCGAACTGACGTTGTCGTTTTTCATGACCCAGGTAACTGGCTGGGTGAAAACTTTCCAAATCCTTATGACAACCCAATTGGTCGAGCATTGCAATTCGTTGGAATATTGCCAGCCAACTCAGGAAACGATTTGGTTAAACGAGTAGTTGGTGTTGCCGGCGATCAAATCGAATGTTGCGATGCAAATGGCGCTTTGCTTTTGAATGGAAAACCATTGAGTGAGCCGTACCTAGTCGAAGGCACCATGAGTAATCAAATTACCTTCAAAGTTTTGGTTCCGGAAAATCATATTTTTGTCATGGGTGATAATCGAAGTAATTCAGAAGATTCCCGTTATCACTTGGATTTAAACAGTGGAATGGTTCCGTTAGAAGAAGTAATTGGTCGAGTAGTTGTGCGCATCTGGCCAATTGATCGAATTGGTGGAATTGAAAACTAGGACACAAAAACCGATGCCTGATCTGGCAGTTGAGTTTGAATTTCTTGAAGCTGGCTTTCAATATGTTGGTGGAATAGACGAAGTTGGTAGAGGGGCGTTGGCTGGTCCAGTAGCTGTTGGCGTAGTTGTTATTTCCAAAGACGTTGGCCCGATTCCAGAAAATCTGACAGATAGTAAGTTGATTTCAAAACCTATTCGTGAATCGCTAATTCCAGTGTTAGAAAATTGGGCACATGATTTTGCTATTGGGTACGCAAGCCCAAGTGAAATCGATGACATTGGCATTGTTGGCGCCTTGCGGCTGGCTGCAAATCGAGCAATTTCACAATTACGCACTAAACCTCACCAGGTAATACTTGACGGCAAACATAACTGGCTACAAACCAATAGCGATGAAAGTCTGACCAAATTTCAGGTCACGACAAAAGTTAAGGCCGATCAAAGCTGTGCAACTGTTGCCGCAGCAAGTGTTTTGGCAAAAGTTGCCCGAGATAATTTGATGTTGCAAGCTGACCAGACGTATCCCGAATACGGCTTTGCAAAAAATGTTGGTTATGGCAGTGCCAGCCACATGGCAGCAATTCAAAAATTTGGACCTTCGCTGTTTCACCGGAGGTCTTGGAACTTACCAAAGTCGGGCTAATAGGCTAGAAGTATGTCGGCTGACGAACTAGAGCGCTACGAAGCAGAGCTCGAACTTGAGTTATATCGTGAATACCGAGATTTAGTTCATTTATTCAATTACATAATTCACACTGAACGCCGAGTTTATTTAGCAAATGGTGTCGACGTGCAAGTTCGTACGAATGAAGCTGGCGATGTCTATTTTGAAGTAGTACTTAGTGATGCCTGGATTTGGGATATTTATGGCCAAGCCAGATTTGCTAAAAAAGTTAAAGTACTTACTTTTAAAGATGTGAACGTTGAAGAATTAGCTAAACCTGACTTAGATTCACTAAATTAATCAGTTCAAACCACAAGTGAATTCTTTCCACAAATAGCATTTCGAAATTTAACTTCTCCATAGTTATCGCCATGATTTGGCAGTGCGCTTATCAAATCAACAGCTGGGCAAACTTGGCGAGGACTTCGCAACCAAGTGGTTTATTGACAAAGGTTTTCGGTTACTTGATAGAAATTGGCGCCATGGGCGCGTTGAACTAGATCTGGTAGTCGGTAAAGATGACCTAGTTATCTTCGTTGAAGTTAAAACCCGAACAAATTCAGATTTTGGTGGCGCGGTTGCAGCAATAACAAAACAAAAAGTAAATAACTTAACGCGAGCGGCACTCTATTGGCTAGGAAAGAATCGATACGCAGCCGACGGAATCCGAATTGATTTATTAGCCCTGCAGTATGACGGAAAAGATTTTCGTGTAACTCACATTCCTGGAATTAGCTCATGGGTTTAGCCCGAACACGAAGTGTTGTATTAACCGGAGTGCAAGGCATGTTGGTTGAAATTGAGGCGTACATCAGTGCTGGTTTACCAGGAATGAATATCGTTGGACTTGGTGATACGGCTGTTGCTGAAGCCCGAGATCGAGTCCGGGCGGCAATTTCCAACAGCAAATTAAGTTGGCCAGGTGAGCGAAAAATTACTGTTGGGTTATCACCAGCCTCACAACATAAAAGAGGCTCAGGTTTAGATCTTGGCATTGCGCTTGCTTTACTGGCAGCTGATGGACAAGCACCTGAAATGGCTGACTTGATTGTTGTCGGTGAATTAGCTCTTGATGGAAAAGTGCGACCAACCCCAGGAGTTTTGGTGGCTGCTTTAACTGCCTACCAGTTAGGTTTTCCAAAAATTATGGTGCCAATAAATCAGCAGGCTGAAGCGCAACTTGTACCGGACTTAGTTGTCATTGGAGTTAGTTGCTTGCGTGATGCATTGGCTTATTTAAAAGGTGAAGAATTCGTTGCTCATGAAGATAAAGAACTGCAATATCAAAATTTACCGGCTGAAAATTTTCCACTTGATTTAAGTGATGTTCGCGGTCAACCAATGGCTAGACGGGCGCTAGAAATTGCTGCAGCGGGCGGACATCATTTAGCAATGATGGGTAGTCCTGGTGTTGGTAAAACTATGTTGGCCCAGCGACTGCCAACTTTGTTGCCGCAATTAGACGATGAAATGGCGGTGGCAGTTACCGCAATCCACTCTGCAGCTGGCACGTTAACTCCGGGACAAGGATTAATTCGCACTGCGCCGTTTCAGGCTCCGCATCACACTGCGACTTCGACGGCATTAATCGGAGGCGGAAGTAACTATGCCCGAATTGGCATGGTGACACTTGCACATGGCGGAGTTCTTTGTATAGATGAGGCAGCTGAATTCAATCGACCAGTTTTAGATGGATTGCGTCAACCACTAGAAACAGGTGAAGTTACTATTTCTCGTTCGGGATTTAATGTCGTGCTTCCGGCAAAATTCCAACTTGTTTTAGCGTCCAATCCATGCCCGTGTGGGAAATTCGTTGGTACTGGGAGTGAATGTAGTTGCGCTCCGCAAGTGCGGCGCAGATATTTAGCTAGACTCTCTGGTCCATTACTTGATCGAATAGATATTCGAGTCACTTTAAATCGGCCAACACTTGCCGAGTTGGATTCAAATCAAAGTTCTGACTACGACTCAAAAACAGTTGCAAAACGGGTAGTAACAGCTCGAGCTAAAGCTGCCCAGAGATTAGCAAAAACACCGTGGCGACTTAATGCTCAAGTACCTGGTCCCACTTTGCGAAAAGATTTTGCACTTTCTGCACCTGTTCGAGAATTGTTAATTAAAAGTGCCAAGCAATTTTCAGCCCGCGGTGTCGACAGAACAATTCGTCTTGCTTGGACGATCGCCGATTTAGCCGATCATGAAACACCAACTATTGATGATCTAACTGAGGCGCTAATTTTCCGAGACGGAAACGGAAGCTGGCAGATTTGATCAATGATTTAACAGCCCGAGTAATACTTGCTAAATATGCCTCGCCTGGTGATGAAAAAGTCGGCGCCTTAGTTGCACAATTTGGCGCACCGATTGCAACAGAAAAACTTATACAGGACCCGAAAAATAGTGCGCTAACTAGCCGAATTCGCCAAGCCAACTTTGACCAAGATTTTGAACAGATAATGCAAGCAACTCAAGAAAGTCAAAGCATAATTTTGACACCAGAAAATATTTGTTGGCCAAAAAAACTAAATGATCTAGATTTTGCTAGCCCCTATTGCTTGTGGGTTAGCGGAGATGTAACAAAACTAATTGCGCTAGAAAATTCATGTTCAGTTGTTGGGGCACGGGCAGCAACGAGTTATGGAGAGCGAGTTGCAACCGAAATTGGCTCGACGTTGGGCGAATGGGGTATCACAACTGTCTCAGGTGGCGCTTTTGGAATTGATGCTGCGACTCATCGCGGGTCAATTGCTGCAGATGGCCAAACAATTGCCGTGCTGGCAAGTGGAATAGACGTACCTTATCCAGGAGCACATGCAGGTTTATTTAAGAAAATTTCTGAAGTTGGTTTAGTGCTAACTGAAGCACCTCCCGGTAGCTTGCCATTCAAGCAAAAGTTTCTGACTAGAAATCGATTAATCGCTGCGCTTAGTAGCGATGTAGTAGTTGTAGAAGCTGCACTTAGATCAGGTTCTTTATCGACTGCCAACTGGGCTAATGCACTCGGGCGCCGAGTTTGGGGAGTGCCAGGTCCGATCACCAGCGCAACATCGGCTGGTGTGCACGCTGGGATTAGAAATGGCTCGATGCAAATAATGCTCGAAGTTGCAGACTTAATTAAATAACTTCTACGCACTCTTAGACATTTTTGAATTTGGAATTCTGACACTTTTACCAAGTAAGCAAATGTCCTTGCTAAAAGTCTATTTACTTGTCACCGTAGATAAATGAGTTCTTCGGATGTAGATTTTGGCGCAAGCCTAGATCGATTTATTCAATATGTTGAACTTGAATTGGGCCGAAGTAAAAATACTGCGACTGCGTATCGCAAAGATTTAGAAAATTTAATTGAATTTGTGACTGCCCAAGGGTGCGTCAAGCTTGCTGACGTTGGGATTATGGAATTACGTGGTTGGCTAGCCGGACAACGTAATAGCGGTCTAACTTCAGCCACATTGGCAAGGCGAGCAACTGCAGCAAGAACTTTTTTTGCTTGGGCTACGGCGCAAAAACACCTGACTGAAGATCCTGCCGCAAGCTTAGTTATTCCTAAAGTAAGTAAGCGGTTACCTAATGTGTTAGCGCAAGAGCAAGCCACCGAAGTAATGAATCGGGCTGCTTTGCGAGCAGATGATAACTTGCCATCACACATCCGAGATTTAGCAATTTTGGAATTACTTTATGCAACTGGAATTCGAATCGGCGAATTAGTTGGATTAGATATTTCGGACATTGACCAAAATCGACGAACAATTCGGGTGACTGGCAAAGGCTCAAAACAGCGAGTTGTCCCTTACGGATCGATTGCCGATCGGGCAATCTCGATGTACTTAAAGTCTGCTCGAAATATGTTGGCAAATGATGAAAGTGGCCTGGCGTTATTTCTTGGCGCCAGGGGTAAGCGAATTGATCAACGCGTAGTTCGCAAAATGGTAACCGAATTATTAGCAAGTCTCGAAGGCGTTCCAGATTTAAGTCCACATGGTTTTCGCCACTCGGCTGCAACACATTTAATTGAGGGCGGTGCAGACATTAGGGCAGTGCAAGAAATACTTGGCCATGCCAGCCTTTCGACAACTCAGTTATATACCCATGTATCTATGGATCGATTACGTGCAGTTTTTGAGCAAGCACACCCGCGTGCTTAAGTTTTAATTAGCTAACGGTAAAAGCCGAACTCGTGGATAAACCAAAAGTAATGGATTTAAATATTTTCCATTTCTAATTGCCCCCCAATGTAAACACCAAACAGTTTCGTTATTTGCACAGTGACTTTCACCAACTGAAAGCGTGCCAATTAATTGACCAGCTTTTACTGGTTCACCAACCTCAACTAACGCGGTCAATGGTTCGTACGTAGTTCTGACTAAACCATGACTAATTACAACAACTCCTTTGCTGGCAAGCAGGCCGGCATACACAACTACTCCGCTGCCTGCGGCAAAAACTTGATCGCCTAACTGACCGCGATAATCAACGCCACGATGACCAGCCAGCCAATTTTGTGCTGGAGGTTCAAATGGTCTGGAAGTTTTCGTTTCGGTAGTTGGCAACACCCATTCAGGAGAACTTTCGTTCGCAAAAACGGGTGAAAGTAAACCAGATGAAAATGCGATGAAAGCAATTACTGAAAAATATCTGTACTTACCTGATGATCTTTTCTGTCTCATGGAATTGGTTATCCCAGTCGATTGGGTAGTCAGCCAGGACAGATTTTGAACTGGGGATATCGATTTAATGTGTATTTCTTGGGTTATTTGAACCGGCTAGAACCCACTAAACTTAGATCTCGCACCTAGTAATAGGTGACATCACAGGTTCACCCAGTGATCTGAAAGCCCATCGGTCTTGCTCCGGCAAGCGGACTCCAGACACAGAACCAAGGGCACAACAAAGTGCAAAACCGAGAATGAGGTCAGTGCGAACTGACCTAAGAAATGGGAGTAATCCAATGGCCGTAATTTCGACCAGACAGCTTCTGGAAAATGGTGTTCACTTCGGACATCAAACCCGTCGCTGGAATCCAAAGATGAAGCGTTTTATTTTCACTGAACGCAATGGCATCTACATTATTGACTTACAACAGTCACTAGCTTTTATCGATCGTGCTTATGACTATGTGCGCGAAACAGTGGCACGTGGTGGCACCGTACTTTTTGTTGGTACTAAAAAACAAGCACAAGAAGCAATAGCCGCTCAAGCAACTCGTGTAGGTATGCCATACGTAAACCAACGTTGGTTAGGCGGCATGTTAACCAACTTTGCAACTGTGGCAAAGCGGGTAGCTCGTCTCAAAGAACTAGAAGCAATCAACTTTGATGACACTGCTGGTACTGGTTTAACTAAAAAAGAATTACTTGTACTTCGTCGCGAAAAAGAAAAACTTGAATTAGTTCTAGGTGGCGTTCGCGATATGCACAAACTTCCAAGTGCAATTTGGGTTGTCGACACCAACAAAGAACACATTGCAGTTGGCGAAGCACACAAACTAGGTATTCCAGTTGTTGGAATCCTTGACACTAACTGTGATCCAGACGTAGTCGATTTCCCAATTCCAGGTAATGATGACGCACTTCGTGCAGTTGGTTTATTAACTGGCGTTATCGCTGACGCAGTTGCTGAAGGTTTAATTGCTCGCTCAGGTAATGCACCGGCTGGCACAACCGAAGCAGAGCCACTAGCTGAATGGGAAAAAGAACTTCTCGAAACTAGTGCAACTGCACCAGCTCAAACACCCGCTGAATAAAACTTAAAGTCAGCCAAGTAGCTAAAACTACTTGGCTGACTTAAAACTGCAAGAAATCAATTACTTTAACTGCAAACTAACTGATTAAGGATTAATAAATGTCTATCTCAGCCGCTGACGTCAAGAAACTACGTGACGTAACTTCTGCCGGAATGATGGAGTGCAAGAAAGCGCTTGAAGAAGCAAATGGTGACTTCGATAAAGCCGTAGAAATTTTGCGTATCTCTGGTGCAGCCAAAGCAGCTAAACGTGGAGCCGAACGCGAAACCTCAGCTGGTCTAATTGCCAATGACGGTGGTGTTTTAGTTGAACTACTTTGCGAAACTGACTTCGTAGCAAAGAACGAAGACTTCTTAAAACTGGCTAACCAAATTGCTGCTGCGGTTAAAGCAGCAGGTGCTAAAGACAGTGCACAAGCAAGTAACTTACAACTTGAAGGTGGCGACACAGTTGCCCAGGCAATTGAAAAAATGGCTGGGGTTATTGGCGAAAAACTTGAATTAGGTCGCGTGGCAAATCGTGACGGTGACGTTGCAGTTTATCTACACCGCCGTTCAAACGACTTGCCACCAGCAGTTGGCGTTTTAGTTAACTATTCCGGCAGCGAAGACGTAGCTCGAAGTGTTGCAATGCAGATTGCTGCCATGCGCCCAAGTTACTTAACCCGCGATGAAGTTCCAGCAGACGTTGTTGAGACCGAAAAGCGCATTGCTGCCGAAACAGCTAAAGAAGAAGGCAAGCCAGAAGCTGCACTGCCAAAGATTGTTGAAGGCAGAGTTAATAGTTACTTCAAAGATAACTGCTTACTTGAGCAGGCTTCAGTACAAGACAACAAAAAAACTGTTAAGCAAATTTTGGATGAAGCTGGCACCAGTGTGACTGGTTTTAGTCACTTCGAAATCGGTAAGTAACCCAGAAAAACTATTAACCAGGGCAACCTATGGTTGCCCTGGTTATTTTTTGGGCTGATTTAGACAAAAAAGTCAGATTGTTGAACCACAGCGACGAAAATTCGCCGGTCAAGTTTCGAATCGACTAGCTATACGGCAAAATAGAGGTGTGGCTACCGACATTTCAAATACTGCAGTAGCCAAAGGTCTTTGGCCAGGTGTGCCAGCAAATGGTTGGAATCGAGTTCTTTTAAAACTCTCTGGTGAAGTTTTTGCGGGTGAGGGAAAACTTGGTGTTGATCCAAACGTTGTT
>JACCED011383189.1_pt1 | contig 10210 bp, 6 predicted proteins | sample 7455021 | NCBI WGS metagenome assembly JACCED01 (sample SAMN15323456, study PRJNA562643) | freshwater metagenome | isolation source: river surface water | place: USA:Blue River Watershed | collected 2017-08-19 | reverse complement strand
CTGTCCCTGTACATATCCATCAGTTTTGAGATTTTTATATCCTCTTGTATCTTTCGCCATCCAGTTATAACATTCTATGTTACTGTTATCCCTCTCTATAAGAACCTGTTTAACAAACAATATAAAATCATGATTTGAACGAATATCTTCACGTAATTTACAAAATGCCACAATCTTATGTTCGTCGCCTTTTTCTTTTATTGTTTTACTAGGAGTACCCAGGAGAGTAATAGGTCTAGATCTACTATGATGTTCTTCCCTAGATAGTGAATATAATTTTGGAAGTTGAACGGTTGTCGGAAGTACAATGCGTACATTATTAGCACGAAGCAAGTTTGAAAACAGTTGTAATTTTGAAAACATTTCTGGTCCTACGCGATTAGTTTTACGTTTAAAAATAGTTACACACTTTACCCAAAAATCTTCAGGCATTGGTGTTTGAAGTGGCGATCCACTTGGAGGCGGGTTCCGTTTTACTATCATAGGTCTATTGGTAAAAAAATTCAATTCGAACGAGTGAGATGTAGCAGCTAGTGACTCTGGTCCGGAAAGTGCGTCTGCCTGTTGGCGCTGATAAAATTCAGTTGGTCCTCTGTGTATAGGATCTGTCATTTCTAATAAATACATGATTCTAACGGTACATGCAAATATAAGTTCATCAACACTTAAACCAAATAGAGGATTGTCGGGGTCGGTATCGGTGCCGGTGGTTAATATATGTATTAAACGTTGGTTAATAAGTTCATTTGTTGCAAACCGTTCAATGGTTTTTAATGCGATTTGATTAATGGCATCATCTGACCAATTTACTACGCCTGGACGCGCGAAATTAATTGTTGACATTTTTACACCATAATCATATTCTTGCGGAGCAGTATTTCCTTCATCTACATAAAGCTCTCCATGGGGTGTAACCATTAACTCAATTACATTTGTTTTGGCGGGATTAAAAATATTATGTAAAAAAGATACACAATTACGATCATTTATAGCATATTGGATGAATGAAACATCGTGACTACCAACCTCAGTGGGCCGATAACTAGACATTCTAGAAGAGGATCTCATTTAATTCCAAGTCTGAATAATGTTAACTCGCTATAATATATACTAACAACAAAAATTACTTCATTTATTTAACTTGTGTATTTATGACAATTTGACGGGATTGGAATATTTTGAAATCACTGATTTGGGGATAAGTGTTTCTAAATGCGCGTCCAGTTTTTTGAAACATTTGTTGATCGTGACTTCGCTTATTTCACTTACACGGTTGACGTCGCGCTTGCTTATATTCAAAGAACACGTCTGGGCAATAAAATACACGATTCCTGCTGCAATTGAGTGCGGGGTATTTTCGGGGATGAGTTGATTTTTCTCAATTCGAGATGCTACAAATAGGCACAACTGTGTAAGCTCGGCATTCATGCTTAATTTGCTGCAGTATCGTTCAATGAACGAATTCGGAGTTGTTTTACAAAAGGTGGTTTTATCCGAATTTGTCATATCCGATTCGATTTCGTTAATGATCACCAGTGCGTTTTTGCATCCGCGAGTGGCGCTTGTGATGTCCAGTGAAAATATACTCGCAATTTCTTTTGCGGTACGAGGACAATTGTGAATACGGCATGCCACGTAAACGGAGGCTGCAATTACACCGTCGCGGTTTAGACCGCGAAACGTTTTATGTTCAGAAACTCGTTTATGGTGACGCAGCGCTTCATCGATAATTATTTTTGGAATGTCGTTGTTATGAGCAACTGTGGTAATCCGTTGAAATTCGTCATACCTCGCTTTTTCGCGATACGGCATTGCTTGCCACTCAGAGTACCGTCGAATTTTGCGCATTTCGTAGGAGCTCGGGCCGTCGCACAGTACGCGGCACCCATAAGACGATTCTGCCAAAAGTGGATTTATTGGCATTCCGCAACGGGTAGGATCACTTGTCTGACCGCCATCGGCATTATAAAACCGCCATTCGGCACTATGATCAAGAACATCTTTATAAATGATGCTGCATGATGGGTTTGAACATGCTGTAAAACCTTCATCTGTAATTGAAACCGAAAACCCGCACTCATCGCAAAATTCACGAGCAGTTGGAACGCCTACTTCACATTTCGATGCAGTCGATGCAACTGATGCAATTGTAGTTACTGCATCAAGGCCGAGATCAACCAGTTCACTATTGTCGATTACGGTAATGGGAGTGAACGTGCTGTCAACCTTGGCCCATAAATCGCGCTGTTGTTGTTTGCGTTTTCTAGAACTTGATGCGGGCAGCGACGATAACCCCGATACTTCTTTTCTCGTTCCTGTACCATTTCCGTTGTAATGAACATGAAATACGCCCGGGTCTTTTATATCTATATTTTCTACACTCGTCATCGTTTCTATCTTCGAACTACTTATTTATAATACTTCATTTTGTTTTTAAACTCAATTTAATTCATATTATGTTTGTTTATGATGTTTATGTTTATGTTTAATGATTTTTAGTATGTACTTTAACTATTTTGATTTTGATTTATTTTGATTTATTTTGATTTGATTTGATTTGATTTGATTTGATTTTGATTTTGATTTTGATTTTTAAAATAAATAAATAAATCGTGCGTTATAGTAGTTAAAGTACAAAGTTATTTTATATACAATACATAATATTATGGGAAATACCGCAGGAACCGCAGCAACATCGGGGATGTCCTCTGAATCGTCAAAGCAATTGAAAGATCGACTGAACTTAATTGCAACCGAATACATTATATCAAATGATTTCAAAAATTTGAAATTGTTGGTAAACGAAACGTATTGTGACAATTTAACTATTCTCACAAAAGACATTTTATCTAGTCGTTTCAGTTCAAAAGAGATTAAGGGTTTAGCAAAAAACGACACATTGTTTTATATATCAAAACGTGAACTACAACAATTGGAGGCAAACGAAAAGGATAAAAAAAACATTAGATGTAAACAAATTGCAAAATTTTATGTTCGAATCGCACATTTGTTTGCGTCAATTATAACAACCGTATATCCTAACTGGTCAGAAACAAGCGGTCCAGACCGGAACCCATTCGGTGAAAACAATTTTTGTGCGGCACGAATTAACGCCTTGGCAAAATCGATTGGTCAAGAAACTAAAACAAATCCCGGAGGCGAAGTTAATGTTAACATTCAACCAAGCGTGTGTTCGTTATATTCTTCTGATTCAACTGCATACGCTGCTCCAGGATTTGCAGCATTAGAAGTATTATATTATGACCAATATGACGAAACGACTGGAACGTTTAATAAACGTAGCGGAGCAATGCAAACGAAATATGACGAGGATTTGTCTATGTTGTATGAAGCATTTACTGGGAAATCATCGCGTCCTTCCGAAATCAAAACGTTTTCTGATATTAAAATCACGGCATTACCAAAAAGAATTTCAGAATGCAGTTCAAATCGTCCTCTCGCACAACCACCATCACCATCACCAACACCGCCGCCGCCCCAGTCGGGTCAGCCTCAGCAGTTTGGAGGCCAAGGTATTGGATTTGGATCTGGACAAAATGGGTTTCCTGGGTATGCACCTGCACCTAGCGGAACGAATATTGCCCCTCCAAACAATATAGCCTCTCTAATGATGAAAAACCAAAAAGAGCTTGACGATATAAAACTGAAAGCTGAATCGAAAGAGGCGGCCATTAAAGCCGAGCGATCAAATATGACTGGAATCTTATCTACGTCGTGGAGTGTAAAAAAAAATAATTCATTTACCGACTATGTATCTCATATTAAAATGATGATTTCTAAGTCTGAAAAAATAAAGGCATCGTTGTTGGGAATCATTGACAAAATGTTTATTATTGTTAAACCTGAAACCGGCAGGGCCAAAATAACGATACACCCCTCTCTAACAAGTGAAACTCTTGATCAGCTGGTATCTCAAACACGTGATATAATTATTCAATTATATTTAGGTTGTGAGAGGGACTTTTACAAAGGGGTGGGGCTACTTCGTGTTATCATTGAAACTAAAATGCAAGAAACAATGGACGCATCACTTTCCGAGTTAAGAAATCAAACTCGTGCAAATATTAAAAAAATTTCAAAAGAATATACTACTCAGCAAGCTGATTTGGACCGTATTAATCGCGATGCAGCAGATGTTGCTATGCAAGAATTCAGAAACCCTTTATTTGATACCGCAATGAGAGATGAAAAAAATAAAACCCAACGTCAGGTTTATCAGGAAATTAAAAACCACGAATATAAAATTAAAGAATTAAAACAAGAAAATGAACAACATGCTAAAACGATTGAACGAAATGAAGATAAACTAAAATACTATGACGCGGATGATGATAAAGCGATAAATGAAATACATGATATTAATGCTAGGTTAACAACCGAAAAGAACAAAAATACAGCTGAAATAGAGAAGTTAGAGAAGGAAGTAAGTGAGCTTAAAAAAACACAACTTGAAGATTAACTAACAGTAGTAATAGTATTTGATTTTAACTACCTCGACGCATATCCAAGTACGCATCAGTCGGCAATGTATCATAAATGGCAATAACAATTTGAAATGTCCATACGATTATAATATCAACCACAAAAGGAAATGCAATGAATCCTGCAGTAAGTAGCAAATTGCTAGGTATTGTATATTTTGTACGATACAATATAACGATTACCCATGCAAGAACGCAAAGCCAATAAAAAAAAGTTAAAAATTTTGTAACATGCGACAAAAGATCCATTTGTTGATTTTCATAAAATGTTCGACGATTTTCAGTTTTCAACCTTGAAACTGCCCTTCCTACTTTTTTTTCCAAGGTTTTGCTGGCGTCAGTATACTTCTCATCCAAATCGTCTAAATGATTGTAATATTTCATCTGTTCATTTGCTACTGAAAGCATATCATTTAAAATATTTATTTCGTTTGTCAGTTTTTTATGAACCTCAAGTTTCAAAGCTTCGCCATCTTTTGTATAAATGTCTTCAAACACTTTAGTTGCATCACAATTTGTTGCATCACGTTTTTTTAAACCTGTATGGGTGCTGCAATCCTGTAATTCAATATATGTAGCAAACGCCACATCAAACGCATCCTTGTCGCAACTGTATTTTCCTTTTTGTATACAGGCAGTTTTTTCCGCAAGTGTATTTTTCGCGCTTACCATATTAGCTTGATTACTTGCACCATCTGCAAGTTTTCCAATAGTATTATTTGCAGTGGCGATCATTTGATTCAGATTATATATGGTGTTTGCTAGCCCATCATCCATTTCACCCGGACTGTTAGGCATTTTCACTATTATTTACAAATGTAATTAAACCTGAAAATATGTTTATCTATTATTTTATATTGTCCTATATTATGTTAGTATTTTAATTTTAATTTAATAACCTAGGCTTAAATTAAAATAAATGAGAGTATGAATTATGGAAGCCAGTCTCTCGCTACGTCAAGATCCGCAGTTGTATTACCCCCATCACCACCACTGCCACTACCATCTGTTTTATGTTCTTCGGAAGATTCGACCGTTGATTCAATTGCTGGTTCGACGGATGGGTCAACGGATTCGTTGGACTCTTCTTTTTCTTCAGTAATTGGCTCAAGTCCATGTAACACCGCGTTATTTTCATTTTCAAAATTAGGCACTGGCTCAGTTTCAGAGCATTGGTCTTTCGTATCGCAGTGGTCCGATGAATCAGATGCTGATGACGATGATGATGTATGCATTTTGTTAAGAAGTGTAAACAAGAGAGAGTTCATTGCATTCATCATTTCGTGTTGGGAATTAAGGATTGATCTAAGCTCTCTATTTTCAGTTTTAATGGTTTCTACTTGTGACAGCATGTCTGCTAGATTTGTATTTTGCATAATATGATTTATGGTATTTGAAATAAACCCTGGGTTTTCGGTAATTTTATTGATAACGGCTTCATCAAATACAATTTCATGTTCCTCTATTTCCCCAAGCTCATCCATGTTAGAGCTAGAACTAGAACTAGAACTGGACGTAGACGTAGACGTAGACGTAGCACTAGCAGCAGTTGTTGTTCTGTTCAAAATAGTAGTTAAATGAGTAAGTTGATTTGACGCGTCATTATATTGACCTTGTAGCTTAATAATATCTAGGTCATGGTTTCTCAATATGATAGTTGGTGCAAGGTGTGGTTCAGCATAAGGAAAATTTATACTACCGGTTTCAACTGACTCCATATGATAAACTCCGTTGGGGGATAAAATCTTGACATATCCTGGAGGTACAACCGTATCCGCTTTTACAATTTGTATAGGCCTAGATTGAGATAATGGCGATTGTGATTGAGGTTGGAGAGGCGGTGCTGACATTGGGCGTTGAGTATAAGGAAGTTGAGCTTGCGGCAGTTGCTGCTGTTGTTGCTGTTGTTGCTGTTGTTGCTGCTGGCGCTGTTTCTGAATTTCCATAAGACGCTGCATTTGAGCCTGTTGAAGCTGTGTCTGATTTGGGATCGATCCTTGGCTTGGCGGTTGACTTACCGGAGGTCCTGTACGTCTACGTCTAGCTGACGAAAGAGCCATGTTGCTCATGTTATATCCAGTGCGTGTTTTAATGAGATTATGGGTAGTTATTATTGGTGTTATCATATTTTATTTAAATAGTGTTTTCACAAAATAACTTTAACGTTAAAAATAAAAGTCATTTAGGATTATTAATATTTTTATTAATATTAATAATAATATACCATAGTAATAATAGTAATAATAGTAAAATAAAAAATAAAAATAATAGTAATAAATTAAATTAAAAGATCTATTACATTGCAAAGATGGTTCTACGTTTAACAATGGAAGAATTTCGAAAAATTCCATCCAATGACAAAATATTGTTTGGGATTCTTATTGCAGTAATTGTATTCAACAGTATGATACCTCGTGTGATTGAAGGGAATACTCCGCCATCTGGCTATTTTTTTAACGTAATTACGCCGGTAATAAAGTCGGTCCAGGGGGCCAATCCTCAAGTTAATCAAAATGTTGTTTCAATTTCGGGCGTTTTCCGGTTGAGTGCAGCAATTACAGTTGCACCAGCAGGCACTTCTACATTAACTGTAAAGTTTCCACCTAATTACTTCGCAAGTATTTCAGGAACTGCTATAACAAATACGCGTATCAAAATAAGTCGCGGGGGGAACGTACTTCACACATTTACAGCAGCGGCAAGTTCAGTTTTAGACAGCGGTGCTAGTGCCGATACTGTTATTAATTTTACAGTGCCAAGTGGAACAACTATAGCGGTAAGTGGAAGCATCGACCCAGATTATACATTTGTAATTGACAATACAACGAATACAGGCTCTACTTTGAATCCCATTTTTAAATTTGGACCGAACGCAATTGGAATGGCGAATAACGGGTTCAAAATCGGTGCAACTGGATTTACTGAAGGTAGCGCACGAACTCAGGCTTTATATGCTGATGCTACTGCTGCATCAGGGCAAGGGAGTTCCAGTGCATCAACCATGTCCGCAAGGTCTAGTGAAATCATAAACAATATTAACAATCTTCAGAGTATCGAAAATGCCCTGTTTACCAAATTGTCGACAGATACATCACTTGATCCAGCAAGTCGTAGTGAAATTGTTGACCAGATTAATAAACTTGCGAAAGCGCGAGGAGATTTGTATAATAATATGAACGATTTTTCATCTCAGATTGAAACCGTAGCGGGAGAAAGACGAAATGCGTTAGTTCAAAATAGCGTTGCCGTTAGCGTGATCAAAGATCAAATTGAGAATTCAAAACAAACATTGACCGGACTTGAAGAAGATAAATCGAATAAAATGCGGTTAGTTGAAATCAATAGCTATTATGGAAAAAAATACGAATTCCAAACCGAAATTATGAAAATTATTATTTTGACATGTGTTCCAGTGTTGATTATTTCAATTCTATTGAAAAAAGGATTTATACCGAATATGATCGCAACCGGCCTTATTATTATTGTTATTGCAGTTGGTCTTATTGTAACTGGACATAAAGTGATCGATCTAAACAAGAGAAATAAATTCAACTTTGACCAATACGATCATCCTTTCAATCCATACGCAGTTCAGGTATCAAAAACTGAAAATACCAACTTATCGGATATCAATAAAATGTCATTTGCTACATCATGTTTGGGTCCGTCTTGTTGCACGGACGGTCAAACTAAATGGGATGAAGTGACCAAAAAATGTATTGGAATTTCTACATCACCATCATGATCATCATCGGGTTCATCGAGTTCATCATCATCCTATAGTAAAAACTATGTAGAATAAAATGAAGTATGCGAATTTGTTGCGTTTACTTCATTTAAAAACATTTAAACATTGCTATGGTATAGTATATACTATCTATACCGTATGAATATGAGTTCGGCATTTGTATATAATGAAAATAAATCAAAGAGTGATATGATTGAAATGTATGAGACATTTATTACACTGGCATGCACATTGTTATTTAGTTTTGGAGGAATAAAACTTTATGATTACCTGTACACGTATAAAAAAAAATCAAATTTGACAGTGTTTGAAAAAAGACCGTCATTACGAGTTACGCGATATCATTCAGAAAATACTATAAAGTATTCTAATTCTGATCCATTTACAAGCTATGAAAATAAAGCGTGTTTTGATTTTATAAATACAATGGCGTTTGTATTTATTTTAAAAAAACATACATTTATTTGTAAAACCAACAAGTTTTATAATCATAAAAAAAAAACAGGAGTGTTCACATTTGAAGACTCGTTTGTTATAAAGTATTCAACGTTTTCGGATATGCGAGAATCGCGAATCTATAATGTATTACCGTCTAGAGGAATAAATGCTCAGCATAAAGTGGTTACTCCGATATGGTATTCATTTTTTGAAGATAAAGAGTACGTTAATTTTGACCCATCGTGCACCAATGCCAACATTGACGTTGAAGCTGAGGATGTACAGATGCAATCCGTATCGGCATTAGATGTAGAAACAACATCTGACTCAGGGTCAGATTGCCAAGATATGAATTCAAAAAAAAATAACGCGCATTTTCTTCAACTGTATGACGCAATTGATAAACAGCAAATTAAAGTTCGACGTAAAGATATTCGAAGCATTGAAGTGCAACCGTTTTTAAAACATTCACGTGTATTACATAAATGGTACAAAGAAGCAAATTTCAATCCTAAAAATCACGACTTTGTTATCGGAAGCATGATGTTAAGTTTGGCTCGTTCAATAAAATTTTGTCACGACGTTGGGCTTGTTCATGGCGATATAAAGCCTGATAATATTTTAGTAACATATGAAGAGTACCATCGCGATCATGATGACCTATGTGACGAAGAAGACGAAAAAGATTCTCAAATAAATATTTCATCTTGGAAAAAGCATTTACATGTTAGCATAACAGGACAAACTCGCAACCCGCGTGACATTCCAAGCGTATATTTAATTGATTTTGGAATGTGCGGACATAATGAAAAAGATGAAGGGACCGGCGGAACACGGCCATTTTGTGCACCTGAAACTAACAATATACAAGAAAAAACTCTTCCATCTCAAAAGACGACTCGTTATTCGGAACCTTATAACTGGTGTACGCTTAACAAGCAACATGATATTTGGTCATGGGGGCTTATTTTATATACAATAGTTGCCTATCGTGACGTGTATAATGCATATGACGAATATCCATCTGACGCATTTGACGAGCGCGGATATATTAATGAATGCCAACAAGAATACGCATTTGAAATACGACAACATCCGTTTTATTCAGTTATTCAGAAAACGCTGTCCCCTCCAGAAATTAGACCATTGTGCATGGATGACGTGATAAATGAGCTCGAACAAATCTTAAAAGAAGTATGACAAATAAACTGAAATAATCCAAAGATTGAAATTAAAGGAAAATACGAGTGGTATCTGATTCTGATGCAAGATTATCTATTGAAATAACTGGATTTAGAGTTCCGCTGGGAGCGTCCGAAATATCACTTGTAGTTATTTCGGCGCCGTTGTTGTCATTGTTATTGACAGTCATATTACTATTACTATTATTGTTACGATTACTATTATCATTATCGTTATTGCTACTGTTACTAGTATCAATGTCGGTATTATTATTATTAATATTAGTACTGTTACTACTGTTACTACTGTTACTACTGTTACTACTGTTACTACTGTTACT